>Ga0206116_1000241_pt1 | contig 74064 bp, 45 predicted proteins | sample 3A1Ametagenome_FD_178000 | JGI IMG/M metagenome (GOLD analysis project Ga0206116, IMG submission 178000) | Enriched microbial communities from leaf-cutter ant dump, University of Wisconsin, Madison, United States - 3A1A | ecosystem: Environmental > Terrestrial > Nest > Insects nest > Nest dump...
TGAACTCCGGCAGGTGTGTCAGCAGCGCCGTACGCAGGGTTTCGCTACGCTGCACTTCGCCGCTGTAGTACGCCACCAGGCGCTGGTCGCGGGCCACCACCACGGCTTCCTTGATGCCGGCGATGGTGGTCAGGCCGGCCTGGATCTCGCCCAGCTCGATGCGCAGGCCACGGATCTTCACCTGGTCGTCGTTGCGCCCCAGGTATTCGAGGTTGCCGTCGGCCAGATGCCGTGCCAGGTCGCCGGTGCGGTACAGGCGGGCATCAGGGCGGGTGCTGAACGGGTCGTCGATGAAGCGTTCGGCGGTCAGCTCGGCGCGGTTCAGGTAGCCACGGGCGACCTGCACGCCACCGATGAACAGCTCACCGGCCACGCCCTGCGGCACCGGCTGGCCCTGGCCATCGAGCACGTACAGCTCGGTGTTGGCGATGGGCTTGCCGATCGGCGTGTTGTCCGGGGCGCTGACGCAGTGCCAGGCACTGACATCCACGGCCGCTTCGGTGGGGCCATAGAGGTTGTGCAGTTCCACGCTCGGTAGCTGCGCGTGGAAGCGCCGCACCAGGCTGCCGGGCAACGCTTCACCGCTGCACAGCACGCGTTTTAGCCGGTCTGCCGAGGCTTCGCCATGCGCCAGGAACACATCCAGCATCGATGGCACGAAGTGCAAGGTGGTGACGCCTTCGCGGCGGATGATCTCGCGCAGGTACTCCGGATCACGGTGCCCGCCCGGGCGGGCCATGACCAGGCGTGCGCCGGTTTGCAGCGGCCAGAGGAACTCCCATACCGAAACGTCGAAGCTGAACGGCGTCTTCTGCAGCACCACGTCGTCAGCGCCCAGATCGTAGGCGTCCTGCATCCACAGCAGGCGGTTGACCACCCCGGCATGCTCGTTCATCACGCCCTTGGGCAGGCCGGTTGAACCGGAGGTGTAGATCACGTAGGCCAGGTGACGGGGTGTCAGTGCGGCCACCAGCGGGTTGCTGGCAGGTTGTGCGTCCCAGGTCGGCTGGTCCAGGTCGATGACCCGGCCGCTTTCCGCCACGTGGCGCGTCGCGGCATGTACCAGCACCGCCAGCGGCGCGCTGTCGCTGAGCATGTGCCGCACACGTTCCGCCGGGTAATCCGGATCGACCGGTACATAAGCGCCGCCGGCCTTGAGGATGGCCAGCAGCCCGACCACCATCGACAGCCCGCGCTCGACGCAGATCGCGATGCGATCGTCCGGCTTCACACCAAGACCGATCAGGTGATGCGCCAGGCGGTTGGCCTGCGCGTTGAGCTGGCGATAGCTCAACATGCCTTCCTCTGCCTTGACAGCCACCGCGTCCGGCGTGCGCTCGACCTGCGCCTCGATCAGCCCGTGCAGGGTCTGCCCGAGGTCGTAGTCCACCGCCGTGGCATTGAAGTCCAGCAGCACCCGCTTGCGCTCGTCCGCATGGGGCAGCCCGGTGTGCGCTGGAATGGCCTGCGCGCCTTCGGCAAAGGTCCACAGCAACTGCTCCAGGTACCCCGCGTAACGCTGGATGGTCGCCCGGTCGAACAGTGCCGTGGCATAGACGATGCCCCCGGCAAAGCCCTCTACTCCCTCGCCCATGTTCAGGCTCAGGTCGAACTTGGCGATCCGCGCCTGGCCGCCCAGCGCGGTCACTGCCAGTTCACCCAGCTGCAGCGCCTGCCGCTGCGGGCTGCCCTCCCAGTCCAGCGACACCTGGTACACCGGCGTATGGGCCAGGCTGCGCTGCGGCCGCAGCGCCTCGACCACCTGCTCGAACGGCAGGTCCTGATGCGCCTGGGCCGCCAGTACGGTGGCCTTGACCTGTGCCAGCAAGCTGGCGACATCCGGTGCGCCCGAGGTCTTCACGCGCACCGCGATGGAGTTGACGAACATGCCGATCAATCCGTCCACCTCGGCCTGTCGACGGTTGGCCAGTGGCGAACCGATCACCACCTCGTCCTGGCCAGCCAGCCGCGTCAGCAATACCGCCCAGGCGGCCATGAACAGCATGTAAGGCGTGACCCCATGGCCCCGGCACAGCGCTTTGAGCTCGGCGCTCAAGCGCGGGTCGAGGCAGATCGCGACGCTGTCGCCGGCATGCGCTTGATGTTCAGGCCGTGGCCGGTCCCAGGGCAGGCTGATCAGCGTTGGCGCCCCGGCCAGCTGGGCGGCCCAGTAGTGCGCCTGGCGCTGCAGGACATCGCCGCCCAGCGTGCGGCGTTGCCACAGGGCATAGTCGAGGTACTGCACGGGCAACGCCGGTAGCGGGTCGTCGCGATCCTGGCTGAACGCCTGGTACAGCTCACCCAGTTCACGCACCAGCACGCCCAGCGACCAGCCGTCGGCCACCAGGTGGTGCAGGGTCAGCAGCAGCACATGCTGGTCGGGCGCCAGGTGCAGCAGGCAGCCACGGATCGGCAGGTCCTGGTGCAGGACGAAGGGCCGGCTGGCTTCCTCCTCGACCCGCGCCGCCAGTGCCTGTTCGTCCAGGCCTGGCGCCTCGACCGTGGCCAGGCTGAACACCTGCGTTGCCAGCACCACCTGCGGTTCGCCATCCTGCCCGACAAAGTGGCTGCGCAAGCTCTCATGGCGTTCCACCAGGCGCTGCAGGGCACGTTCCAGGGCCATGGCATCCAGCGCCCCCTGCAAGCGCAGGCCGATGGGGATGTGGTAGGCCGCGCTGCCCGGCGCCATCTGCGCCAGGAACCAGAGCCGCTGCTGGGCGAACGACAATGGCAACGGCCCCACCCGCAGGCTCGGCTGGAGGGCAGGCAACAGCGGCGCGGGATGGCTGGCCAGGCGGGCGGCGACCGCAGCCAGGCGGTCGTCGGCGAACACATCAGCCAAGGCCAGTTCCAGGCCCAGGCGCTGGCGCACCTGGGCCAGCATGCGCATGGCCAGCAGCGAGTGGCCGCCCAGCTCGAAGAAGCGGTCGTCGCGCCCGACCCGCTCGATGTCCAGCAGCTCGCCCCACAGCTGCGCCAGCACCTGTTCCTGCGGCCCTTGTGGTGCCTCGTAGGCGGCTGCGGCGAAATCTTCCGGGTCCGGCTGCGGCAGCGCCGTGCGCTCGACCTTGCCGTTGTTGCTCAGCGGCATCCGCTGCAGGGCCACGAAGGCGGCCGGGACCATGTAGTCAGGCAGGCGCCCACGCAGGTAGCTGCGCAGGTCGCTGGCTTGCAGCGCCGCATCCAGGCGCGTGAACCAGGCCACCAGGCGCAACGGCCCCTGTTCGGCAGGCACGGCCATGACGATGGCGTCACCGATACCGGGGCACTGCGCCAGTTGCTGCTGGATTTCCCCCAGCTCGATGCGAAAGCCGCGAATCTTCACCTGGTCGTCGTTGCGCCCCAGGCATTCCAGCTGACCATCGGCCTGCCAGCGCACCAGGTCGCCGGTGCGGTACAGCCGGGCACCGGCCTGCTGGATGAAGGGGTCGTCGACAAAGCGTTCGGCGGTCAGCGCCGGGCGGTTGAGATAACCCAGGGCCACGCCATCGCCGCCGACGTACAACTCACCCACCACGCCCCGGGGTACCAGTTGCTGGCGCGCGTCGAGCACATAGACCTGGGTGTTGCCGATGGGTTGGCCGATCGGCACCTGGGTAGCGTTCGTCGCCAGCTTGCGTACCTCGCAGGTCGTCGCGATGGTGGTGGCTTCGGTGGGCCCATAGGCATTGACCAGGCGCAGGGTCGGCGCGCGTTCGAGCAAGGCGCGAAACGCCGCCGGCTCGGCACGCTCGCCACCGCTGATGAGGATGCGCAGCCCCGCCAGCGCTTCGGGCAGCAATTGCACGTACTGGTTGAACAGCGCGGTGGTCAGGAACAGCACGCTGATGCCTTCTTCTGCCAGCGCGACGGCGAAACGCCGTGGGTCCACCAGGGTCGGATGGTCGATCACCCGTAACTGGCTGCCGTTGAGCAGCGCGCCCCAGACTTCGAGGGTGCTGGCATCGAACGCCGGATTGGAGGCAAAAGCAACGCGGTCCTGCGCACTGAAGTCGGCATAACCGTTGGCCATCACCAAGCGCACGATGCCACGGTGCGGCACGCACACGCCCTTGGGCATGCCGGTGGTGCCCGAGGTGTACATCACGTAGGCACTGGCACCGGCGTCCTGGGACAGGCCCGGGTCATGCGCGGGCTGGCTGTCGAGCGCCAGCCGATCGAGGTCGATGCGCGGCACCGGGAAATCCGCAAGCGTGTCGGCCAACGTCAGCAGCGCCGCGGCCTGGCAGTCTTCGAGCATGAATGCCTGGCGCTCGACCGGCGCGTGGATATCCAGCGGCACATACACGGCCGCGCACTTGAGCACCGCCAGTTGCGCCACCAGCAACGGCAGCGAGCGTGGCAACAGGATGGCCACGCAGGCCCCCGGTGCAACGCCCTCGGCGATCAGGTAATGGGCCAGGCGGTTGGCCCGCGCGTTGAGTTCCCCGTAGCTCAGGATCCGCCCGCCGTGCGCGGCCGCCGGTGCCGATGGCTGGCGCGCGACATGCTGTTCGAACAGGCGCTGCACGCTCTGCTCGCGCGGGTAATCGCGGCGGGTCGCGTTGAGCCTGTGCAGCAGGGTTTGGCGCTCTTCATCGCCGATCAGGTCGACGTGTGCCAGGGTGGCCTGGTCATTGCCGACCATCGCCCACAGCACGCGTTCGAAGTAGCCGAGGTAGCGGTGCACCGTGGCCTCATCGAACAGCGCAGTCGCGTATTCGAGGCTGCCGGCCACCCCTTCGCCGTGCTCACCCAGGTTCAGCGTGAGGTCGAACTTGGCCACCTGCCCGGCCTGGGCCACGGCCTCCAGTTGCAAGCCTGGCAACTCGAGCGCCGGGCCATGGGTGGCCTGCCAGTTGAGGGTCGCCTGGAACAAGGGGGGGTGTGCCAGGCTGCGCGCCGGGCGCACGATCTCGACCACCTGTTCGAACGGCAAGTCCTGATGTGCCTGGGCCTCGAGCACACGAGTGCGAACCTGTTCGAGCAACGCCTGCGCGGTCGGCGCAGCGCCCGTATCGATACGGATGGCCAAGGTGTTGACGAACAGCCCGGCCAGCGCTTCGAGTTCGGCGCGGCCACGGCCGGCCACCGGGCAGCCGATCACGACCTCGGCCTGCCCGGAAAGCCGCGCCAGCAGCGCCGCCCAGGCGCCGAGCAGGGCCATGTACAACGTTACCCCATGGCGCTGGGCCAGGGTGCGCAGGCCTGCGGCCAGGCGCGGGTCCAGTTGCAGGGGCAGGTTCGCGCCAGCAAAGTCCTGGCGCTCGGGGCGTGGCCGATCGCTGGGGAGTTTGAGCACGGTGGGGGCGCCGGCCAGCGCCTGGCGCCAATGGTCGGCCTGGCGTTGCAGCTGTTCACCGGCCAGCCAGCGGCGTTGCCACACCGCGTAGTCCGCGTACTGGATCGGCAGTGGCGGCAGCGGGTCCGGCAGGCCTTGGCAGAAGGCCGGGTACAACGCCCTCAGCTCCTGGGTCAGCACCCCGAGCGACCAGCCATCGGCGACGATATGGTGCACCGTCAGGGCCAGCACATGGTGTTCGGCGCCCAGGTGCAGCAGGCGTGCGCGCAGCAGCGGGCCATGGGCCAGGTCGAACGGTGCGCTGGCTTCTTCACCCAATCTCGCGGACAACGCATCGTGGCTCGACGCTTCGCGCTGGAACCAGTCGCCCCCGACAGTGGCGGCGATGATCACCTCGGCGCTGTCATCACAAGGCACGAAGCGGCTGCGCAGGGTTTCATGGCGCTCGACGATGCGCTGCAACGCACACTCCAGCGCATCCGCATCCAGGGGCCCGCGCAAGCCCAGGGCCAAGGCAACGTTGTAGGCCTGGTTGCCACCTTCCATCTGGGCCAGGAACCACAGCCGCTGCTGGGCGAACGACATCGGCAGCGGTTGCTCGCGCGGCACCGGCACCATCGCTGGCAGCTCGCTGCGCCCGGCCTTGGCCAGCACCGCAGCGACGGCCGCCAGTTCGGCATTGGCGAAGAGTTCCGCCAGGGTCAGCTCCACGCCAAGGCGCAGGCGCACCTGCGACACCATGCGCATGGCCAGCAACGAATGCCCGCCGAGGCTGAAGAAATGATCATGCCGGCCAACCCGCTCGACCTGCAGCAATTCCGCCCAGAGCTGCGCCAGGGCGTTCTCGAGTTCGCCTTCAGGGGCTTCGAAGCCTTGCTCGAACAGCGCCGAACGCTCCGGCCTGGGCAGCGCCCGGCGGTCGAGTTTGCCGTTGGCGGTCAGCGGCAAGGCCGCCAGTTCGACAAAGGCCACCGGCACCATGTATTCCGGCAGGTGCGCCTGCAACTGGGCGCGCAGGCTTTCAGGGGTCGGCGCCTCGACATCGGCCTGGGGCGTGAAATACGCCACCAGGCGTGGCTGGCCGGGCTGGTCCTCGCGGGCCAGCACCACGGCTTCGTTGATGCCCGCCAAGGTGGCCAGGCGGCTCTCGATCTCGCCCAGCTCGATGCGCACGCCGCGGATCTTCACCTGGTCGTCGTTGCGGCCCAGGTAATCCAGGGTGCCGTCGGCCAGCCAGCGCACCAGGTCGCCCGTGCGGTACATACGGGCGCCTGGCGTCCCGGCGAAGGGGTCGTCGAGGAAACGTTCGGCGGTGAGCGCCGGCCGGTTCAGGTAACCGCGGGCGACCCCGGCGCCGCCGATGTACAGTTCGCCCGGCACACCCAGCGCCACCGGCTGGCGACGCTCGTCGAGGACATACAGGCGGGCGTTGTCCACCGGCCGGCCGATGTGCAGCACCCCGCCCGCCTCGACCACACCGGAGCTGGCCACCACGGTGGTCTCGGTCGGGCCGTAGTTGTTGACCACGGCAAAGCGCTGGGTACGGTTGAACTGGCGCAGGCGGTCGCCGCCGATCAGCAGGGTGCGCAAGGTCGGGTGGTCGAGTTGGTGGCTGAAGGCATATTCGGCCACCGGCGTGGGCAGGAAGCTGACATCCAGTGGCTGGTCGCGCCACCAGGCGAGCATGGCGTCGAGGTCTTCGTTGCCGTCGGCAGACGGAGCCAGGTGCAACGTGGCACCGGCGCACAAGGCAGGCCAGACCTCCCAGGCCATCGCATCGAAACCGAAGCCGGCCAGGCAGGAGGTGTGCCGGCCATGGCACAGGTCGAAGGCGCGGCAGTGCCAGTCGACCAGGTTGTTGACGGTCTGGTGCTCGACCATCACGCCCTTGGGCTGGCCGGTCGAGCCGGAGGTGTAGATCACGTAGGCCAGGTGCCGGGGGCCGAGGGCAGGCAGCACGGGGTTGTCAGCGCGGACTGGCCAGTCGCGCCGGTCGAGCAGCAACACGGGCACCGGCAAGGCTCCCAGGCGCCCACGCAGGGCCTGCTGGGTCAGTACCGCCACCGGCGCGCTGTCGCTGAGCAGGTAGTGCACCCGCTCATCCGGGTGGGCCGGGTCGATCGGCACGTAACCGGCACCGGCCTTGAGCACGGCGAGCAGCCCCACCAGCGTGTCCAGGCCACGCCGGGCCACCACCGCGACACGGTCATCGGAACCGACGCCCAGGCCGATCAAGTGGTGGGCCAGCGCATTGGCCTGGTGGTTGAGGTCGGCGTAGGTCAAGGCTTCGCCCGCCTGGGTGGCGGCGGTGTCCTGTGGGTGTGCCGCCGCCTGGCGCTCGATGCGGTGCTGCAGGGTCAGGCTGGCCGGGTAGTGGGCCGGGACGCCATTGAACCCGTCCAGCAGTTCCTCGCGCTCGCTGCCTGGCAGCATGTCGAGCGCCAGCACCTGCGCAGCCGGGGCCTGCAGCAGGCTTTCCAGGGTTTGCTGCAGGTAGGCGCAGACGCGCTGCGCCGGCACGCCCGCGCTGGCCAGCAGGGTCAGGCGAAACCCCTCGCCCAGGTCATCGACGCTGAGGGTCAGCGGATAGTTGGTGGCCTCGGCGGACTCGACGATATCGATGCCGGCCAGCCCGGCACGGCGCGGTTCGCCGGCAGCGAGCGCACTGTGGCGGTAGTTGAGCAGCGCATTGAACAGCGGTGCCGGCGCCGCCACGCCGCTGCAGCGCTGGGCCAGTGCCAGTGGCGCGTGTTCATGGCGCATCAGTGCGCTCAGGCGCTGGTGGGTGGCGCGAAGCGCCGTGGGCAGGTCGACGCCGTCCAGGTCAATCCGCAGCGGCAAGGTGTTGATGAAGATGCCCAGCGCCCGGTCGGTGGCTTCGGCCCCCTGCAACCGGCCCATGAGCACCGTGCCGAAGACCACCTGGGTGCGCCCGGTCAGCCCGCCCAATACACGGCCCCAGGCCAGGTGGAACAGGCTGGCGACACTCACCCCCTGCCCCCGTGCATAGGCCCGCAGGCGCTGGCACAGGCCCGGGGACAGGTCGAGCGCGTGCTCGCCGTGCTCGACGCCATCGCCCTGCACGTCCTGGATGCCATAGGCCAGGGTCGATTCGTCGATGTCGCCAAGCATCTCGCGGAAGAAGGCTTCGTGCTGCGCCTCGCTGATGCCCAGCACCGCCTGCGCGACATAGTTGCGGAACGGTACCGGGGTGCCCAGGTGCTGGTGCTCCCCCGTCAGGAAGGCGATCAGTTCGTGGCGCACCACGTCCAGGGCGCTGTGGTCCATGGCGATATGGTGGAACTGCAACGTCGCGCGCAGCGTGCCGTCGGCCTGCGCCGGCTCACGCAGCAGACGCATCAGCGGGGCCTGGGTCAGGTCGAGCCGGGCAGGCTGCGGATCCTGTTCCGGCAGTTCCAGCACCTGCAGCTCGGCCTCTCGCCAGACCACTTGCACCGGGGTCTGCAGGCCTTGCCAATGCACCGAGGTGCGCAGGATGTCGTGGCGCGCGATCACCCCGCGCAGGGCCGCGGCGAACGCCTGCAGCCGGTCTTCACTGGCGAACGCGAAGCGCGCCTGCATCACATACGGGTCATGCTCGGTGGCACTGGCGTGGTGGAACAGCATGCCCTGCTGCAGCGGTGCCAGCGGGTAGATGTCCTGTACGTTGGCAGCGCCACCGGGGATGCAGGCGACGAGCCGGTCGAGGCTGGCCTGGTCGAGGTCGACCAGGTTCAGTTGCTGCGGGGTGATCCGCATGCAACCGGGCTCGATCAGGTTGGCCGGCACGGGCACCGTGCCCTGTTTCACCGCCACGTATTCGCCGCGCTCGATCATCGCCACCAGCGCAGGCTTGTGCTCGCGCAGGCGCGCCACCAGGGCCGGGTCGGTCAGGGCCTGGCGGTTGCCCTGGACCACCAGCTGGCCATCCTTGAGTGCCAGTTGCACGTTGTTGGCCGTCAGTGTTGCCAATAATTGGTTGATGCTCACAGGACGATCTCCATGCTGTCTGTGATGGCTGCATAGCCGGCCAGGGTGGGTTGCTCGAACAGTGCGCGCACGTCGGCTTCCAGGCCTTGCTCGCGCAGGCGGGAGGTCAGGGTCACCGCCAGCAGCGAATGGCCGCCCAGTTCGAAGAAGTTGTCATGCCGCCCTACCCGCTCCACGCTCAGCAGCTCGGCCCAGATCGCGGCCAGCAGGGTTTCGGTCTCGCCTTGCGGGGCTTCGTACGGACGCTCCTGGATCGCATCCGGCTCGGGCAGTGCCTTGCGGTCCAGCTTGCCGTTCGGACTCAACGGCAGTGCATCGAGGTGCATGAACAGCGCCGGCACCATGAACTCCGGCAGGTGCGTCAGCAGCGCCGCGCGCAGGGTTTCGCTGCGCTGCGCTTCGCCGCTGTAGTACGCCACCAGGCGCTGGTCACGGGCCACCACCACGGCTTCCTTGATGCCGGCGATGGCAGTCAGGCCGGCCTGGATCTCGCCCAGCTCGATGCGCAGGCCACGGATCTTCACCTGGTCGTCGTTGCGCCCCAGGTATTCGAGGTTGCCGTCGGCCAGATGCCGCGCCAGGTCGCCGGTGCGGTACAGGCGGGCGCCGGGACGGGTGCTGAACGGGTCGTCGATGAAGCGTTCGGCGGTCAGCTCGGCGCGGCTCAGGTAGCCACGGGCGACCTGCACGCCACCGATGAACAGCTCACCGGCCACGCCCTGCGGCACCGGCTGGCCTTGGCCATCGAGCACGTACAGCGTGGTGTTGGCGATCGGCTTGCCGATCGGCGTGTTGTCCGGGGCGCTGACGCAGTGCCAGGCACTGACATCCACCGCGGCTTCGGTGGGGCCATAGAGGTTGTGCAGCTCCACACTCGGTAGCTGCGCGTGGAAGCGCCGGACCAGGCTGCCCGGCAAGGCTTCACCGCTGCACAGCACGCGCTTGAGGCAATCAGTCGAGGCCTCGCCATGCGCCAGGAACACGTCCAGCATCGACGGCACGAAGTGCAAGGTGGTGACGCCTTCGCGGCGGATGATCTCGCGCAGGTACTCCGGATCACGGTGCCCGCCCGGGCGAGCCATGACCAGGCGTGCGCCGGTTTGCAGCGGCCAGAGGAACTCCCATACCGAAACGTCGAAGCTGAACGGGGTCTTCTGCAGCACCACGTCATCGGCGCCGAGACCGTAGGCGTCCTGCATCCACAGCAGGCGGTTGACCACCCCGGCATGCTCGTTCATCACGCCTTTGGGCAGGCCAGTTGAACCAGAGGTGTAGATCACATAGGCCAGATGGCGCGGGGTCAGTGCGGCCACCAGCGGGTTGCTGGCAGGTTGTGCGTCCCAGGTCGGCTGGTCCAGGTCTATGACCCGGCCGCTTTCCGGCACGTGGCGCGTCGCGCCGTGCACCAGTACCGCCAGCGGCGCGCTGTCGCTGAGCATGTGCCGCACACGTTCCGCCGGGTAATCCGGATCGACCGGTACGTAGGCACCACCGGCCTTGAGGATGGCCAGCAGCCCGACCACCATCGATAGCCCACGCTCGACGCAGATCGCGATGCGATCATCCGGCTTCACACCAAGACCGATCAGATGATGCGCCAGACGGTTGGCCTGATCGTTGAGCTGGCGATAGCTCAACATGCCTTCCTCTGCCTTGACAGCCACCGCGTCCGGCGTGCGCTCGACCTGCGCCTCGATCAGCCCGTGCAGGGTCTGCTCGAGGTCGTAGTCCACCGCCGTGGCGTTGAAGTCCAGCAGCACCCGCTGGCGTTCTTCGGCTTCGAGCACCGGCAGGCACTGCAACGCCAGTTCCGGCTCATGCTCCAGCGCCGCGACCATGGCCTCCAGCACCTGGTGCATCTGCCCGCAGATCCGCGCTGCACCAATGTCTGCCGGAGTCATGGCCACCAGGCGGAAACCATCGCCCAGGTCGTCCACGTTCAGGCTCAACGGATAGTTGGTACGTTCCTGCCCCTCCAGCACCTCGATGCCTTGCCAGGCCTGGCGCTGCTCGGCACTGCGTTCAGCGCCATGGCGATAGTTGAGCATCGCGCTGAACAGCGGCAACGGCGCGGCCACGCCACTGCAACGCTGGGCCAGGGCCAGGGAGGCGTGCTCATGGGCCAGCAGCGCGCTCAGGCGCTGATGGGTCGCAAGGGCCGCCGCACGCAGGCTGACGCTCCCCAGGTCGACCCGCAACGGCAAGGTGTTGATGAACATGCCCATGGCCCGTTCGGCACCCTCGCCACCTTGCAGGCGGCCGAGCAGCACGGTGCCGAACACCACGCTGTCCTTGCCGCTGGCGGCAGCCAGCAGGCGCGCCCAGGCCAGGTGGAACAGGCTGGCAACGCTGATGCCCAGTTGCCGCCCTTGCTGGCGCAGGCGCCGGGCCAGGTCATCGGGCAGCCACCGCTGGGCTTCCTCGATGTCGCGACCGTCGCCTTGCACATCGCTCAGGCCGAATGGCAGGGTCGGCTCGTCGATATCGCCCAGCTGCGCGCGGAAGAACGCTTCGTGCTCGGCCTGGCTGATGCCCAGGCGGGCCTGGGCCACGTAGTTGCGATAGGGTGCGGGGGTCTGCGTGGGTGCCGGGTTGCCCTGCATGAAGGCAAGCAACTCCTCGCCGATGACGTCCAGTGCGGTGTGGTCGAGGACGATGTGGTGGAACTGCAGGGTGGCTTCGATGGCCTGGTCGGTCTGGGTGTAGAGCAGGCAAAGCAGTGGCGCAGTGCTCAGGTCGAGACGTGCGCTGGAGGCTTCGCGGCCAGCAGGGTGCTCGAGAACGGCGAGCGGCGCCTGGCGCCAGACCACCTGCACCGGCTGGGGCAGGCCGTCCCAGAGCACGGCGGTGCGCAGTACATCATGACGCGCAATCACCTGCTGCAGCGCGCCGGCAAAGGCCTGCAAGCGCTCGAGGGTGTCGAAGCGCAACCGCGAATACAGCACGTACGGGTCGTGTTCGGCCGCACTCAGGTGGTGGTAGAGAATGCCTTCCTGCAGCGGCGCCAGCGGGTAGATGTCCTGCACATTGGCCGCACCACCCGGCACGCTGGCGACGATGCGGTCGATGCAGGCCTGGTCCAGCTCGATCAGGCCGAGCAGGTCCGGGGTGAGGTAGCTGCAATCGGCCGGGATACGGTTTTCCGGCACCTCGACCTGCTGGTTCCGGCCCAGGGTCAGCGCCAACGCGGCCAGGGTCGGCTGGCCGAACAAGGTCCGCACATCCACCTGCAGGCCCTCCAGGCGCAGGCGCGCCGTGAGGTTCACGGCCAGCAGCGAGTGGCCGCCCAGCGCGAAGAAGTTGTCATGCCGACCCACCTGCTCTACTCCCAGCAGCTCGGCCCACAGCCCCGCCAGCAGGGTTTCGGTGCGGCCTTGCGGCGCTTCGTAGGGTCGCTGCTGCTGGGTGGCATCCGGCGCGGGCAATGCCTTGCGGTCGAGTTTGCCATTCGGTGTCAGCGGCAGGCTGTCGAGGTGGACGTACAACCCCGGCACCATGTACTCGGGCATCTGTGCCAGCAGCGCCTGTCGCAGGCTGTCCGCCGCCTGTTCCGCGCCGGTGTAGTAGGCGACCAGGCGTTCATCGAAGGCCAGCACCACGGCTTCACCCACGGCCGCCACGCGGGTCAGGCAGGCCTCGATTTCACCGGGCTCGATACGCAGGCCGCGGATCTTCAGCTGATGGTCGTTACGGCCGAGGAATTCGAGGTTGCCGTCGGCCCGCTGGCGCACCAGGTCGCCGCTGCGGTACAGCCGTTCGCCGGCCACGAACGGGCTGGCAATGAAACGCTCGGCCTGCTGCCGGGCCAAGCCCAGGTAGCCACGGGCGACGCCGGCGCCGCCGATGTGCAGGTGGCCGGCTACGCCCCACGGAACGGGCTGGTCGCGGCTGTCCAGGACATAGAGCCGGGTGTTGTCGATCGGGCGGCCGATTGGCAGCACGCCTTGCGGCAGCACGGCATCGGGCGCCAGGGTCCACACGCTGCAGTCGACGGTGGTTTCGGTGGGGCCGTAGACGTTATGCAAGCGCACGCCCGGCAGTTGCCGACGCACTCGCGCGGCCAGTGCCGGGGTCAACTCGCCACCGCCACAGACGATATCGCTGAGGCTGAGGCAAGCGCAGCTCTGGGGGGACTCGAGGAACTGCTGCAGCAGCGCGGGTACGAATTGCACCACGTTGACCTGCTGCGCCTCGATCAGTTGCGCCAGGTACTGCGGATCACGCTGGCCATCCGGGCGCGCCAGGACCAGGCGCAGGCCGCTGCACAGTGGCCAGAACAGTTCCCACACCGAAGCGTCGAAGCTGACCGGGGTCTTGTGCACCACGCTGCCGCCGGCCACCACGGCGCACAGGCGCTGACTCCAGTGCACCAGGTTGACCACGTTGCGGTGTTCGACCATCACGCCCTTGGGCAGGCCGGTGGAGCCGGAGGTGTAGATCACATAGGCCAGGTGCTGCGAAGCCAGGCCAGGTACCTGAGGGTTGCTGATAGGCTGGGCAGCCCAGGCCGACGCGTCGAGATCGATCAGCGCCACCCGCGAAGACGGCAGCACGTCGCGGGTCGCGCCGTGCACCAGCACGGCCAGCGGCGCGCTGTCCTCCAGCATGTGGCGGATGCGCTCTGCCGGGTAGCCCGGGTCGACGGGCACGTAGGCCGCGCCCGCCTTGAGGATGGCCAGCAGGCCGACGACCAGCGACAACCCGCGCTCGACACAGATCGCTATGCGGTCGTCGGGTTTCACCCCGAGCGCGATCAGGTGATGGGCCAGGCGGTTGGCCTGCTCGTCGAGCTGGCGGTAGCTGAGCTGCCCCTCTTCGGCCACCAGGGCCGGCGCATCCGGCGAAACACGCACCTGCGCTTCGAACAGGCCGTGCAGGGTTTGTTGCAGGTCGTGCGGCCGCACCGTGGCATTGCCTTCGACCAGCAGTTGCTGGCGCTCCTGTGCGGCCAGCACCGGCAGTTGCTGCAAGGGCAGTTGCGGCTGCTGGTCAAGGGCGTCGAGCAAACCGACCAGCACCTGCAGCAATTGTTCACAGACTCGCTGCGCGCCCACCTGCGCCGTGACTTGCGCGGTCATGCGCAGGCCATCGCCCAGGTCGTCGATGTTGACGCTCAGCGGGTAGTGGCCATGCCCGCCGCTCGGCAACGCCTCGATGCCCTCCAGGGCCTCGCGCTGCACCTGCTGCTCGGCCGCACTGGCGCCATGCCGGTAGTTGAGGATCGCGCTGAACAGCGGCAACGGCACGGCCACGCCGCTGCAGCGCTGGGCCAGGGCGAGGGACGCGTGCTCATGCACCAGCAGCCGGCTCAGGCGCTGGTGCGCCAGGCGCACCCCGTCGCGAACGCCCAGGCCCTCCAGGTCCAGGCGCAGTGGCAAGGTGTTGATGAACATGCCCAGGCCCCGGTCGGCGCCGGCCCCGCCTTGCAGGCGACCGAGCAGCACCGTGCCGAACACCACGCTGTCCGTGCCGCTGGTGGCCGACACCAGGCGTGCCCAGGCGAGGTGCAACAGGCTGGCGGCACTGACACCCAGTTGCTGGGCCTGTCGGCGCAGGCGCTGGTAGTCGGCAGCGCCCAGTTGCACGGTGGCCATGTCGACATCAGCGGCCAGGGCCTGAACGTCGGTCAGCCCGTACGGCAGGGTCGGTTCGGTGATGTCGGCCAGCTCGGCGCGGAAGAACGCTTCGTGCTCGGCCTCGCTGATGGCCAGGCGTGCCTGGGCAACGTAGTTGCGGTACGGCACCGGGGGTTGGCTTGGCGCCTGGTCGCGCAGGTGGTCGCGGATTTCTTCGAGGACCACCTTCATGGCGGTGTGGTCGAGGACGATGTGGTGGAATTGCAAGGTGGCTTCAAGGCGCTGGTGTTCAGCCCGCTGGCCATGGACCAGGCGGATCAGCGGGGCCGTGCCCAGGTCGAGCAGCGCGGTGGATGGATCCGCGGCGCTCTCGAGAACGGCGAGGGGCGCGGTGCGCCAGACCACCTGCACCGGCTGGCGCAGGCCGTCCCACAGCACGGCGGTACGCAGCACGTCGTGGCGGGCGATGACCTTGTCCAGGGCGCTGGCGAAGGCGTGCAGCCGTGCCGGGGAATCGAACGCGATGCGCCATTGCAGCAGGTACGGGTCTGCACCGTCAGCGCTGAGATGGTGGTAGAGAATGCCCTCCTGCAGCGGCGCCAGCGGGTAGATGTCCTGAACGTTGGCGGCGCCGCCTGGCACCGTGGCGACGATGCGCTCGATGCTGGCCGGGTCCAGGTCGATCAAGGACAGCATGTCCGGGGTGATCTGCGTGCAGCCCGGCGGGATACGGTTCTCCGGGACCGTCACCCGGCGAGCGTTGCCCAGCGCCGCAGCGAGCGCGGCCACGTTCGGCTGGCCGAACAGCACCCGCACGTCGGTGTGCAGGCCCTGCTGGCGCAAGCGCTCGATCAGGGTCACCGCCAGCAACGAATGGCCGCCCAGTTCGAAGAAGTTGTCGTGGCGCCCTACCCGCCCGACACCCAGGACCTCGGCCCAGATCGCCGCCATGGTCGTTTCGGTCTGCCCCTGCGGCGCGGTGTAGCCCTGGCTGATCAGGTCGGCCGTATCCGGCTCGGGCAAGGCACGGCGGTCGAGCTTGCCGTGGCGGGTCAGCGGCCACTGCGCCAGGCGGACCAGCGCCTGCGGCAGCATGTGCGCCGGCAAGCTGGCCTGCAGCGCCTGGCGCAGGCGGTCGAGTTGCACCGGCGTGGTCTCGCTGAACCAGGCCAGCAAGCGCTCGTCACGCACCAGCACCACGGCAGCGTCGATGCCCGGTTGCGCCTGCAGGGCCGCCTCGATTTCACCCAGTTCCACGCGCACGCCGCGGAGTTTCACCTGGTCGTCGTTGCGGCCCAGGTAATCCAGGGTGCCATCGGCGCTCCAGCGCACCAGGTCGCCGCTGCGGTACATGCGCGCCCCCGGCTTGCTGCTGAACGGGTCGTCGAGGAAGCGCTCGGCCGTCAGTTCGGGCCGGTTGAAGTAGCCACGGGCGACCTGCGCACCGCCGATGTACAGCTCACCGGTCACCCCGATCGGCACCGGCTGGCGGTGTTCGTCGAGCACGTAGACGCGGGTGTTGGCGATCGGCTGGCCAATGTGCAGGGCCGCACCCGGCAGCAGCTTGCCGGAGGTGGCGACCACCGTGGTTTCGGTCGGCCCGTAGTTGTTCACCAGGTCGAAGCCGGGGTCGCGATCAAACTGGCGCAGGCGATCACCGCCGATCAGCAGGGTGCGCAAGGTCGGGTGCTGGCGGTCGCGGCGCAGGGCCTGTTCGGCCAGCGGGGTGGGCAGGAAACTGACGGTGAGTGGCTGCTGCAGCCACCAGTCGAGCAATTCGTCGACATGTTCATTGCCGATGGGCGCAGGCGGCAGGTGCACGGTGGCACCGGCGCACAAGGCCGGCCAGACCTCCCAGGCCATGGCGTCGAAGCCGAAGCCGGCGACGCTCGAGGTGCGCTCGCCGACGCGCAGCGCGAAGGCCTGGCAGTGCCAGTGCACCAGGTTGGCCAGGGTCTGATGCTCGACCATCACCCCCTTGGGCTGGCCGGTGGAGCCGGAGGTGTACACCACATAGGCCAGCGCGCGGGCATCGAGCCCGGTCACCTGCGGGTTGCGGTCAGACGAGTGCCAGGCGGCCGCATCGTCGAGATCCAGGCGGGGAAGGTCACCCGGCAAACCGCCGAGGCTCGATTCGGCCAGCAACAGGGCCGGGGCGCTGTCATCGAGCAGATACGCGATGCGTTCGGCCGGGTAGCCTGGGTCCACCGGCACGTAGGCAGCACCGGCCTTGAGCACGGCCAGCAGGCCGATCACCCGTTCCATGCTGCGCGGCAGGCACAGGGCAACCCGGTCGCCGCGCTGCACGCCGCGCTCGATCAGGCGGTGCGCCAGGCGATTGGCGCGACGGTTCAGCTCGCCGTAGCCAATGGCCTGGCCGGCCTGGCTCAGCGCCGTGGCATCGGGCGTGCGGGCCGCCCGGGCTTCGACCATGGCGTGCACCGTCTGCCCTTGCGGGTACTCGCGGGCGGTATCGTTGAAGCCGCCGAGCAACTGCTGGCGGGCCTCATCGCTGAGGATCGACAGGCGGTCCACTGGCGTGGCCTGCCCTTGCTCCAGCGCCTGCAGCAATTGACCCACCGCGCTGGCCATCCACTCGACCACCCGGGCCGCGCCGATGCCCTCGACCGCCAGCGCGCTGAAGCTGAAACCTTCGCCCAGGTCGTTGACGCTCAGGGTCAGCGGGTAGTTGCTGCGCTCTTCGCCGCCGAGCAGACGCACGCCTTCCCAGATGCCCTCGCCTTCGCGTGGCGCATCGGCTGCGCTGTGGCGGTAGTTGAGCAAGGCGCTGAACAAGGGCGCCGAGGCCGCCACGCCGCTGCAACGCTGGGCCAGCGCCAGAGGCGCGTGCTCATGGCCGAGCAGCGCCGACAGGCTGCGGTGCGTCGCACGCACCGCGGCCTGTGCCGAGGCGCGGGTATCGACCCGCAGTGGCAGGGTGTTGATGAACATGCCCAGCGCCCGGTCGGCACCCTCGCCGCCCTGCAGGCGACCCATCAGCACGGTGCCGAAGACCACGTCATGGCGATTGGCGAGCACCCCCAGCACCCGCGCCCAGGCCAGGTGCATCAGGCTCGCGGCGCTGACCCCCAGTTGGCGCGCCTGGCCGCGCAGCCGCTGACTGATGTCGGCATCCAGTGCCGCAAAGGCCGTTTCGATACCGCGCCCATCGCCTTGTACATCGGCGAAGCCCAGCGGCAAGGTCGGCTCGTCGACATCCGCCAGCATCTCGCGGAAGAACGCTTCATGGCCGGCCGGGTCGGCCAGGCGTGCCTGGGCCACGTAGTTGCGGTACGGCACTGGCGCCGGCAGGCTGTCGGCCTGGCCGAACAGCAGCGCGCGCATTTCCCGGGCGACCACGTCCATGGCGGTGTGGTCGAGGGTCATGTGGTGGAACAGCAGAATGGCCACTACCTGCTGGTTGCCAGGATCGAGGCTGTAGTACAGGCGTGTGAGCGGTGCCTGGGCCAGGTCCAGGCGGTAATGCCGGGCGTCGAAGCGCGCGTGCAACTGCTCGATGCGGGCGACCCCCGGCTCATCGACCAGGTCGTCGATTTCGCCAACCACCAGCTCAGCCGTGCGCCACACCACTTGCAACGGTTGCGCCAGCCCCTGCCAGAGCACCGAAGTGCGCAGGATGTCGTGGCGGTCGATCACCTGCTGCAAGGCGCCGGCCCAGGCCAGCAGGCGCTCGACGCTGTCGAAGGCCAGGCGGGTCTGCAGCAGGTAAGGGTCGCCTTGCTCGGCACTCAGGTGGTGATAGAGGATGCCTTCCTGCAACGGCGCAAGCGGGTAGATTTCCTGCACGTTGGCGGCGCCACCGGGCACCGTGGCGACCACCGCGTCGATCGTGGCCTGGTCCAGCTCGATCAGGCTGAGCAGCTCTGGCGTGATCCGTTCGGCGCCATCCGGCACGCGGTTGGCCGGCACCCTGGCTTCACGGCCGATGCCCGCCGCAGCGACGAGCGCGGCCAGGGTCGGCTGGGCGAACAGCACCCGCACGTCGATCACCAGGCCGGCCTTGCGCAGGCGCTCGACCAGGGTCACCGCCAGCAACGAATGGCCCCCCAGTTCGAAGAAGTTGTCGTGCCGCCCTACCCGCTCGACGCCCAGCACCTCGGCCCAGATCGCGGCCATGGCGGCTTCGGTCGCGCTGTGCGGTGCCTCGTAGGCCTGGCCGCCCAGCAGGGTGCTGTCGGGGTCGGGCAGTGCGCGGCGGTCGAGCTTGCCGTGGCTGGTCAGTGGCAGTTCATCCAGGCGCATGAACGCCAACGGCACCAGTTGCGCCGGCAGGCTGCCCTGCAGGGCCTGACGCAGCCGTTCGAGGTCGACCGGCGCGGTTTCGGTGAACCAGGCCAACAGGCGCCCTTCGCGCACCAGCACCACGGCCTCGACGATGCCCGGTTGCGCGGCCAGGGCGGCTTCGATCTCGCCCAGCTCCACGCGCACGCCGCGGATCTTCACCTGGTCATCGTTGCGCCCCAGGTAGTCGAGCGTGCCGTCAGCGTTCCAGCGCACCAGGTCGCCACTGCGGTACAGGCGGGCATTGGCAACCTCGCTGAACGGGTCGGGCAGGAAGCGCTCGTCGGTCAGTCCAGGGCGATTGAAATAGCCGCGTGCGACCTGCGCACCGCCGATGCAGAGCTCACCGGTGACGCCCACCGGTACCGGCTGCAACCCTTCATCGAGCACATACACCCGGGTATTGGCGATTGGCCGGCCGATATGCAAGGCGCCGCCTGGGGCGAGCTGGCCAGAGGTCGCCACCACGGTGGTTTCGGTCGGGCCATAGTTGTTGACCACCGCAAAACCGGGGTCGCGCTCGAACTGGCGCAGCCGGTCGCCACCGATCAGCAGCGTGCGCAGGGTCGGGTGCTGGCGCTCGCGGCGCAGGGCCTGCTCCGCCACCGGCGTGGGCAGGAAGCTGACCTGCAGCGGCTGCTGCAGCCACCAGTCGAGCAACTCGTCGACATGCTCGTTGCCGATGGTTTCCGGCGGCAGGTGCAAGGTGGCGCCAGCACACAGGGTTGGCCAGACCTCCCAGGCCATGGCGTCGAAACCGAAACCGGCCACGCTGGCGCTGTGAGAACCGGCCACCAGGTCGAACGCCTGGCAGTGCCAATGCACCAGGTTGGCCAGCGCGTGGTGTTCGATCATCACGCCTTTGGGCTGGCCGGTGGAGCCCGAGGTATAGACCAGGTAAGCCAGTTGCTGCGCATCGAGGCCTGCGAGTGCCGGGTTGGCTTCATCCGCGGCGAATGCGTGGGGCTGATCCAGGTTCAGGCGGGGCACGTCCGCCAGGTTTTCCATCGCGGCAGTGGCCAGCATCAGGGCAGGCGCACTGTCGGCCAACAGGTAGGCGATGCGCTCGGCAGGGTACGTCGGGTCCACCGGCACGTAGGCGGCACCGGCCTTCAACACGGCCAGCAGGCCGACCAGGCGCTCGGCGTTGCGCGGCAGGCACAACGCAACCCGGTCACCCACCTTGACGCCCTGCCCGATCAACCGGTGAGCCAGCTGGTTGGCGCGCCGGTTCAGCTCGCCATAGCTCAGCACCTGCCCGGCCTGCATCAACGCGGGCGCGTCTGGCGTGCGGGCGGCCTGGGCTTCGACCAAGGCATGCACGGTCTGGCCCTGCCCATAGTGCTGGGCGGTCTGGTTGAACTGGCGCAACAGCTGTTCCCGCTCCAACGCCGGCAGCACCGCCAGCCCCTGCAGTGGCGCTGCGGGATGGTGCTCCAGCGCGTCGACCAAAGCCTCCAGCACCTGTTCGAACTGCCCGCACAAGCGTGCGGCGCCCCATTGGGGCAGGCTCTGCACGGTCAGGCGCAGGTCGTCGCCAAGGTCGTCGATGCTGACCGTCAGCGGGTAGTCGGTGCGTTCTTCGGCACCGACGATATCGATGCCCGGTGCCACCGGGATGACCTCGGCGGCATCGCCGGCCGCGCTGTGGCGGTAGTTGAGCATGCTGTTGAACAGCGGCGCCGGCGCGGCCACGCCGCTGCAGCGCTGGGCCAGCGCCAGCGAGGCCTGCTCATGGCCGAGCAAGGCGCTGAGTCGCCCATGGGTGGCCAGCAGCGCGTCGCGCACGCCGTGCTGGCCGAGGTCGATGCGCAGGGGCAAGGTGTTGATGAACATGCCCAGCGCTTGCTCGCTGCCATCACCGGTGGTCATGCGCCCCAGCAGGACGCTGCCGAACACCACCGTCTGGCGCGCCGACAGTTGCCCGACCAGCCGCGCGAAGCCCAGGTGCAGCACGCTCGCCGGGCTCACCCCGAGCGAGCGCGCCTGGCTGCGCAGGCGCTGGCTGAGGGCGGCCGGCAAGGTCAGGCGCGCCTGTTCCAGGGGCTGGTCGCCTTTGTCCTGCAGGCCGAAGGCCAGGGTCGGCTCGTCGAGGTCGGCGAGCATGTCGCGGAAGAAGCGCTCATGCGCCTGCTCGTCCAGGGCCAGGCGCGCGGCGGCCAGCACATTGCGAAACGGCATGGGGGCCGCCAGTCGCGCCGACTCGCCGGCCAGGTGGGCCTGGATCTCGCGGCGCACGATGTCCAGCGCGGTATGGTCCATCACCAGGTGATGGAACATCAGCAAGGCCACCCACGCCTCGCCTTCCTCCCTGGCGTGCATCAATTGCATCAGTGGCGCCTGGCGCAGGTCGAGGCGATAGTGGCGCGGGTCGAAACGCTCGCACAACCGCGCCAGCGCCTGGCTGCCGTCGACCGCGATGGCCTCGCGCACCAGCGTCGCCTCACGCCACACCACCTGCACCGGCTCGTCCAGGTACTCCCAGTGCAGCGCCGTGCGCAGGATATCGTGGCGCTGGATCACCCATTGCAGGGCCTCGGCGAATGCCTCCAGGTGCGCCTTGCTGGTGAAGCGCAGTTGCACCTGGGCCAGGTACGGGTCGCCATGGCTGGCCGCCAGGTGCTGGTACAGCATGCCCTGCTGCAGCGGTGCCAGCGGGTAGATGTCCTGCACGTTGGCCGCACCGCCCGGCACGCTGGCGACGATGCGGTCGATGGCCTGCTGGTCGAGTCGCACCAGCGGCAGCATGTCGGGGGTGATGCGGAACGCCGGGCTCAGCCAGTCGTCGTCCTGTTCGGCAAGCATCTCCAGCAAGGCCGGCTTGTGCCGTGACAGCGCCTCCCACAGGTTATCGTCCAGGGTTTCCTCATCCCCCAGGACAATCAGGTCCTGTTCTTCACGCTGGAGTCGGATCGCACGGGTGGAAAGAGCAGCCATCAGTTCGCTGAAAAGCATCGGTAAGCATCCTGCTTTGCCTGGAAATGGGAAAATCGGGGACACGCTAAAGGATCGTGACCGGTCGGTCTGACATGGGAAGCGGGGACAGTGGCGTTGATTGCCGGGGCCGCCCTGCGGCCCCGGCCCTTTCAGATACGCCTGCGTTTGCCCAGGCTGGGAATGGTGGTCTGCGGTATCACCACCTCGACCTGCTCAAGGCGGGTGCTGGCCGCCAGCCCTGCCAGGGTCGGCTGGCTGAACAGGGTGCGGGCCTCGACATGCAGGCCGGCCTGGCGCATGCGTGCCACCAGACTCACCGCCAGCAGCGAATGGCCGCCCAGCTCGAAGAAGTTGTCCTGGCGCCCGACCTGCTCGATTTTCAGCACCTCGGCCCAGATGGCCGCCAACGCGGTTTCCAGCTCGCCTTGCGGCGCCTGGAATTCGCGGCTGATCACGGCATCCTCGCCGGGTGCAGGCAACGCCCTGCGGTCGACCTTGCCGTTGGCGCTCAACGGCAATTGCGCCAGTGCGACGAAGGCCTGCGGCACCATGTACTCGGGCATGCGCGCGAGCAGGTGGCTGCGCAGCCCCTCCAGCGCGGGCAGCGGAGTGGCATCGCGGCGGGTGAAATAGGCCACCAGGCGCTCTTCGCGCATCAGCACCACGCTTTGCCCAACGCTCGGGTGCGCCGCCAGCGCCGCCTCGATCTCGCCCAGTTCCACCCGCAGCCCGCGCAGCTTGACCTGGAAATCGTTGCGGCCAACGAAGTCCAGCTCACCGTCCTGGCGGTAGCGCACCAGGTCGCCGGTGCGGTAGAGACGATCGCCCGCGACGAACGGACTGGCAATGAAGCGCTCGGCCTGTAGCGCCGGCAGCCCCAGGTAGCCACGGGCAACGCCGACGCCGCCAATATGCAACTGCCCCACCGCGCCCAGGGGCACGGGTCGGTCGTGGTCGTCGAGCACGTACAGGCGGGTATTGGCAATGGCCCGGCCGATGGGTGGGGCCAGCGCGGGCAGCGGCTCATGGGCCTCCAGGGTCCAGGCGGTGCTGTCGACCGTCGCCTCGGTGGGGCCGTAGACATTGTGCACGCGCACCCTGGGCAAGCGTTGGCGAACGCTGCGCAACAGCGCCAGGGTCAGCTCGCCGCCACCACAGAAGAGGTCGGTCAGGCTGGTGCAGCGCTCGACGCCCGGCTGCTCGAGGAACTGATGCAACAACGCCGGCACGAACTTCATCGTCGTGACCTGCCGTGCCTGGACCAACCGCACCAGGTACCCGGGGTCGCGGTGGCCGTCGGGACGCGTCAGCACCAGGCGCAAACCGGCACAGAGCGGCCAGAACAGTTCCCAGACCGAACCGTCGAAACCGTACGGCGCCCGTTGCAGCAAGGCGTCACCCGGCTGCGGAGGGCAGATCTGCGAGCCCCAGTGCATCAGGTTGCACAATCCCCGGTGTTCGATCATCACGCCCTTGGGCGTGCCGGTCGAGCCGGAGGTGTACATCACGTAAGCCAGTTGCCCAGGCCCCAGGCCTGGCACCCTGGGGTTTTCGCCGCTGCCGGCCGGCCAGTCAACGCCGTCAAGGTCGAGCACCGGTAGCGACAGCCCGTCGAACAGGCCGAGGGTGGCGCCATGCACCAGCACTACGCCTGGCGCGCTGTCCTCGAGCATGAAGCGCAGCCGTTCGGCCGGGTAGCCAGGGTCGAGCGGCACATAGGCGCCGCCGGCCTTGAGCACGCCCAGCAGCGCCAGCATCATCGAGACGCCACGCTCCAGGCAGAGGGCGACACGCACGTCGGGCCCCACGCCCAGCGCGATCAGGCGATGGGCCAGGCGGTTGGCCTGGGCATTGAGGGTCTGGTAATCGAGGCTGACGTCTTCGGCCTGCAGCGCGACGGCCAGGGGTGTGCGCCGGACCTGGGCTTCGAACAGCGCGGGCAGCGTGCTGCCCAGTGGGCTTTGCCGGTCTTCGGTCCGATTGAAGGTGTGCAGCAAGCGCTGCTGTTCATCGGCGGGCACGCTGCAGAACGTATTCAGCGGCTGGTGCTGGGCAGCGCTCCCGGCAAATTGGCGCAGGGTCGTCAGTAGATAGTCCAGCACCCGTGGCGCGCCAATCGCACGCGGCGCACGCAGCGCCAGGTGCAGCGCATCGCCCGGATCATCGACCGTCAGCACCAGGCCGTGGCTCAGCACCTCGCTGGCTTCGAGCAGTTCCACACCGGGCAGCACCTGCCCCTGTGGCAATGCCCCCTGGCGGTAGTTGAGCAGGCTGTTGAACAACGGCGTGGCGGCGGGCAGGCCGCTGCAGCGCTGGGCCAGCAGCAAGGGTGCGTCTTCGTGCCCGAGCAAGGCGGCCAGGCGTGCATGCGTCTGCGCCAGTGCCTGGCCAAGTGGCAGGCTGCCGAGGCTGACCCGCAGCGGCAAACTGTTGATGAACATGCCCAGGGCACGATCGGCGCCCTGGCCAGCCATCGCGCGACCCAGCAGCACGGTGCCGATCACCACCTCGTCGCGCCCCGACAGGCTACCGAGCACCTGGGCCCAGGCCAGGTGCAGCAGGCTGGGCAGGCTCACCCCGTGCTGACGCGCCTGAGTGCGCAGCAGATCGGCCAGACCGGTTTCAAGCGCCACGGCATGGGTCTGCAGGTCTTGCTCGTCGACCGCGACACCGCCCAGCCCCGCCACGGGCGCAGGCGGTTCGACACCGGCCAGTTGCTCGCGGAAAAACGCTTCGTGACGGGACTGGCGTTCGTCAGCGCCGCTGAGCGCCACGTAGTCGCGGTACGGCACCGGCGGCGGCAGCTGTTCGCCCCGGCCGTGCATGAAGGCATCCAGCTCGCCAAGCAGTACCTGCAACGAAACGGCATCGTTGACCAGATGGTGGAAACGCAGCAGTCCCAGCCAGCGGCCTTGCGCCGGCTGTTCGGCAGTCACCAGCGCCATCATCGGCGCCTGGCGCAGGTCCAGGGGCCGCCGTTGCGGGTCGTAGGCCTCGCGCAACTGCGCCGCCCAATCGCCATCTGGCCGCTCGGCCGTCCAGCTGTCGACCGGCAGACGCGCCTCGCGCCAGACGACTTGCTGCGGTTGCTCCAGGCCTTCCCAGAGCAGGCTGGTGCGCAGGATGTCGTGCCGGTCGATTACCCGCTGCAAGGCCTCGGCAAAGGCCTGCAGCTGCGCCTGACTGGCAAAGGCGAACAGCACCTGCTGCTGATAGGGATCCTGGTCATCGGTCACGTGGTGGTACAGCAAACCTTGCTGCAAGGGTGCCAGCGGGTAGATCTCCTGCACGTTGCCCGCACCGCCCGGCACCGTCGCAACGATGCGCTGGATGGCCGCCGGGTCGAGATCGGTCAACCTGAGCATCTCGGGGGTGATCTGCCGGCACCCCGGCGGCACGCCATTGGCAGGGACCGTCGCGGCTTCGCCCACCACTACGGCGGCCGCCAGGCTGGCCAGGGTCGACTGGCCGAACAGTACCTGCACGTCAGCCTGCAGCCCTTGCTGGCGCAGGCGTTCGATCAACTGCACCGCCAGCAGCGAATGGCCACCCAGCTCGAAGAAATGATCCTGGCGCCCTACCCGCTCGACCTGCAGCAACTCGGCCCACAGCATTGCCAGGCGCTGCTCGATGTCGCCCATGGGCGCCTCGTGCTCGCGGCGCACCTTGGCCGACTCGTCGGCCGCCGGCAACGCGCGGCGGTCGAGCTTGCCGTTGGCAGTGAGCGGCCAACTGGCCAGGGCCACATACGCGGCTGGCAGCAAGGCAGCAGGCAGTTGCGCGCGCAGATGCTCATGCAGTGCTCGCGGCGTCACCGCTGCCGTGGCGATGAACCACGCTTGCAACTGGCCGTCCCGCAGCAGCACGACACATTCGCGCAGCGCAGCGTGGCTGGCCAGCGCCGCCTCGATTTCAGCCAACTCGACCCGCACGCCACGAATCTTCACCTGGTCGTCGTTGCGCCCGAGGTATTCCAGGGTACCGTCGGCCAGCCAGCGCACCAGGTCGCCGGTGCGGTACAGGCGGGCGTCGGGCTCAGGGCTGTAGGGGTCTTCGAGAAAGCGTTCGGCGGTCAGTTCAGGCCGGTTCAGGTAACCGCGGGCCACGCCGCTGCCGCCGATGTACAGCTCACCGGCAGCGCCGATCGGCAACAGCTGACGCCGCTCGTCGAGCACGTACAGCCGGGTGTTGGCCACCGGCCCGCCGATATGCAGCGGCCGGCCGGCCTCGACCAGGCCCGAGCTCGCCACCACCGTGGCTTCGGTGGGACCGTAGTTGTTGATGACGCGGTAGCGGCGCTCGCGCGCCAGGCGGCGCAGGCGGTCGCCGCCGACCAGCAGGGTGTGCAGGGTCGGGTGCAGCTCGCCCTGGGCAAAGGCATGCTCGGCCACCGGGGTCGGCAGGAAGCTGACGTCCAGCGGCTGCGCGCGCCACCAGCGCAGCAAGGCGTCGATGTCCTCGGCCCCGTCGCGCACTGGCGCCAGGTGCAGCGTCGCACCGCTGCACAGGGTCGGCCAGACCTCCCAGGCCATGGCATCGAAGCCGAAACCGGCCAGGCTCGACTGGTTTCGGCCAGGCCCCAGATCGAAGCTGGCGCAGTGCCAATCGACCAGGTTGGCCAGCATCCGGTGCTCGACCATCACGCCTTTGGGCAGGCCGGTGGAGCCGGAGGTATAGATGACATAGGCCAGGTTGTGCGGCGCAAGCTGCGCAACCGCAGGTGCGGCATCGCTGGTTTCGGGCCATGGGTAGCGGTCGAGTTCAATCAGCGGCAGGCCGTGGGCAGGCAGCCGCCCGCTGAACCGCGAGAGGCTCAGCACCACCTGCGGTGCGCTGTCTTCGAGCAGATAGGCCAGGCGCTCGTGCGGATGAGCAGGGTCGATCGGCACATAGGCGGCCCCAGCCTTGAGTACCGCCAGCAGCCCGACCAGGGTATCCAGGCCACGCTGGGCGACCACCGCGACACGCAGGTCAGGCCCGGCCCCCAGGCCGACCAGGTGCTGCGCCAGGTGGTTGGCGCGCCGGTCCAGCTCGCCGTAGCTCAGGCGCTGGCCTTCGTGCAGTGCTGCCAGCGCCTGTGGCCTGGCCATGGCCTGGGCTTCGATGCGCCGGTGTATCAGCCGTTCATCCTGCCCTGGCGACACTGCCGAACGGTTCCATTGCTGCAGCTGCGCATGCTCGCTGGGGGTCGCCAGGTCAAAGGCGCCAATACTCAAGCCGGGCTGCTGCAACCCTTGCTCCAGCACATGCAACAGGCGTGCGGCCAGTGCCTCGACCTGGTCCGCGCTGAACCAGGCACGGCTGTAGACCAGGTGCAGGCAGGCGTTGTCGCTGTGGCGGTTACTGCGCAGGTGGACGCTGAGCGGCGTGGGTTCGTGGCCATTGCAGACCATCACCGTATGGCCGCGGATATCGCCGAAGCACAGGTCGTTGCCGTCTTCCTCGAACGACGCCATCAGCTCGAACAGTTGCGGCCGCTCTTCGCGCAGCGCGCCAAGCGCACGGTTCAACTCGCTGAGGGCGAAGCGCTGATGGCGATAATCCCGCTTGAGGGCATCACGTATGCCGCGCACCAGGTCGGCGAACGAGCCGTCGCGGCCGAAATCCATGCGCAAGGCGCTGACCTGGGTGAACAGCCCCATGGTCGATTTGAAACGGGCACTGCCACGGTTGCGCACCGGCAAGCCGACCACCCACTCGTCGCGTTGCCAGGTGCGCGCGCAGCACACGTGCATTGCCGCCAGCAGTACATGAAAGGCCGAGGCCTGCAGGTCCGTTCCCAGTTGCCGCATGCGCGCAAGCAGGCGCGCATCGAAAGGTCGTTCGAGGACCGCGCTCGGCGCGCCGGCCGGCAGCGCGCCACGGTCACGCGGTGCCAGCAGGGCATCGGGCAGCTGCCCGAACCTGGCCAACCAGTAATCGCGGTCGCTGCCATGGCGTGGCGATGCCTGGTAATGGGCATCGTCCTCGATGAATTCACGGTAGGACGGCGCCGTGGTGGGCAGCGGCAACCCTTGCCCCAGCAAGCCATAGTAGTCAGCGACCTGCTTGAACCACATGTCCACGCCCCAACCGTCGAGGATCAGGTGGTGCGCCTGCAGGGCGAACAGGTAGCGCTGGTCTTGCAGCCTGATCAGTTGCGCGCCCCACAACGTGCCGCCATCCAGGGCAAAGACCTTTTGCATCTGGCCGTGCAGCAGGCCTTTGGCAGCTGCGAACGGATCGTCGGCCGCGCGGAGGTCGTGCTCGGCCAACTCGACCGTCATGTCCTCGGCAAAGCGCTGGCGTGGCACCCCGTGCCCAGCCACCAGCACCGTGCGCAGCCCGTCATGCAGGGCCACCAGGTGCGCCAGGGCGGCCTGCAGCCGCGCCACATCCACCGCACCTTGCAGTTCGACATAGGCGCCGATGTTGTACAGCGGCGAGTCGCCGTGGCTGATCTGGTCCAGCCAGATATCGCGCTGGGCAACGGTCAGGGCAAAGGTTTCGGCGGCAGGCATGATGGGTCAGATCCTTCTGAGTGATTATCCGCGGATTCAAGCACCGCCCCCCCACCCTGCATGACCCCTGAAACCCGGACATCCGCTGCCACCGTCCTCGGCGGCTGAAAAGCGTGTAGGAGATTTGCCATGGGAAGTGACCACCAATGACCTACACCCGAATCGATCGTTGTGGATCCACCACGAACCGCCGGGCTTATGACGCCAATTCGCTGGCTACTTGTCTGAATGGCCGCTGAAACGTAGAGAGCTGGGTCACTTATCGTTCAGAAATTGCTGACATTTTCTGTCCCGGTTTTCCATTACAGACGCCGCTTCCCGGGCAGGCTTGAATACCGCCATCACTCACTTTCAACCCGGAGACTGGACCGCGAAACCACCGCCGTAACGCTTTGAATCAAGGAAGACAAGGATATGAAGCTGAATGCCAGCCTCGAACAGCCCGACCCTCACCTGTATCTGCAACTGGGCGAATTGATCGCCAGCAGCGGTGCCGATGATTTCGCCGAGCAGATGTTTCGCTTGGTCGATGCCCAGGTGCCAATCCACAGGCTTGACCTCAGCGAATGGACGCTCGACCCACGCCAGGCCAGTGTCAGCCACATCAAGGTACTGGGCAGCGCCGGGGCAGAACGGGCGCCAAGTGCCCCTCCCCTGCGCCATCCGTTTCTGCACAGCATCCTGCAGATGACAGACCCGCTGTTGATCGAGTTCAAGGCCCCACCACACGACAGCCACAGTGCCCACCAGTGTCATCTGGTGTCCCGTAGCGGCGACAGGCGCTGGATCATCTGCTTCCATCGCCTGCCCAGCCAGCGGCCTTTCACCCTGGTGGAGCTGTCGCAGCTCAAGAGCCTGTCCGACACCTTGCTGCCGTTGGTCGAGCACCACGGCCAACGGCTAGGACAAGGTATCGCCCGGCGCTCCGGCAGGCCCGCAGCAGAACTGGAAGCCGGTTCGCTGCGCCAGTCCTTCGCCGAGCGCGTGGCTCAGGAGGCCGTGAAGCTCTCCATTCGCGAACAGGAGGTCTGCCTGGGGCTGCTGACCGGCGGCACGGTGCCCGAAATGGCGCAACGGCTGAACGTGAAGAGCAGCTCGATCGAAACCTACCTCAAACGCGCCACCGCCAAGCTGGGGATCAGTGGCCGCCACGGCCTGGCCAGATGGATGGCAGGCGCCTGATTTTCCACGAGACCCCGCAATGCTCCGACCTACATTGACGCTCTGCGCCGCACTGCTGTGCGGCTGCTCCCTGGCTCCCGACTACCAGCGACCGTCGGCACCGGTGGCCGAACAGTTCCCGCAAGGACCGGCCTACCAGGGCAATCCCCTGGCACGCCAAGCTGGCCAGGTGTTTCATGACCCTGTATTGCGCCGGCTGATCGACGATGCCCTGGCCAACAACCGTGATTTGCGCACGGCGGTTCTCAACGTGGAGGCCTATCGAGCGCAGTACCGCATCCAGCGGGCCGACCTGCTTCCGGCAGTGACTGCCGACGCACAAGGCCAGCGCCAGTACCTGCCGCGCGGCATGACCGGCACCGACCAGGGCACGATTTCCTCGACGTACACGGCGACCCTGGGTATCAGCGCCTACGAACTGGACCTGTTCGGCCGGGTGAGCAGCCTCAGCGACCAGGCGCTGCTCACCTACCTGGCCAGCGATCAGGCCCGGCGCAGCGCCCAATTGAGCCTGGTGGCAAGCGTTGCCAGCGTTTACCTGACCTGGCGCGCCGATCAGGAATTGCTCGCACTGGCCCTGGACACCCTGGCCGCCGACCAACGCAGCCTGCGCCTGACGCGCAACCAGCGGCGTGCCGGCACGGTGTCAGCGCTGGACCAGATCCAGGCACGCACCAGCGTCGACAGCACCCGCGCCACCGTGGCCCGCTACAAGCGGCAGGTGGCCGAGGACCTCAACCAGTTGACCCTGCTGGTAGGCGCACCTGTAGCCGACGGCCTGGCCGCCATGCCCCTGGCCGATGAGCAGATCGCCGAACTGCCGGCAGGCCTGCCCTCCGACCTGCTGCAACGCCGTCCGGACATCCTCCAGGCCGAGTATCGGCTACGCGCGGCCAACGCCAGCATCGGCGCAGCGCGAGCAGCGTTCTTTCCCAGCATCAGCCTGACGGCCAACGCCGGCAGCACCAGCCCGGAACTTGACGGCCTGTTCGGCGCGGGCAGCGGCACCTGGCTGTTCCGACCCCGGATCAGCCTGCCGATCTTCACCGCCGGTGCCCTGCGGGCCAGCCTGGACCATGCGCAACTGCAGAAGGACATCCAGGTGGCGGAATACGAAAAGGCGATTCAGAACGCGTTTCAGGAAGTCGCCGACGGGCTGGCGGCACGGGCGACCTACCAACGGCAGTTGCAGGCACAGCGCGACCTGGTAGCGGCGAGCCAGCGTTACTACACCCTGGCCGAAAACCGTTATCGCACCGGCGTGGACAGCCGCATTGTGTTTCTCGACGCACAACGGTCGTTGTTCAGCGCACAGCAAGGGCTGATCAGTGACCGATTGGCGCAACTGGTGGCGGAGGTCAACCTTTATGCGGCGCTGGGTGGCGGGTGGCAAGACGCTGATCGAGCCAGTACGCAGAGGTAATGCTGACGACTCATGGCACCGTCCCTCTGGGCTCATGGCGAGGCGTGGTTTCCGGTGGTTTTCGCTGGAACCTCAGTTTGGGCACACGCCTTGGGTGTCTTTTCATAGGTCAAGGCAACACCTTGCCCGGCATCAGCTCGTAGGGCGACTTCCACCCAGGTATCTCGCGTATCTGCGCCTTCCAGGCCTCGATATGGCGGAACGATGCCGGATCGATCCCCGTGTCTTCCGGCATGAACACGTACCCGGCCAGGGACAGGTCGGCGATGGTCGGCCGCTCGCCGAGCATGAACGGCCTGTCGGCCAGGTGCGCATCGACGATGCCGTAAGCCGCTACCGCGCGCTCGCGCAGGAACCCGGTGACCGGCGTTTCGCCGCTCTGCTTGAGGCAGTAGAGGAAACGCAGGGTGGCGTAATACGAGGTGAACTTGTGGTTATCGAAGAGCATCCAGCGCCAGATCTCGCGCCGCTCCTCCTCGTCCCGGGCGCCGAAGCGGCCGGTGTGCTCGGCCAGGTACTCGAGGATCAGCGCCGATTGGGTCAGCCGCCTCCCAGCGTGCTCCAGCACCGGCACCTCGCCCTGGTCGTTGACCGCGTCGCGCCAGTCCTGCTGGCGCGTCTGCCCATTGAAGAAGTCGACGAAAACCGCCTCCCAGTCCTGGCCGGTCAGTTCGAGCATCAGCGCGACCTTGTAGGCGTTCCCGGAATCGGCAAAGCAATGCAACCTGAACTCTGACATGACGCTCCTTCCTCGCCCCCGAAAGCTGGGCTTGCCCGTGAATGATGGCAGGCACCCGGAGCAAAACATGTCAGTGCGGCAGGGGTCAATCTGCCATTAGGCTCGATTGTGTTTTCACGCCCTCCTCTTCAGTCCGCCGGGTGCAGCTCGAGCCGGCTTTCGGTATGCCCGGCAACATCGTCTTCGGACAGGTGCATGGTCTGGTAGCGGCCCTCTACGAACGGTCTGGCCTGGTCCTTGTAATGCCGGTCGAAGAGCACGCCGCTCTGGCCCAGAGGCAGCGCACCCAGGGCATCCGCCGGGGCGCCCATGTCGATGATGCGGCGGATCGACGGCCCGTAGCTGACCGACCAGGGCGCCAGACCGGGCGGTGCGGAGAAGTTGTTCGGCACCTCGTGGCTGCCGCCTACCTCGAACGGCCCCACGTTGTACAGCAGGCCCAGCACTGGCTGGGTGCCCAGCGGATGCATGTGGGTCAGGCGATGCACCTTGCCCCATTGCCAGTCCCGCGGGTCGTCGCCCAGGGCTTCGCGCAGGTGGGCGATACCGGCCTGCCAGGCCTTGAGCACGGTCTCGGCGCGCCCTTCCTTGAGCGGAGTATCGCGGTCATCCCACCAGGGCGAGCGCTCGTCCGCTACCAGCTTCGGCATGGCAGTGTCCAGCACGCGGCTGCCCAGCAGGTTGTCGAACAATGCATCGCCCAGTTCGTCATGCAGGGTGGCCCGCGCCAATTCGTAGAAGAACTGGTTGAACAGCGTCGCCTCCAGCGAATCCCGCGGGTAGTTGCCCTCCCAGAGAGCCAGTCGTTCCAGCCATTGTTGCTGGCGCGGATCGGTCACCTGCTGGCGCAACTCCGGCAGCAACGGCAGCAGGACCCGCGCGGCATAATCCGTGCGCTCGTCCAGCTGCAGAGACTCGCTGTTGCCGGTGCTCCAGGCACCGCCCCGGGCCAGCATCCGGTCCAGGCGCTGGCCACGGTCCGGCAGGTTGTAGTAGCCGGGGATCACCCGGCCACTGGGCGACTGCGGCTGGCTGTTGGCGGAGAGGATGTAGCCACGTTGCGGGTTTTCCTCGTGGGGGTTCTCGGAGAAGGGGTAGTAGCCCGCCTTGTCCGCCTGCGTGCTGGCGCCATCGAGGATGAAGGCCGGGTCGACGTTCTCCGGCCGCCGCGGCAAGGCAGCAGCGGCCCACCAGGCGATATCGCCACCGGCGTTGGCATACACCACGTTGAGGCCCGGAGCCTGGATCCCGGCGACCGCACTGCGTGCCTTGTCCAGGGTGTCGGCGCGGTTCAGCCGGTAGAAGGCCTCGACGACCGGATTGGGCGCCTCCAGGTAGCTCCACCAGAGGGCGATGGGTCGGGTACCGGCGTTCTGGCCCAGCACGTCATTGATGATCGGGCCATGCGGTGAGCGACGCAGGCGCAGCTCGACCGCAGCCTCGGCCTTGACCGCGATGGATTGCGTCTCCTCTTCCAGGGCGACCCATTCACCGTGGTAAAGCACCTGGCCCGGATGGGCGGCATCGGTGGTTTCGGCAACCAGGTCGATGTCGTCGTTCTGGAACATGGTCAGGGTCCAGGCGAATGCCTGGTTATGCCCGAGCAAGGCAAACGGCACCAGGCTCTGGTAGTCGCCGTACAGCTCGAATCCCGGCGCCGAGAGCTGGGCCTCGTACCACACCGACGGCGCGGCGAAACGGATATGCGGATCGCCGGCCAGCAACGGCTTGCCGCTGGCGGTGCGGCTGCCGGCGATCACCCAGCCATTGCTGCCTTCGAACTGCGGCAAGCCGGCATTGCCCACGGCCTCTTCGCTCAACGTGGCCAGCGCTGCCATGCCACGCCAGTCGGCCGCCGTCAGCCCTGACACCGCCAGGGCGCCGCCGGGTTGCCAGGTGCTGGCGAACGGTCGCAGGTAGTCCTCGCCCAGAGTGTCACGGATGTAGGTCAGCAGGGGTTCGGTCCGGAACGCCGCAGCGAAGCTGTAGGCCATGTAGCCGATGACACTATAGACATCCGCCGAGGTGAAGGGCCGGGTGGGAATGCCCAGCAGGTCGAACTCCAGCGGGCGGGCGTGCTCTTGCTGGTATTGATTGATGCCCTCCAGGTACGCCTGCATGGCTTGCTCCTCGGGGCTGGCAGGATCCGCCGCGGCAGCCTGGGCATCGGCCCGCTGGCGAATGCGCAGGGTGCGAAACAGGGTATCGGTCGGCAGCAGGCGCCGGCCCAGCACTTCGGCCAGCTCGCCACGGGCCAGGCGTCGCAGCATCTCCATCTGGAACAGGCGGTCCTGGGCCTGGACGTAACCCAGGGCGCGATACAGGTCCGTCTCGTTCCCGGCCTGGATGTGGGGCACGCCACGTTCGTCATAGCGCACAGATACCGGCTGGCGCAGACCATGCAATGCCTGCGCCCCCTCGCGTACGGGCTGCTTGCCCTGCACGTACAGGATCAGGCCCACGGCGACGGCCAACAACAATGCAACGAAGCACAGCATGATGCGTTTGATCACGTTCGGTTCTCGGGTGAAGGGAAGGAAAGGACGCGATGCCCGTTCAGGGCGTACCGGCCAGGCGGCGGTTGGCGGCCTGGCGATCGAGCAGGGTGAGCAGCGGGCCGGTCATCATGGTGGTGGCCACGGTCATGATGACGAACAGGGTGAACAGGCGGTCGTCGATCAGCCCCAGGTCCATGCCGATCTTCAGCACCACCAGCTCCATCAGGCCGCGGGCATTCATCAGCACACCGATGCGCAGCGATTGGTCCAGCGGATACCCCGCCACTCGGGCACCGATCCCCGCCCCCAGCAGCTTGCCCGCCAGCGCGACCAGCAGCACCAATGCCAGCAGGCCAATGCCCACCCCGCTGAACGCATCCAGGGAGGTGTTGAGCCCGGCAAGCGCAAAGAAGCTCGGCATCAGTACCACCACGGCCAGGTGCTCCACGCGCTCCACCAGCATGTTCAGCAAGCGCTGGTCTCGCGGCAGGCAGGCGCCGAACAGAAAGGCACCGAAAACCGAATGGACCTGCAGCCAGTCGGTGATGCTGGCGTAGATCAGCGCGCCGCAGACCAGCACGAGCAGGAGATAAGGGGCATTCGGCCCGACCCGGGTCAGCCACGCCTTGAACAGCGGGCGCACCACCGCGAACGACATCACGCAGAGCGCCACCAGGCCGAGCAGGCGCCAGGCCAGGTCCTGCCAGCGCCCTTCTATCTGCATGCTCAGGGCGATGATCGCCAGCATGATCCACACCCCGATATCGCTCAGCGCCGCCGACGCCAGCACGACGCCGCCCTGCTCGCTGTCGATCATGCGCCGCTCCTTGAGAATCCGCGCCAGCACCGGGAAGGCGGTGACCGAGAAGACCGTGGCGATGAACAGGGTGAAGCCCAAGGTTGGTGCATCGTGCGGCGCAAAAGCCTGGTACAGCAGCGGCGCGGTCGCTGCGCCCAGCACCCATGGCACGAGGATGCTGCAGGTGCCGATCAGTAATACGCCATGCCGCGGCCCGTGGCGCTTGCGCTCGGGAAAACGAAACTCGGCGCCGACGACAAACATGAAAAGAAGAATGCCCAGGTCACTGAGAACTTTTAATTGCAGTTCCGCTGCGCCCCGAAATAGTGCACGATGAAAGTCTGGAAAGAAGTAACCCAGGACAATGGGCCCTAAAATGAAGCCGGCCATCATTTCACCGATGACTTCGGGTTGCCCGGCCTTTTTCAGTAATGCGCCAACGGACTTGGCGACAATCAGGATAACCACAACCTGCAGGAACAACATATCGATCACCTTCCCTGGCCAGTATTTGAAATCCCGCGAGCACGGGCTGTCATGCACAACAGCGGATCCTAGCCAGAAAGTGCCGCCTGAAAAACCTACCGGTTCCGGTAGCTTTTTCCTCGACAGTCAGCCTGTTAATTTCCCGCCGGTCGCATGTTATGCCCCAAAGACCCGCCGGAAATTACAAGGAGTTGACGATGAGAGAGCAGGTATTCGAAATAATCCAGCGCACGCTTGGCGAGATCAATGCCACGCGCAAGGAAAAGATCGATCTCGGCGACGTGCACAATCTGGCACTGTATGGCACACACGGCGTATTCGATTCGATGCAACTTGTCAGTTTTCTTGCTGCGGTCGAAGAAGGACTCGACGACGAACTCGATATTGAAATCTCACTGACGTCCGACAAAGCCGTCTCGCAGAAAGTCAGCCCGTTCAGCAGTGTCTCCTGCCTGATCGACTTCATCCTTGCCGAAACCCTTGAAACCAGGGCCGTATCCGCCTGAGTGATCGCTGCGCGAGGAAAGCACTGTGAGCGTTACCGTCAGAAAAGCCATCGGCAGCGACATGTATCCGGTCTGCAAACTGTTGCGCGAATCGACGCTCAACTCCAGCTGGATCGGCGTGAATATCCGCAAGCGCATGTTCCAGGACCCTTGGGCGGGCGGTGAGGATTACTTTGGGTACGTGATGCTCGACGGCGAGGAGATCGTCGGCTTTCTCGGCCTGCTGTTCACCCGCCAGCCGGTCAATGGCCCGGAAGAACGCTTCTGCGAACTGCACAGCTGGTATGTCAAGGACGCCTATCGCAAGGAAAGCCTGAAGTTGTTGTTGCCCGCCCTGTCCTTGCGCAAGGTGACATTGCTCAACTACACGCCGACCGAAGACGTCTATGAAATCAGCAAGAAGTTTGGTTTCACCGATCTGGAAAGTCGCCTGTGCCTGATCTATCCGCTGTTCAACCCCTTGAACCTGCGCTGGCGCTATCGCCTGGAAACCAACATGTTCAGTATCCAGGGACGTTTATCAGAACAGGACAAGGTGATATTCCACGATCATGCCGGACTGGAGTGCAGGCACGTAATCATCGTCGATGAGTCCAGCGGTAGAAGTTGCTACATGATTGTCAAGAGAATGCGCCGTCGCTGGTTTGAACCTTTCGCCAGACTGCTCTATGTCAGCGACCCTGAGTTGTGCGCGAAGAGCATCGATAGTTGGCGACTTAAACTGTGCCTGATGATGCGAGTGCAATGCCTGGCGATTGATGCCGCGATGCTCGGCGGACGCCGGATCGCCTTCTCGAAGATTATCAGGCGCGAAGTGCCTTCATTGATAAAGACGCGCTCGGAGTTGCTGATGGCCAGTGTGATCAATCCCGTCTACAGCCTGCCGCTGCTGATCGGCTACAAGTTGCATTGACATGATTCTATTAATTACCGGCACACGCAAAGGTATCGGCAAGGAACTGGCCCTGTACTTTCTTGCCCAGGGTCACCAGGTCATCGGCTGCAGTCGCGGCGAGAGCAGCATCGAGGCACCCGGCTACCAGCATTTCAGCCTGGATATCGCCGACCCGCTGGCCGTGCGACGGATGCTCAAGCAGGTCCGCCTGGACCACGGCCGGCTCGATGTGCTGGTCAACAACGCCGCGCAGGCGAGCATGGCGCCCTTCCTGCTGACGCCGGAAGACACCACCCGCGAGCTGTTCGCCAGCAACGTCCTCGGGCTGATCAACGTCACCCGCGAGGCGGTCAAGCTGATGCAGAAAACCCCCGGCCCCGGCGCCGTGGTCATGCTGTCCACCGTGGCCACCACCTGGGCGATTCCCGGGCAGTCGGTCTATGCGGCGAGCAAGGCCGCGGTCGAGCAACTGACCCGCACCCTGAGCAAGGAACTCTACGCCTTCGATGTACGCATCAACACGCTGGCGTTGCCGCTGTTCCGCAGCTCCATGACCCGCACACTACCCCAGGAGATCAAGCAGAAAATGATCGAACGCCAAGCCATTGCCAGGCCCTGCGTACTCGCCGACGTGGTCGGTCCGCTGGAGTTCCTGATCTCGCAGCAGTCGGCCTTCATCACCGGCGAAACCCTGAGCCTCGGAGGTGTGCAGTGAGCCACCCACTCCTGGAAACCCTCGCCGCCGGCGCCGACGCCGTGGCCCTGATCCACGACGGCCAGGCCCATGACTACGCCCGGTTGCACCGCGAGACCGAGGCCGCCTGGCAGATGCTGCAGGCCCGGGGCGTGCGCCCGGGGGAAGCGGTGATCCTCAACGGCGACTACAGCCTGGCGACCGTTGCCACGCTGCTGGCGCTGTACCTGAACCGCAACATCGTCGCGCCGCTGGTCGAGCTGGGCGAGCGCAATGTCACCACCCTGCGCGAGGCGGCGCAGTGCATCCATCTGGTCGAGGCCAGTGCCCAGGGCCCACAGGTGCAGGCGCTGGAAGTGCTGTCCGACGCCCCTGCCCCGCCCCATTACCACCGACTGCGCGAGCAGGGCCGCGCCGGCCTGGTGCTGCTCAGCAGCGGCAGCACCGGCGCGCCCAAGGCGATCCTGCACGACTTCGACGAACTGGTCCTGCCCAAGCTGGGGAAAACCCGCAAGAAGCCCACGACGCTGCTGATGTTCCTCCTGTTCGACCATATCGGCGGCCTCAACTCGCTGATCAACAGCCTGACCGCCGGCGGCTGCGCGGTACTGCCGACGGAGCGCTCGCCCGAGGCCGTGTGCGCCCTGATCGAGCGCTGTGCGATCAAGGTGCTGCCGGTCAGCCCAACCTTCCTCAACCTGATCCTGATGGGCCGCCACCACGAGCAGCACGACCTGTCGTGCGTGCGCCTGATCACCTACGGCACCGAGGCCATGCAGCCGAGCCTGCTTGAACGCATCCAGCGCGCCTTCCCCAAGGCGCGCATGCTGCAGACCTTCGGCACCAGCGAGACCGGAATCAGCACCACCGTCAGCCAATCCTCGGCCAGTACCTTCTTCAGGCTGGCCGACAACGGCACCGAGTTCCGCATCGTCGACGGCGAGCTGCAACTCAAGACCCAGAGCCAGTTCCTCGGCTACCTCAACCAGGCCACGGACAACGTCACCGAGGACGGCTGGTTCCGCACCGGCGACCTGGTCGAGCAGAACGACGAAGGCTACCTGCGCATCCAGGGCCGGCAAAAGGAAATGATCAACGTCGGCGGCCTGAAGGTACTGCCCATGGAGATCGAGAACCTGCTGCTCAAGAGCGAGCTGATCGAGGATTGCCTGGTCTACGGCGTGGCCAACGCGATCACCGGCCAGGCGGTGCAAATGGACGTGAAATCCACCGCGATCGAATGCCGCAAGACGCTCAAGCGCTACGTCCTCGACTACCTGGGCCAGCACCTGGAGGCCTACAAGCTGCCGGTAAAGATCAACAAGGTCGAGCAGATCGCCTTTTCCAGCCGCTTCAAGAAAACCCGGGTGGTGGCCCTGTGAGCACGATCGTCATCCTTGGCAACGACCGTTTCGCCCTGGAACTGGCCAGCTACCTGCGCGAAATCGAACCCACGGCCAGGCTTCAGCACCTGCCGGTGGACGACCTGCCAGACCGCGACCTGCCGGCCGAGCATCGCTACGTCCTGGGGGTCAGCGACATCGCCCGGCGCCAGTGGCTGATCGAGCGTCACTTCAGCGACGGCCGCCTGGCAGCGCCGAATTTCGTCCATCCGTCGGTGCGCCATCACCTGGACCTGTCCGGCAGCCGCGGCAACGTCATCGCTCACGACAGTTACCTGGGCGTCAACGTCCGGATCGGCTCGTGGAACATGATCAATTACCACTGCTGCGTCGGTCACCATAGCGTCCTGGGCGACAACAACTTTTTCTCGCCGAACTTCAACGCGGGCAACAGCGTGGCCATCGGCAGTCGCTGTTTCTTCGGCCTGGGCACCATCGTGGTCCCGCAAACCGGCATCGGCGACGACGTCACCGCACACGCCGGGGTAACCCTCAGCGAACAGATCCCCGAGCGCTCGCATTGCAGCTCCTCGGCACGGCAAAAAATCATCCAACTGGTTGAAGGGAGTCACAACGCATGAGCAAGAAAGCCAAAGTCATCGTCATGGGCGGCGGCCCGGCCGGCAGTATCGCGGCCCTGACCCTGCAAAAACTCGGGCACCAGGTCACGGTGTTCGAAAAAGAGAAATTCCCCCGCTACCGCGTGGGCGAGTCGTTCCTGCCGGGCACGCTGTCGATCCTTCATCGCCTCGGCCTGAGCGACAGGATCGACGCCGCCGGCTATGTGCAGAAGCCGTCCGCCACCTTCCTCTGGGGCAAGACCGAAGCGCCCTGGACCTTCTCCTTCACCACGCCGAAGACCGAGGACTGGGTGTTCGACCACGCCATCCAGGTACTGCGCTCGGAGTTCGACCAGATGCTCCTCGACACGTGCCGCGAACGCGGCGTACAGGTGTTCGAGGAAGCCGCGGTGACCGAAGTCGATGTCGAGCACCCCGACCACGTCAGCGTCCAGGTGCGCCACCGTAACGAAAGCAGCGAATTCACCGCCGACTACCTGATCGACGCGTCCGGCAGCAACAGCCCGCTGGTGCGCAAGCTGGGCCTGCGCGAATACGACGAGTTCTACAAGAGCGTGGCCCTGTGGTCGTACTTCGAGACCCCCGACCCGTTCCAGAACGACCTCAACGGCACCACCTTCTCGATCACCTTCGAGGACGGCTGGATCTGGATGATCCCGCTCAAGGGCGGGGTGTACAGCGTCGGTGTCATCGTCGACCAGAGCAAGCTGGCGGAAATCAAGGCCGCAGGCCTGGAAGCGTTCTACGACAAGACCCTGGCCAAGAGCGAGCGGGCGTTGTCGATCCTCAAGGGCGTCCAGCGCCGCGAAGAGGTCAAGCTGGTGCGCGACTGGTCCTACGAGACCTCGTGCTTCTCGCGCCAGCGCTTCTTCCTTTGCGGCGACTCGGCCTGCTTCACTGACCCGCTGTTCTCCCAGGGCGTGCATCTGGCCTCGCAATCGGCAGTCAGCGCGGCGGCCAGCATCGACTACCTGATGAGCCAACCGGAGCAGAGCGACGAGGTTCACGCCTGGTACAACCGTACCTACCGCGAAACCTACAACCAGTACCACGAGTTCCTTGCGTCCTTCTACACCTTCGCCTCGTTCACCGAGCCGGAGTCGGCGTTCTGGACCAAGCGCCGGATCTCCGAGTCGGCCGACGAACGCCTGCAGCGCAAGGAATGGTTCGAGCAGCTGGTCAGCGGCGAGAACCAGAGCCGTCCGCAGATCGCCGACTTCAAGGACCGCGCCGCGACCATGATCGCCATCGGCCGCCACCAGCGCCAGGGCCTGACCGACGAGTTCATGGACGCCGAGCTCAACCCGGCGCGGGTGCGCTGGATCTCCGACCTGACCAAGCAGTTGAACCGCATCGTACGCTTCGAGTGGCAAGGGGCACGGGTCGACACCGAGGGCTTCTACAAGATCGAGCCGCAGAGCTTCAAGCTGCAGCCGCAACGCATCCTGTGCAACGGCGCCGGCAAGGACATGACCAAGTACGCCGTGAGCGAACCCTTGCGCGGGGTGATCCAGGCCCTGCACGAGCAGCACTTCGGCTACAAGGAACTGATGATCCGCCTGAACGAGGTCGGCGAGGTGAACTCGTCGCAGTTCGTCATCCGCCTGATGGAAGCCGGCCTGCTCGAAGGCTTCGACAAACACGACGAGCGAGTGCTGGTGCAGGATCGCCTGCGCTTCGATGGCGTGGGGGTGGAATATGAAGTCTGAAGCCGATCACGACTGGCTGTTCCTGGCCGGCATCGGCAACTCCGGCACCTCGCACTGGCAGCGCCACTGGCAGGCCGGGCAAAGCAACTGCCTGTGGCTGGAGCACCGCGACTGGGAAACGCCGCAGTGTGAAGAGTGGGTCGAGGAACTGCAGCAGTTGCTGCAATCCCTGACCCGTCCGGTGGTCATCGTCGCCCACAGCCTGGGCTGCCTGCTGCTGCTGGAATGGGCCGCACGGCACACCTCGGACAAAGTCCTCGGGGCCTTCCTGGTGGCCGTGCCGGACCCGGCCAGCGAAAACTTCCCGCCACAGGCCCTTGGCTTCCGTCCGGCGGATCGCCTGGGAGCGTCGTTCCCGCTGACCATCGTCGCCAGCGAGAACGACCCCTACGGCGACCTGGACTATGTCGACCGCAGCGCGCAGCGCCTGGGATGCACATGCCGCAACCTCGGTGCGCTGGGGCACATCAACGGCAAGTCCAGGCTCGGCCGGTGGCCCCAGGGCTTTGCACTGCTGCAGGACTTCAAGCGCTCGCTGAGTGCCTGACCCACTGGTGCGGGCTCCAGGGTCCGCACCACCCTCGATGAGGATCGAGACATGCCAGCTTCGTTTGGCGGGTTATCGACAACCCGCACGTCTGATTTTCCTCTTGCCACCCTGTCCGTCGACCTGGCCCCGGGCCAGGCGCACCGGATCCCGGTGCTGGTGTCGCATGCCAACGTGCGGCGGCCCGGCCTGCTGGAAATGCTCAACCAGGACCATTGCCTGATCGACCTGCTCGAAGGCAGTTTCGCCGAGGACTGCCAGGAAGTCGCCATCAGTTTCCGGCAATCCTTGCATCACCCGGCCCTGCCCGTGTCACTGAAGGTCCTGCGCGTCGGCCCCAGCCGGACCGGCTTGACCGCCAGGCTGTTGACGCCGCCCCCCGCCTATCTGCCGGCGCGCGAGTCCCGACAGGACCGGGCACTGCTGGCCAGCGCCAGCAGCCCGGTGCTGTTCCGCCGACGGCTGGAGGTCGAACTGGACCACCTGGACCCATATTGCGGCGAGTTGCGGGTGCTGTCGCAAGACCCGGGCCTGCTACCTGGCCTGGACCTCGAGCTCAACCTCGAATGCCGCTGGAGCGGCGCCAGCCAGGCTCGCGTGCAGGTCACCGGTATGCACCTGCGCGACGATCAGCGCAGCTACGGTTTCCGCGTGCTCGACCCGGCCTCGAGCCGGGCCCTGGCCCTGTTGCTGCTGTGCCAGCGCGAGCGCTTCAGCTTCGACAGCCTGCCTGTCGCCCTGCGCAAATCCTCGGCCATCGACCGCCTGCTGGTGGTAAACATCGTCAAGGCCGACGAACCCATGCTTCAGGTCCTCGCATGCCGCCTGGCCGCCAACCGCCACTACGGGCGCCTGGGCGAAGTGGAAAGCGCCTGGGAGCTGTGGGACGAGTTCGATCCGTTCTCCATCCATGTCTCCACATCGCTCGGCGGCAAATGTGTCGGTTCCGGCCGGGTGGTAGTCAACGACGGCCACCGCGGGCGCTGCGAGATCGAAGTGGCGACGCCGTTGCCGGAATGGCTGTGGGATGCCGGCTTCGTCGAGATGTCGCGGGTCGCGATACGCCCGGAATACGCCGGGCACCGAGTCATGCTGGCGCTGCTGCGGGAGCTGGGGCGCATCACCTTGCACCTGCGCGCCCGCTACATCGTCCTCGATGCCATCGAGGTGCTGGTGCCGATCTACGTGAAGCTCGGCGCGCGCTGCCTGCCCATCCACAAGAAGCATCCCTACAGCGGCGAACGGGTGCGGATCATGTATTTCGATGTCGGCCAACTGCTGGCGAGCCTGGACCGTGGCCTGCTGCACTGGCTGTATGTGTTCGGCCCTACCATCGAGCACAGCATCACGCCGCACAACCTGCCCCAGGTGGCGAGGACATTCAAGGTGCCTGCCCTGCACCTGCGCCTGAAACGGGGGGTGGCCAGTGTCTTTGGCAAATTCCTTGGCTGACCCGACCCGGGTCAAGTGGTTCAGCTCGCTGTGCTCGGCATGCCTGTATGCCGGCTGGGTGGCCTATTGCGCACGCCACCAGCCGATGACGCAGATACTGCTGTCGGCCGCCGGACAATGGCTGCTCAGCTTCACCGCGACCTTCGCCTTCTCCGCCCTGATCAACCGCCTGGTGGGCCGCCGACGGCATTATCCGGCCGCCGCCGGGGCTGGCGCGACGGCGGTGCTGCTGTATGCCGGCGCGCTGTTCGGCGTGCATGGGCTGCTCGGCACGCCGCACCCGCTGGTCACCCTGCTTCCCGTCCTGCTGCTGGCCGGGGCCTATGCCTTCGTCTTCGCCGGCCTGCAGGTACGCCACAACCTGAGCCTGGCGACATGAACCTGCCGTGGCTGGTACTGTTTCCGCTCGAACGGCTGGCGCTGGGCGAGTACTGGAAACACCTGGCCACAGCGGAACTGAGCCATGCGCAACACCTCTCCGGCCGCCACCTGGTGCGCTTTATCAATGGCCGCATCGCGTTGCGCATCGCCGCCCGCGCACTGCCGGGCGCGCTGGACGCGGCCCTGCCCATCACTCGCGACGCCCTGGGGCGCCTATCGCTCGATGTCGGGGAAACGCTGTTCGTCAGCCTCGCCTATGGCGCCACCACGGGGGTGGCGGCGCTGTCCCGGCAGCCGATCGGTATCGATTATGAAAGCGACCCGGCGCCGGCCTTCTGGACCAGCGCGGCACGGCGCTACTGCTGCGCCGGCGAACAGCGCTGGCTGGCGGCACAGCCCGAAGCGCAGCGCGACGCGGCCTTCGTCTGGCTGTGGACGCGCCGCGAGGCGGCCCTGAAGTACCTGGGTAGCGGCATCCGCGGCGAGTGCCGCTGCCTGTGCGATCTGGCAACCGAGACCAGCCTGCGCAGCTTTCGCCTGGCCTCGCGGGAAGGCATCGGCACCTTGGTCAGCGATGCACCGCTGGACGCCCTCGAAACCCGGGTGATCGGCCTCGGTCTGCTGGAGCCGGACGACCTGTCGCTGGACTGGCTCGACGCACCGACTCCCCGACTACAACCGGATCAGGTGCATGGCTAGGGCCTGCACCGCTGCGGCGCTGCGGGTGCTCACGCCCAACTTGCGGCGGATGTTCTTGAAGTGGAAGTCGATGCAGGCTTCGGAGCGGTTGCAGATGTTGGAGATTTCCCAGTTGGTCTTGCCGATGGCGCTCCAGCGCAGCACTTCCTTTTCGCGCTTGGTCAGCTTGACCGTGCCCTGGTCCTGAAGAAACGCCAGCGCCCCCTGCAGCACGCAATCCTTGAGCAGCGACAGCATCGGCAGATTGGCGCGAAAGATCGCCGCGGCCTGTTGTTCATCGTCGCTGTCGAAGAAGATCTCCAGGGTGCCGGACTGCCCTTGCGGCCCCAGCAGGGCAAACGTCATACCCTGCAGCCGTTGCCCGGCGGCACGCGCGGGCCATGCCCAGGTGACCGGGAGGATGCTCGGCGCGCCGTGGAAGCGAGCGCCAGGGTCCTGGTCGGGATCCGAGTCGGCAGACACCTCCACGCCGTCCTCGTTGAAACTGGCAATGTCCAGCACATTGCCTGCGCTGGCGGGTGCCGCCGAGCCCAGGCGCAAGCGAAAGTGGGCAAACCCCAGCAAGCGCAACTGCTCGTGGAAAGCGGCCTGCCAGCGTTCATGGCTGCTGCCGCGGGCAGGGCGCGCAAGCGCTTCGATCAAGGCAAGGTCCATCCTGGTCTCTCCGGTTTCCGTGTGTTTGTAGGTGATTCCGCGCTCAGCCGTTGACCAGCCAGATCGCCAGGGCTATCGCCAGCGCGCCCAGGCCCTGCACCCAGGAAAGCGGCGTCCCGAGCACGCTGAACGACAGCAACACGGCGAACAGCGGTGCAAAGAACAGGAAGCCGCTGACGCGGGTGGCATTGCCCTTCTTCAGGGCCAGGAACCACAGGCCGAACGAGCCCGTGGAGGCCGGGATCGCCAGCCAGAGAAACCATCCCCACTGCGCCGCGCTGACCGTCGAAGGCCATTGCTCGTCGGCGAGGCGGGCCGCCAGGAGCACGAACAGCGAGCCGATGAACATCTGCCAGAAACTCAGCGACCAGTTGCCGAGCGACAGTTGGCTGCGCTTGTTGACCAGGGTCGCCGCCGCCCAGCACAGCGCCGAGGCCAGGCCATAGGCGAGGCCCGCGAGCAGGCCGGGATCATTGGTCAGCAGGGTTTCCGGGCCAATCGCCAGGGCGACCCCGACGACACCGAGGACCAGGCCGGTCAGGCGCCGCAGCCCCAGGCGCTCGGCGAACAGCAGACGACTGGCCAGGGCGACCCACAACGGGTTGGTGAACAGCAGGATGGCCGCGGCGGCGGCGGACAGGGTGCGCATCGCCAGGAACAGCAGGCTCATCACCGCCGCCGTCTGGGCCAGGCCGATCAGCGCCACGATCAGCAGTTCCCGGCCGCGCGCACCACGGGGAAACAGCGCCGGGAAGAACGCCTGGCCGTCCAGCAGGACCAGCGGCAGGGTTGCCAGCGCAGCGACGAAAAAGCGCCAACCCACCAGCAGGAACGGCGGGAAACCCTGCTCCAGGAGAATTTTCCCGGAAACGAAACTCGAGCCCATGAGGAAGGTTGCGGCGAGCAACGTCGTGCTCAAGACCAGGCGCCCGTCCGCCCGCGAAGTGTGCAGTGCCATCCTTGCAGTCCCTGTGCTGGTGGTGCGTTACACGATATCGATATGCAAGGCCGAAGGCAGCAGGGCCGGCAGGCCGGCCTTCAGCCAACGACGCAGCAGGCCGATGCCGCCATGGCGGGAAGGCGCCTGGCTCGGCGCGAAGGCGACGATGCCCTCGCCGTTGACCAGCGCCTGCCCAGCATGCAGAACGACGCTTTGCCCTTGCGCCAGCAACAGGTCGCGGCCATCCCAACTGATCCAGTGCGTACCACTGAGCGAGCGCACCAGGATCGGCCTGCCGATCTCCAGCGACAGCAACTGCGTGCAGGACAGGGTCACCTGCATCCCGTCCCGCTCGAACTCCGAGGCCGGCGTTATGACCGCCCCCGAAGACGTCCAGACAACTTTCATCGCACACCTCCCGTTACGCCGCCAGAGCCGCCGGCCGACCCTGGGCATCCAGTAGCTGTGCTTACAATAAAAGCTTTTCAATCGCCGTAATATTTATAATTATTTCAGGCTAATGTAAGGAAAACTAACATGTCGATGATCCCACCCCTTAGCAGCCTGCGCAGCTTCGAAGCGGTCGCACGCCTGGGCAGCGTGACCCTGGCGGCGCAGGAACTGCACGTCACCCATTCGGCGATCAGCCAACAACTCAAGTCCCTGGAGGAAACACTCGGGGTGGGCCTGTTCATCCGCGACGGCAGGACCCTGCAGGTCAGCGAGGACGGCCGCCTGTATGCGCTGCAGGTGCGCGAAACCCTGGGCACGCTGGTCGAGGCGACTCGGCAGATCAAGACCCAACCGCGGGCCATGGAGCTGGTGGTGGCGGTGATGCCCTCGTTCGGGCATTCGTGGCTGCTGCCGCGGATCGACCGTTTCCTTGAGCGCCACCCGGGGTTCTCGGTGCGCCTGCAGGCCAGCCTGACCCTGTCCAACCTGGCCCAGGAGACGATCGACCTGGGCGTGCGCATGGGCCGGGGCGACTGGCCCGGCCTGGAGAAACGCCTGATGTTCCATGACGACCTGATGGTGGTAGCGGCACCGGGCTTTCGCGGCGGCGATCTGCCCCGTACGCCGCAAGCGATCGTCGACAGCCGGATCATCTTCACCATGGACCCCTGGCAGCCCTGGTGCCAGGCGGCGGGGCTCGACACCGAGATGCCGCGCAGCGGCCTGTGCAGCAACGACTCGAACCTGGTGCTCGAAGCGGTCCGCCTGGGCCAGGGCATCGCCCTGCTCCGGCGCAGCCTGGTCCAGGCCGCCATCGGCCGTGGCGAACTGGTGCAATTGAGCGAGCACGTGGTGCCGTACAACTACCCCTACTGGCTGGTCCTGCCGCCACGCGAGCGCCCCGGGGTCAAGCGCCACCTGTTCGTCGCCTGGCTGTTCGAGGAGGTGGAACGCTATCAGCGAGAGCTGTGTTAGGCGCTGTATGAAAAGCCTTGAGACGAAGGTCAGGCAAGGCGAAAACAGCCGAGGAACGGCCCAGGATCGCGCTCGACTTCACGGGTTGCAAACGAGCATTCCGAGGCTGTTTTCAACGCAGCATCACCGAGTATCAAGGCTATTCATAGCCTAGATTTCCAGTTCCTGAATGAACTGCCTGGCACCTGCATGGCGCGGGCCTGCGAGGGAAGACACCTCGGTTGACACCTGGATGATGTTCTCGCGGATATTTTCAGGGCCCAACTTCGCGATGACACTCTGCCGGATACCGGCGTAACCCGACTCCAGCAACTTTGCATCAAACGTGCTCACGCTGATATTGCCGCGCAGTTGCCTGACCAGAAACTTCTGATTGAACACATCGTCTTCGATATCAGCCAATGTTGTGAAGTAGACACTGCAGACCGATATCTTAGCTCCACCCTGCACCACGCTGAGTTGCAGGTTGATGGCCGAGATGGGATGCGGCCGGACTGTTGAATCCAGAACTTCGGACTTGTAAGTAACCTGGGTCTTGGCGCTGTACAAGCGTGCAGCAGCACTCTCTTGCGGCTGTTGTTCAAAGCGTTCGATACTGCCATCGAACTGCAGCGCAACTTCATGATCCAGTGTTTTATAGAAGGTTTTCTCCAGCACTTCCTTTATGGTTATGCTGTGCACCAGAGGCGGTATGTTGAAACTGACCGTCCCGAAGTTGCTGACTCTCCAGTACACCTTGCCCAATGCATTCTTGTAGAAATCCAGCCAGGCAGGCGGATCAACGAACCGCGAGCCCTGGTTCTTGTCCGCCGCCAATTGGCAGAGCAGGTTGGAATTGGCAAAGTCTTCGAATACCACAGGGTCGACCCCCTTGGGCATTGCAGACAGCAGGTTGCCCGAGACCACATAGACTTCATCGACCGATAACGCCATGACCGTTCCTCCGTGAACATATTCTGTAAAAAGCCAGTGGGGCCAGCTTCGAACACCAGCCCCACCGTGGTCAGTTAGATATCGAGACCATCAATGAAGTCTTCGGCATTCTTGCCCAGCTTCTGGATCACCGACTCACGCACGCGCGAGTACACCGATTCGTTGAGCACCGTCTGCTGCGCGGCCCGATACATCCAGGCCGTGGTCTTGCTCCAGCTCCAGAACAGGAAGCTGCCTTTCTGCACGGTGGTGCTGGCGTTGACCGTGGTCAGGACCATGACCACGTTGCCATCCTTGTCCTGCATGACCGGAAGGATCTGGAACGTGCCGATGTCATCGCGCGTGGTGGTGCTGTCGAACAGCTTCAGCGCACCTTGATTCTTCGGATTGCTCTCCAGCGCCGCGAAGGTCTTCTCGGTGACCTTGTACACCGCACTGTCAGCGCCGACGACCGCAGCGATCACTTCCAGCACCACTTCATCCATGGTGACATTGGTGTTACGCGGGTTGTATTTCTGGTACAGCGAGCTGACGCGCCCCCAGCCCAGGTTGGCCAAGCCGTCGGTGTAGAACTTGAACCACTCCTCGCGTTGCGTATCGGGGTTGAATTTCTTGTCCGCCGCCAGTTGCATCAGCAGCGTACTGTTCTGCACGTCGTCGCGCGCTTGCGGTTTCAACCCGGTAACGAACGATGTGACGCTACCGCGCACCACCGCCGCGCCTTCCTCTTCGCTGTTGGCACGAACCACGGCATTGCGTGCCCGAGCGATACTCCCGGTGGATTCGGGGATATCCAGCGATTGAACCCAGGCGACCAGTTGATCATGATCGGTAATAGAACCCATGACGATACTCCTTGTAATTTCAAAGGTTATTTTCAACTTACTTTGGCGCACACAAAGTCTGGAACCGGAAGTTCTCACTCATATGAATGATGAACCACCCAATAACCAGATCTTGATTTTCTAGGCGCTTTGCGCCTCATCCTCATGACAGGACGACGACGGACCACGCGTGAGATGACAGATAGAAGACAAACCTGTCGATATAATGAGGGGCTTTCATATATCCACTCCCTGGAATGACATACATACGGTGCGGATTCCTTCCGCCGTGATACTACGGGGCCAGTAAAGGCGCGAAAACTTTTAGCGTCAAGGAAACAATTAAAAAGACTTCAATATTCCGATGAAATACACTTACCCCGCTGGCCGAATTTGCCAATAAAACAGATGTTCTTCACCGACGCCGGGCATGACGACAAACGCTTGCGCCCCCTTCTTCGAAAAAGCCCTGATCATTCGGGGCTTTTTCGTTTCAGCCGAACACCGACACGCCTTGCATCCGACCCAGGGAAAACCCACTCAACCGTGCCAGCAGCGGTACCAGCCATCCTCCGAGGTCAGCCGCAGGTCGGTCTGGTACAGCGCCGACAGGCGCTCGCTGGTCAGCACCTCGGCCTTGGGTCCGTCGGCGACGATGCGGCCCTTGTCGAGCAGCACCACGCGCTCGATCTCCGGGATGATCTCGTCGATATGGTGGGTGGTGATGATCATCGCGTGCTCGGCGCCACAGAAGCGTCGCATCAGCTTGAGCATGCCCAGGCTGGCGCCCATGTCGAGGCCATTGGCCGGTTCGTCGAGGATCAGTGCCTTGGGCTGGTGGACCAGCGCTCGGGCCAGCAGCAGGCGCCGGCGCTGGCCGGTGGACAGGCGCTGGAACATGGTCTGCGCGTGATCCGACATCTCCACCACCGCCAGCAGTTCGCGGGCCTGCTGCAGCTGCTCGGCGCTGGCTTGCAGATGGCCGTGGGCACCGATGGCGCCGAAGAAGCCGGAGACCACCACGTCCAGGGCCTGGGTGTAGGGGGTGTAGTCGTCCTGCAGGTCCTGGGAGACGAAACCGATGCGGCTGCGCAGCGCCCACAGGTTGACGGTGTCGCTGCCGAACAGGCGCAGGTGGCTGCCTTCGCGCTCCACCGGGTACAGCTCGCGGGTGATCAGCTTGAGCAGGGTGCTCTTGCCGGCGCCGTTGGGGCCGAGGATGGCGACTTTCTCGCCTTCGCCGATCTGCAGGGAAAAGCCCTCCAGCACACGAGTCTGCTGCTGGAAGGCGGTGACGTTGTGGATGTCGATCATCGGGGACTCTTGTCGGCTTTGTGTAACAGGAGTTTGCCAGATGAGTCCGCCCGCCCGCATGACTTTTCCATCTCACCCCCGCCAGGCCAGTGCCTTGTACAGCGCCACGGCATTGCGATACGACGCCGTCTCCGCCCCGGCAATCTGCTGACGCAAGCGCAGCAGCTCACGCTGGTTCTGCAGCACCGCCTGGTAACTGCCGGAGCCGGCCTCGTAGCGTCGGCTGGCGATGTCGAACGCGGCCTGGCCATGCCGCGCCGAGCTGACCAGCATCTGCAACTGGCGCTGCTGCTCGGTCAGCTCGACCACCGCCCCCTCGACCTCCTCCACCGCGACCAGCAGCACCTGCTCGAAGCGCGCGCCCTCACCCGCCGAACGCGCCTGCGCAGCACGCAGGCGTGCCCGTGCACTGCCCAGGTCCAGCGCCGGCCAGGTCAGGCCGGGCGCCAGCTCGAAGGCACGGGACGCGCTGCCCAGGTCAGCGTCGCGCAAGGCGAAGAAGCCGATGAATCCGCCCAGGCTCACCCGCGGGTACAGGTCCGCGGTGGCCGCCCCGACGTCCTCCACCCGCGCCGCCAGCAAGCGCTCGGCGCGCAGCACATCCGGGCGATTGCGGATCAGCCGGTCGACATCCCCCAGCGGCAGCTGTCGCGCCAGCGGCACCGGTGGCACGCTGCCGAGCTGCACCGCGAGGCCACCAGGACGCTCCCCGCACAGCACCGCCAGCCGGTACAGGCTGCGCTGCAACTGGCTCTGCAACGGCGCGATCGAGGCCTCGGCACGCAGCAGGTTGCCCCGGGCGCTTTCCCGGTCCTCGGGCAGCCCGCTGCCCGCCGCCAGTTGCGCCTCGACCATGCGCACCGTTTCGCCCCAACTGCGCACCTCGTCATCGGCCAGCGCCAGTTGCCGTCGCTGCCCCTGGGCGTCGAACCAGGCCGACGCCACCTCGGCGGCGATGCTCAGTTGCACCTGCTGCAGCTCCGCCTGCGATCCTTCGACCCGCGCCTGCGCGGCGCGGCTGAGATGGTCGAGCCGGCCGAACAGATCCAGTTCCCATTGCAGGTCCAGCCCCGCCCGCCACGACTCGGCCAGGCTGCGCGCCGGCGCGGCCCCGGTCACGGCCTGCTGCTCCAGGCTGCGCTGGTAAGCCGCAGCGAAGGTGACCTGCGGATAACGCTGCAGGTCCTGCTCGTCGAAGCCGGCGCGGGCCAGCAGCAGGTTGGCATGGGCCTGGCGCACATCGTTGTTCTGCACCAGCGCCCTGTCGACCAGGCGCGTCAGTTGCGCATCCTCGAAGAAGGTCCACCAGGCCTTGTCCGCCGGCCCGCCAGCGCCAGCCAGTTCCGCGACCTGCGGACTGACCAGGGCGATCGGCGCCACGTCGGGTTGCTGGTACCGCGGGCCGACGCTGCAGGCCCCCAGGGCAAGCAGCGTGCCTGCCAGGATCAGAGATTTCATGAGCGCTCCTCAGGTCGCATCGAGGCCAAGGCTGCGTTCGGCGGCGGCCAGTTGCTGCTGGCGCGCGCCGTGCGCCCGGTGATCCCGGGCCAGCCAGGCATAGAGAGTGGGCAGGACGAACAGGGTGAACAGCGTGCCCACCAGCATGCCGCAGACGATCACCACGCCCAGGCCGAAGCGGCTGTTGGCACCGGCACCGCTGGCGAACAGCAGCGGCACCACGCCGAAGGTCATCGCCGCGGTGGTCATCAGCACCGGGCGCAAGCGGATCTGCGCGGCGCGGATGATCGCCTCGGCGCGGCCGAGCTGGTCGCGCACCTGGATCTCGTTGGCGAACTCGACCATGAGGATGCCGTGCTTGCTGATCAGGCCGATCAGGGTCACCAGGCCGATCTGCGTGTAGATGTTCAGGGTCGCCCAGCCCAGCGCCAGCGGCAGCAGCGCGCCGCAGATGGACAGCGGCACGGTGACCAGGATGATCAGCGGGTCCACCAGGCTCTCGTACTGCGCGGCCAGCACCAGGTAGATCACCACCAGCGCGGCGAGAAACGCCCACACCAGGGCCAGCCCTTCCTGCACGTACTGGCGCGACTCCGACTGCCAGTCGTGGCTGAAGCCCGGCGGCAGCTCGCTGGCGAGCCGTTGCAGGAACGCCACGGCCTGGCCCTGGGACACCCCAGGCGCGGGAATCGCCTGCAGGGTACTGGCGTTCTGCTGGTCGAACTGCAACAGGCGGTTCGGCGCCACGCTCATCTCCATCCGCACCACCGTGGACAACGGCACCAGGCGCCCGCCGTCGCCCCGCACGTACTGGCGCGCCAGGGCCTGCGGGGTCAGGCGCTGATCCTGGATGCTCTGCGGGATCACATCGTAGGAACGGCCATACAGGGCGAAGCGGTTGATGTACTGCTCGCCCACCAGCACCGCCAGGGAATCGCCGATGTCCTGCATGCCGATGCCGAGGCTGGCGGCCTTGGTCCGGTCGATGCTGAGCTTGACCACCGGGTTGTCGTAGTCGAGGTCGCTGTCCACCACGACGAACAGGCCACTTTCGCGGGCCCGCTGCTTGAGGGTTTCCATGGTCTGGTAGAGCACCGGGTACTCCTGCGCGCTGCGCAGCACCATCTGCACCGGCAGCCCGCCGCTGGAGCCCGGCAGCGACGCGACCTGGAAGGCGAAGATGCTGCTGCCCTCGACCTCGCCCACCGCCTGCTGCAGATCGGCCTGCACCTGCGCCGCGGAACGCTGCCGCGCGTCCCAGGCACTCAGGTTGATGCCGCCGAAGCTCGACGCCGGGCCGTCGGTGCCGTTGATGATCCAGGTGTCGGTGGTTTCCGGGATCGACTTCATCACCCGGTCCAGCTTGCTGGCAAAACGCTCGACGTAGTCCAGGTTGGCGTACTGCGGCGACTTGATCGCGGTGAGCACCGCTGCCTGGTCTTCCGCCGGCGCCAGCTCGCGCTGCGCCTGCAGGTACAGCCAGGGCAGGCTGAAGCAGACCAGCACGGCGATGCCGCCACTGATCCAGCGCCGTGCCAGCGAACGTGCCAACAGCGCGCCGTAGACCCTGGCCAGCCCGGCGAACAGCCTTTCCGCCAGCTTCGCCATGGGCCCGTCCTGCTGCCCCGGCTTGAGCAGCAGCGAGCTCATCACCGGTGACAGGGTCAGGGCGACGACGCCGGACACGATCACCGCACCGGCCAGGGTCAGGGCGAATTCGCGGAACAGCGCGCCGGTCAGGCCGCCGATCAGGCCGATGGGGGCGTACACCGCGGCCAGGGTCAGGGTCATGGCCACCACCGGCCCGGCGATTTCCCGCGCCCCGACCATCGCCGCAGCGATCGGGCTGCGGCCTTCTTCTATATGGCGGTGGACGTTCTCCACCACGACGATGGCGTCGTCCACCACCAGGCCGATGGCCAGGACCATCGCCAGCAGGGTCAGCAGGTTGAGGCTGAAGCCGAACAGCAGCATCAGCGCGGCGGCACCGAGCATCGACAGGGGAATCGCCAGCACCGGGATCGCCACGCTGCGCAGCGACCCGAGGCACAGCCAGATCACCGCCACGACGATCAGCATGGCTTCCACCAGGGTATGCAGCACCTCGCGGATCGAGGCATCGATGAAGCGCGCGGTCTCGTAGGCCAGCGCCACCTTCACCCCCGGCGGCAGGGTCTGCTGGATCTGCGGCAGTAATTTGCGGATGCCGTCGACGATCACCAGCGGATTGCCCGAGGGCGTGGGAAACAGCCCCAGGTGCACCGCCGGCTTGCCATCCATGGTGGCGCTGGTCTGGGTCATCGCCGCGCTCAGCTCGACGCTGCCGATGTCGCGCAGGCGCACCAGGTCCGTGCCGTCGTTGCGCACGATCAGGTTGCGGAACGCCTCGACGCTGGTCAGGTCGGTGTCCACGCGGATGTCGGCGAGCACGTACTGGCCGCGCACCTGTCCCGGGGTCGCCTGGTAGTTGTTGGCACGCACGGCCTGGGCCACGTCGGCGGCGGTCACCCCGCGCCCGGCCATGCGCTCGCTGTCCAGCCACAGGCGCATCGCCAGGTTCTGCCCGCCGAAGGTCTGCACCTTGACCACGCCGTCGATCCCGGAAAACTGCGGCTCGACCACCCGCGACAAGTAGTCGCTCAGTTGGGGAATCGACAGCGTCTCGCTGGAGAAACCGACATAGGCCACGGCGGTGGAGTCCCCCGCCGACAGCTCGACCACCGGGTCGTAGGCCTTTTCCGGCAGGCGATAGCGCACCTGGTTGACCTTGGCCATGGTCTCGGTCAGCGCCTGGGTCGGGTCGCGGTTGAGGACCATGCGCAGGGTGATGGTGCTGCGCCCCTGGATCGATGACGAGGACAGGTAGTCGATGCCCTCCACCGACGCCACCGCCTGGGTGATCGGCTGGGTGACGAAGCCCTGCATCAGCTCGGCGGAAGCACCGGGGTATTCGGTGGTGATGCTGATGGTCGAGCTTTCCAGCAAGGGGTACTGGCGGATCGGCAGCTTGCCCAGGGCGAACAGCCCCATCAGCACGATCAGCGCGCTGACCACCAGGGCCAGCACCGGGCGGCGGACGAACAGGTCGGTGAATGTCACGACTGACCTCCGTCGGCGGTACCCAGGCTGTCCTCGGCCACCGGCTCCACCGGCATGCCGTCACTCAGTTTGAGCTGACCGGAGACCACCACCTGGTCGCCCCCCTGCACCCCGGAGGTGATCTCGATGCGACCCTGCCAGCGCTCTCCAGTGGTCACGCCGACGCGGCGCACGCTCAAGCCACCGTGCTCATCGCGGCTGGCGACGAACACGGTCTGGCCATAGGCGGTGTAGGTGATCGCGGTTTCCGGCAGGGACAGCACCTGCGGCGCCTGCAGCGCGTCGAGACGCACGCTGGCGTACATGCCCGGCTGCAAACGGGCGTCCGGGCTGGCCAGGGTGGCCTGGACCTGGACCAGGCGCGACGCGCTGATCATCGGGTCGATGGCACTGACCTGCGCGGCGAACGCCCGGTCCGCCAGGGCATCGACGCTCAGTTGCAGGGTCTGGCCGTTGCGCAGGTCGGCGACCGCCTGCTCGTTGAGGGAGAAGTTGACCCGCAGGCGGGTCGGGTCCACCAGGCTGGCGATGGTGTCTCCGGCGTTGAGGTATTGCCCCGGATGCACCCGGCGAATCCCGAGCCGGCCGGCGAACGGCGCCACGATGGCTTTCTGGGCGATGCGTGCCTCCACCTGCTGCAGCTCGCCCCTGGCCATGTCGCTGGCGGCGCTGGCGTTGTCCAGTTGCTCCTGGGTGGTGACGTTGCTCGCCCGCAGCTTGCGCGTGCGCGCCAGCAGGGCGTCGGCATTGCGCAACTGGGCGCGCAGGCGCAGGCGCTCGGCCTGCTCCGGGGCATCGTTGAGCTGCACCAGCAACTGCCCGGCCTTGACCGTCTGCCCCGACTCGAAGGCGATGCGCACCACCCGCCCGGCGCTTTCCGCCGCCAGTTGCACCTGGTTGGCGGCCTCCAGCTCGCCCACGGCGAACTGCTGGCGCGGCGCCTGCATCAGGCTGACCCGCGCCAGCGCCACCTGGGTCGCCGGCCACGCCGCCCCGGCCTGCACCGACGGCGCCCGGCTCGCCAGCACTCCGGCCACGGCGAGCGCTCCCAGCGCCGCCATCCCGCCTCCCCACAGCATCTTCCTGCCCATGCCCTGCCCCGCTCATCGATGGTGAATGCCCTGCTGGCGAAAGGCCTTGCAAGGCGCGACGGGGCCAGACTATAAAACCTCAACTTTACTTGAGGTCAACACCCATGCCCGGGAAAAAAACCAGCGATGGCGTGCGCATGCTCAGCGTCGGCGAAGTGGCCAAGCGCGCCGGCGTACCGGTGTCCACGCTGCACTTCTACGAGTCCAGGGGGCTGATCGAGAGCAGTCGCAATGCCGGCAACCAGCGCCGCTATCCGTCGCTGGTGCTGCGGACCATCGCCATCATCAAGGTGGCGCAGCGCACCGGGATTCCGCTGGAGGAGATCAAGAACGCCTTCGGCCGCTACCCGCCGAACAGCAAGCTGACGGCGGCGCAGTGGGGGGAGATGTCCACGGCATGGCGGGAAGACCTGAACGCGCGGATCAGGACCCTGGAGGCCCTGCGCGACAGCCTGGACGACTGCATCGGCTGTGGCTGCCTGTCGCTGGAAGATTGCCCGCTGCGCAACCCGGAGGACCGCCTGGCGCAGGAGGGGCCGGGGCCGCGGGTGCTGGAGAAGGCCTGTCGGGGGAATTGAGCCTTGTGCTGTGCTCATCGTCGGCAAGCCGACCACAGGGTTCCGGGCCAGTCGCAGTCCCTGTGCTCGACGCGATCCCTGTGGGAGTTGGCTTGCCAGCGATGAGGCCCCGGAGCCCCGCAGAAAGGCCGGGCTACCGCAAACCCGCCTGCGCCCGTAGAATGCGCTCCTTTTTTCCGGGGCAACCTCTCCATGAGCTCAATCGAACAAGGCCCGGCACCGGCCAATGAACTGGTGCTGGGTCTGGAAGACCGGCCGCGCCTGGTGATCGGCCTGCTGGCCGCGCTGCAGCACCTGCTGGCGATCATCGTGCCGATCGTCACCCCCGGCCTGCTGATCTGTCAGGCCCTGGGCGTTTCGGCCCGCGACACCAACCTGATCGTGTCGATGTCGCTGGTGATCTCCGGCATCGCCACCTTCGTCCAGTGCCGCCGCTTCGGCCCTTTCGGCGCCGGGCTGCTGATCGTCCAGGGCACCAGCTTCAACTTCGTCGGCCCGCTGATCGCCGGCGGTGCGCTGATGGTCAAGCAGGGCACCCCGGTGGAAGCGGTGATGGCGGCGATCTTCGGCGTGGTCATCGCCGGTTCGTTCGTGGAAATGGGCATCTCGCGCATCCTGCCCTTCGTCAAGCGCCTGATCACCCCGCTGGTGACCGGCATCGTCGTGCTGATGATCGGCCTGACCCTGATCAAGGTCGGCCTGATCAGCATGGGCGGCGGTTTCGCCGCCATGGGCAACGGCACCTTCGCCAACGGCGAGAACCTGCTGCTGTCCGGCGTGGTACTGGCGATCATCGTCGTGCTCAACCGCATTCCGCTGGTGTGGATGCGCAGTTGCGCCATCGTCATCGCCCTCGCCGCGGGCTATGCCCTGGCCGGCTACCTGGGCCGCCTGGACTTCACCGGCATGCACGAAGCGGCGCTGTTCCAGGTGCCGGTGCCACTGCACTTCGGCCTCGGTTTCTCCTGGGCGCTGTTCATCCCGATGCTGGTGATCTACCTGGTCACCTCGCTGGAAGCCATCGGTGACGTCACCGCCACCAGCAAGGTCTCGCGCCAGCCGGTGGAAGGCCCGCTGTGGATGCAACGGATCAAGGGCGGGGTGCTGGTCAACGGCGCCAACTCGCTGCTGGCCGGGGTGTTCAACACCTTCCCCAGCTCGATCTTCGCGCAGAACAACGGGGTGATTCAGCTGACCGGCATCGCCAGCCGCCATATCGGCGTGTGGATCGCCCTGATGCTGGTGGTGCTCGGCCTGTTCCCGGCGGTGGCCGGGGTGATCCAGGCGGTGCCGGAGCCGGTGCTGGGTGGCGCGGCCATGGTCATGTTCGGCGCCGTCGCGGCGTCGGGCATCAACATCCTCGCCAGCGTCAGCCTGGACCGCCGTGCCCTGCTGATCATCGCCGTGTCCCTGGCCCTGGGCGTGGCCCAGGTGCCGGAGTTCCTCGCCCATATGCCGTCCGCCCTGCGCAACGTGCTGGAGTCCGGCGTGGCCACCGGCGGCATCTGCGCCCTGCTGCTGAACTGGTTCCTGCCGGAAAGCCGCCGCGACGCCTGATCCACGCGTTGGACCAGACAAGCCCGCAGCCTGCTGCGGGCTTTTTGCTTTATCATTCCTGCAGTTTTTTCCGACAGAGCCTGCAATGAAATTCGCCATCGCGGTTTTTTCCCCGGGCCACGCGCCCTCCTCGCGTCGCGCCTTGCTGTTCGCCCAGGCGGCGCTGGCCGGCGGCCATGAGATCGTCCGCCTGTTCTTCTACCAGGACGGCGTGCACAGCGCCTCGGCCAACGTCGTCACGCCACAGGACGAGAACGACGTCGCCGCGCAATGGCGCGACTTCATCACCACCCAGCGCCTGGACGCGGTGGTGTGCATCGCCGCCGCGCTGCGCCGTGGCGTGCTCAACGACGAGGAAGCCAACCGCTACCAGCGCCCGGCGGCCAACCTGCCGACGCCGTGGGAACTGTCCGGTCTCGGCCAGTTGCACGAGGCCGCCCAGGGCGCGGACCGTCTGCTCTGCTTCGGAGGCGATTAAAATGGCCAAGTCCCTGCTGATCATCAGCCGCCAGGCACCGTGGAGCGGCCCGTCCGCCCGCGAAGCGCTGGATATCGCCCTGGCCGGCGGTGCCTTCGACCTGCCGCTGGGCATGCTGTTTCTCGACGACGGCGTGTTCCAGCTGGTCGCCCGGCAGCAGCCGGCGCTGCTGCAACAGAAGAACCTCGCGGCCAACCTCCAGGCCCTGCCGATGTTCGGTGTCGACGAGCTGTTCGCCGCCGCCAGCAGCCTCGCCGAGCGTGGCCTGGACAGCGCCGGCCTGAGCCTGCCGGTGGCAGTGCTGGATGACGCCGGCCTCGCGGCCTTGATCGACCGTTTCGACCAGGTGGTAACCCTCTGATGAGCACCCTGCACGTCATTTCCCATTCGCCCTTCGGCGACAACCGTCTGGCCAGTTGCCTGCGCCTGCTCGGGCCGCGGGACGGCCTGCTGCTCTGCGGCGATGCGGTGTACGCACTCAATCCCGGCACGGCCACCGTCGCCGGCCTGGCCAGCCTCGGCCCACGCCTGTACGCCCTCGCCGAGGACCTGCAGGCCCGCGCCATCGCCGACAGCCCGGCGACGAGCGTCGACTATCCGGGCTTCGTCGCCCTGTCCCTGGACTACGACAAGGTCAACAGCTGGCTATGAGTACCCTGACCGTCAACGGGCGCGACATCCCGCTGGACAAGGACGGCTACCTGGTGGAACTGGGCGACTGGTCCGAGGACACCGCCCGCGCCCTGGCCGAGCGCGAGGCGCTGGAACTGAGCGCCGAGCACTGGGAAATCCTCGACTTGCTGCGCGCGTTCTACCGCGAATACCAGCTGTCGCCGGCGACCCGGCCACTGATCAAGTACGTCGCCCTCAAGCTGGGACCGGAAAAAGGCAACAGCCTGCACCTCAACCGCCTGTTCAACGGCACTCCCGCCAAACTCGCCGCCAAGCTGGCGGGCCTGCCCAAGCCGACCAACTGCATATGACCCAGCCACTCCCGCTCGTCACCGAAACCCCGGCCGAACACCCCTTCGCCGAATTCGTGCGCATCCTCGGCAAGGGCAAGCGCGGCGCCCGCGGCCTGACCCGCGAGGAAGCCCGCACGGCCATGGGCCTGCTGCTCGACGACAAGGTCGAGGACACCCAGCTCGGCGCCTTCCTGATGCTGCTGCGGCACAAGGAAGAAAGCCCGGAAGAACTGGCCGGCTTCACCGAAGCCCTGCGCGAGCGCCTGGAAGCCCCGGCGATCGCCGTGGACCTCGACTGGCCGAGCTACGCCGGAAAGAAACGCCACCTGCCCTGGTACCTGCTGGCAGCACGCTGCCTGGCCGCCAACGGCGTGCGCATCCTCATGCACGGCGGCGGCGCGCACACGGCCGGGCGCCTGTACACCGAGCAACTGCTGGATCGGGTCGACATTCCGTTATGCCGCAACTGGCAAGAGGTCGAGGCAGCGCTGGCGCGTGACAACCTGGCGTTCTTCCCGCTGCAGGACTGGGCCCCGCGCCTGCAACGGATGATCGACCTGCGCAACACCCTCGGCCTGCGCTCGCCGATCCATTCCCTGGCCCGGGTGCTCAATCCGCTGGGCGCTCGCTGCGGCCTGCAGAGCATCTTCCATCCCGGCTACCAGGCGGTGCACCGCGAGGCCAGCCGCCTGCTCGGCGACCGCGCCATCGTGGTCAAGGGCGATGGCGGCGAGATCGAGATCAACCCGGACGCCACCAGCCATCTGTACGGCACCGCCGAGGGCGCGGACTGGGACGAGGAGTGGCCGCAGATGTCGGCCCAGCGTCATGTCAAGCCGGCCAGTCTGGAACCGGAACACCTGATGCAGGTGTGGCGTGGCGAGGCCAGCGACAGCTACGGCGAGATGGCGGTGGTCGCGACCATGGCCCTGGCCTTGCGCGGGCTGGGTCGGAACAGGGACGACGCCTTCGCCCAAGCCCGGGCCTGGTGGGATGGACGGCGAAACTGATCGAATCCTTCGATAAAACCTAGGGGATCTTTGCGCTATTCGTTCGAACTGAAGTCCGTACACTGGGCTCCAATTTCTTACACGAACTGCCAAGGATTCCCACCATGGGCCTGTTGATCGACGGACGCTGGCATGACCAGTGGTACACCAGCAGCAAGGACGGCGCCTTCGAGCGCGAAAACGCGCAGCGCCGCAATCCCCTGCCCGCCCCGGAAGCCGGGCGCTATCACCTCTATGTGTCGCTGGCCTGCCCCTGGGCCCATCGCACCCTGATCATGCGCAAGCTCAAGGGCCTGGAAAGCCTGATCGACGTCTCGGTGGTCAGTTGGCTGATGGGCGAACACGGCTGGACCTTCGACACCACCCAGGGCTCCACCGGCGACACGCTCGACGGCCTGGAATTCCTGCACCAGCGCTACACCCGCGACGACCCGCAGTACACCGGACGCGTCACCGTGCCGGTGCTGTGGGACAAGCAGCAACAGCGCATCGTCAACAACGAGTCGTCGCTGATCATCCGACTCTTCAACAGCGACTTCGACGAACTGACCGGCAACCGCCTGGACCTCTACCCCGAGCCGCTGCGGGCGACCATCGACGCGCTCAACGAACGCATCTACCCGGCGGTGAACAACGGCGTGTACCGCGCCGGCTTCGCCACCTCGCAAGGGGCCTATGAAGAGGCGTTCGACGTGCTGTTCGCCGAGCTGGATCACTTGGAACAGCTACTGGATCGGCAGCGCTACCTGGCGGGCGAGTACCTGACCGAAGCGGACATCCGCCTGTTCACCACCCTGGTGCGTTTCGATGCGGTGTACCACGGCCACTTCAAGTGCAACCTGCGGCGCCTGGCGGACTACCCGAACCTGTCGAACTGGCTGCGCGAGCTGTACCAGTGGCCGGGCGTGGCGGAGACGGTGAACATGGAACATATCCAGCGCCACTACTACATGAGCCACAAGACCATCAATCCCAATGGCATCGTGCCGAAGGGGCCGTTGCAGGACTTCAGCGTGGCGCATGATCGGGAGCGGTTGGCTGGGCGGGGGATCTGGACTAAAGGATGATCCTTGTGGGATCGGGTTCACCCGCGATTACGATGGTGAATTCACCGACGTCATCGCGGGTGAACCCGCTCCCACAAGGGTCCGTGTTACTGGGCGCCTTCGAACCAGGCCAGCTTGTCGCGCAACTGCACTACCTCACCGACGATCACCAGGGTCGGCGCATGCACTTCATGCTCCGCCACCAGTTGCGGCAGGTCGCCCAGGGTGCCGGTGAAGACCCGCTGGTTCCTGGTCGTGCCCTGCTGCACCAGCGCTGCCGGGGTATCGGCCGCGCGGCCATGGCGGATCAGTTCGGCACAGATGGTCGGCAAGCCCACCAGGCCCATGTAGAACACCAGGGTCTGCGCCGGCGCCACCAGGTCATCCCAGGGCAGGTTGCTGGTGCCGTCCTTCAGGTGCCCGGTGACGAAACGCACCGACTGCGCGTAGTCGCGATGGGTCAGCGGAATCCCGGCATAGGCCGAGCAACCGCTGGCCGCGGTGATCCCCGGGACCACCTGGAAGGCAATGCCCTGCTCCGCCAGCTCCTCGATCTCCTCGCCACCCCGGCCGAAGATGAACGGATCGCCACCCTTGAGGCGCAGCACCCGCTTGCCCTGGCGGGCCAGGTCCACCAGCAGCTGGTTGATCTGTTCCTGCGGCACGGCATGATCGGCGCGGCGCTTGCCGACGTAGATACGCTCGGCGTCGCGCCGGCACATCTCGATGATCGCCGGGGCGACCAGGCGGTCGTAGAGCACCACGTCGGCCTGCTGCATCAGGCGCAGGGCGCGGAAGGTCAGCAGGTCCGGGTCACCCGGACCGGCACCGACCAGGTACACCTCGCCGCCGTTCTGCGGCGCCGCGCCTTCGACCTTGGCCTGCAGCAGGCGCTCGGCCTCGCCGCCCTGCCCGGCCAGTTGCCGCTCGGCGATCGGGCCCTGGAACACGTCCTCCCAGAAACCCCGACGCTGATTGACGTCCGGATAGAGCTGCTTGACCCGCTCGCGAAAACGCGCGGCGAGCCCGGCCAGTTCGCCGTAGGCCGCGGGAATCCAGGCTTCCAGGCGGGCGCGGATCAACCGCGCCAGCACCGGTGCGTCACCGCCGCTGGACACCGCGACCACCAGGGGCGAGCGGTCGACGATGGCCGGGAAGATCACCGAGCACAGCGCCGGCGCATCCACCACATTGACCGGCACGCAGCGCCGCCGCGCATCCGCCGACACCTGCGCATTGAGCGCGGTGTCGTCGGTGGCGGCGATGATCAGCTGGCAGTCGTCCAGATCGCCTTCTTCATAGCCGCGGGCCAGAAGCTCTCCACCACTCTGGACGGCCAGCTCGGCGAGCTGGCTTTCGATTTCCGGCGCAACCACCCGCAGCTTCGCACCGGCATCGGCCAGCAGGCGGGACTTGCGCAAGGCAATCTCGCCGCCGCCGACCACCAGCACCTGGCTACCGCGCAAATTGTGGAACAGCGGCAGGAATTCCATTCAGCCGATGACCTCGATGCCGCCCATGTACGGCTTGAGAACTTCCGGCACGCGGATGCTGCCGTCGGCCTGCTGGTAGTTCTCCAGCACCGCCACCAGGGTGCGACCCACCGCCAGGCCGGAGCCGTTGAGGGTGTGCACCAGTTCCGGCTTGCCGGTTTCCGGGTTGCGCCAGCGCGCCTGCATGCGGCGGGCCTGGAAGTCGCCGCAGTTGGAGCACGAGGAGATCTCGCGGTACTTGTCCTGGCTCGGCACCCAGACTTCCAGGTCGTAGGTCTTGGTGGCGCTGAAGCCCATGTCGCCGGTGCACAGGGCCAGCACGCGGTACGGCAGTTCCAGCGCCTGCAGCACGCGCTCGGCGTTGGCGGTCAGGCTTTCCAGGGCTTCCATGGACTTGCCCGGCTCGACCACCTGGACCATCTCGACCTTGTCGAACTGGTGCTGGCGGATCATGCCGCGGGTGTCGCGGCCGGACGCGCCGGCTTCACTGCGGAAGCACGGGGTATGGGCGACGAACTTGATCGGCAGGTCCTTGGCGTCGACGATCTCGTTGGCGACGATGTTGGTCAGCGACACTTCGGCGGTCGGGATCAGGTAGAAATCGGCCTCGCCTTCGCGGCTGATCTTGAACAGGTCTTCCTCGAACTTCGGCAACTGGCCGGTGCCCTGCAGCGCCGGGGCCTGGACCAGGTACGGGGTGTAGGCCTCCTCGTAGCCGTGCTCGTTGATGTGCAGGTTGATCATGAACTGCGCCAGGGCGCGGTGCAGGCGGGCGATCGGGCCGCGCAGCAGGGCGAAACGCGCGCCGGACAGCTTGGCGGCGGTCTCGAAGTCGAGGTAGCCATCGCGCTCGCCGAGGGCGACGTGGTCCTGGATCGGGAAATCGAACGCGCGCGGCGTGCCCCAGCGACGCACTTCGACGTTGCCGTCTTCATCCTCGCCGACCGGCACGCTGGCGTCCGGCAGGTTGGGCAGGGTCAGCAGGATCTGGTCCAGCTCGGTCTGGATCTCGTCCAGCTCGACCTTGCCGGCGGCCAGTTCGCCAGCCATGCGCTCGACGTCGGCCATCAGCGGCGCGATGTCCTCGCCCTTGGCCTTGGCCTGGCCGATGGACTTGGAACGGGCGTTACGCTCGGCCTGCAGTTGTTCGGTACGGGTCTGCACCGTCTTGCGGCGCTCTTCCAGGGATTCGATGCGCGCGACATCCAGGCTGAAGCCACGGGAGGCCAGGCGGTCCGCCACTTCCTGAAGTTGGCCGCGTAACAGTTTGGAATCGAGCATGTCGTTCTCTCGTTATGGATGTGTTGGTTCAGATTCGGGTGATTGCCAGGCCGGCCCAGGTTGCGAGCAGGCCGCCCAGCACGCTGACTGCGGCATAGCCGAAAGCCAGCGGCGCCTGCCCGCTTTCGAACAGGCGCACGGTGTCCAGTGAAAAGGATGAAAACGTCGTCAGGCCGCCGAGGAAGCCGACGATCAGGCCGCCGCGCAGCTCGACCGGCACGTAGGGGCGATGCAGGAACAGCCCGTAGAGCAGGCCGATCAGCAGGCAGCCGACCAGGTTGACCGCCAGCGTACCGAGATAAAAGTGCCGAGGCCAGTGGCCAGCCACCCAATTGGAGGTGGCGAAACGCAGCAGGGTACCGGCGATGCCGCCGGCGCTGACGGCGGCAACGAGTGCGATCATGGCTTTCTCCGTTGCCGGGGGCTGTTGCGGTCGAGTTCGGCCAGTTGCCGCAGCTTCTCGCCGATCTTCAATTCCAGGCCGCGCGGTACCGGCTGGTAGTACTGGCGCGGTTCGAGTTCATCTGGGAAATAGTCCTCGCCGGCGGCGTAGGCCCCCGGTTCGTCGTGGGCGTAGCGGTATTCCTCGCCGTAGCCCAGCTGTTTCATCAGCTTGGTCGGGGCGTTGCGCAGGTGCAGCGGCACTTCCAGCGAGCCGTGCTCGGCGGCTTCGCGCAGCGCCGCCTTGAAGCCCATGTACACCGCGTTGCTCTTCGGCGCGCAGGCCAGGTAGGTAATGGCCTGGGCCACCGCCAGCTCGCCCTCCGGACTGCCGAGGCGCTCCTGCACGTCCCAGGCCGACAGGCACAGGCTCAGGGCGCGGGGGTCGGCGTTGCCGATGTCTTCGCTGGCCATGCGCACCACGCGCCGCGCCAGGTACAGCGGGTCGCAGCCGCCATCGAGCATGCGCGCGAACCAGTACAGGGCGGCGTCCGGGTTGGAGCCGCGAATGGACTTGTGCAGCGCGGAAATCTGGTCGTAGAAGGCTTCACCGCCCTTGTCGAAGCGCCGACGGCTGTCACCCAGCAGGCTCTGCAGCAGGTCGGCGCCGATCTCGCCGCCGTCGTCCGCCAGGTCCGAGGCGTTCTCGAGGAAGTTGAGCATGCGCCGGCCATCGCCGTCGGCAGCGGCCAGGAGCATGCTGAACGCTTCGTCGGAGAGGCGCAGGTTGCGCTTGCCCAGGCCGCGCTCCTCGCCCAGCGCACGCTGCACCAGGCGGCGCAGGGCGTCTTCGTCGAGGCTCTTGAGCACGTAGACCCGGGCCCGCGACAGCAGTGCGTTGTTCAGTTCGAACGAGGGGTTCTCGGTGGTCGCGCCGATGAAGATCAGCGTGCCGTCCTCGACATACGGCAGGAACGCGTCCTGCTGCGACTTGTTGAAGCGGTGCACTTCGTCGACGAAGAGAATGGTCCGCCGCCCGTACTGGGCCGCCTGCTGCTTGGCGATCTCCACCGCCTGGCGGATCTCCTTGACCCCGGCGAGCACCGCCGAGACCGTTTCGAAGTGCGCGTCGCAGAACTGCGCCAGCAGCCGCGCCAGGGTGGTCTTGCCAACCCCCGGCGGGCCCCAGAAGATCATCGAATGCAGCGCCCCCTGCTCCAGGGCCTCGCGCAGCGGCTTGCCGCGTGCCAGCAGGTGCTGCTGGCCGACGTATTCGTCCAGGTTGGCCGGGCGCATGCGCGCGGCCAGGGGCTGGGCTACCGGTTCACTGCGAAACAGATCCATGGACGGCTGTACGACCTCTTACTCTTGGATCACATCCGCGCCTTTGGGGATGTCGAACCTGAACTTGCCCGCCGGGACCGCCTGGTTGGCCTTGACCCCGGTGAAGACGATGTTGGTGCGCTGGCCGACGCTGTCGATCAGTTGCATGTCATTGACCAGGCCCTTGCGGAACGACAGGCGCAGGGAGTCGAACAAGGTGTCCTTGCCCTTGGGCTTGAGCGTGAAGTCCATGATCTCGCCTTGCTCCTTCGAACTGATCTCGAAGCTTTCGTTGATCTTCGAGATATCCCCGGACAGCAGCAGGGCCGGGGTCTGGTTCAGGCGCACGTCGAGCTTCTTGATGGTGGCCTGCTCCAGGTCCGGGTCCCACAGGGTGACCTTGGCACCATCGGAGACCACCACCTGCTCCTGCGGCGCGTCGGTATGCCAGTAGAACAGGCCCGGACGCTGCACCGCCATCTGCCCGGTGGTTTCCTGCAGCTGGGTGCCGCTGGCGTCGAGGGTCAGCTGGGAGAAGTTGGCTTCGATGGTCTTCGAGTTGTTCAACAGTTGGGTCAGGCGCGCCACGTCGGCCTCGGCGGCGAAGACCGAAGCGCTGGACAGGCCCAGAGCGGAAACCAACATCATGCGAATCAGGCGCATGGCAATCCTCGTTGCAGAATGAATGAACCGGCAGGCGTCGTTGCCTGCCGGTGAAACCCGGGCATCAGTCGCGCGGCGATCCCGGGGCGATGACCTCGCGGGAGCCGTTGGTGTTCATCGGCGTGACCACCCCGGCCATTTCCATGGCCTCGATCATCCGCGCGGCACGGTTGTAGCCGATTTTCAGCTTGCGCTGCACCGCGGAAATCGAAGCGCGACGGCTTTCCAGGACGAACTGCACCGCCTCGTCGTAGAGCGCGTCGGTCTCGGCGTCCTCGCCGCCTTCACCGCCACCGCCGCCGTCGAAGCCGCTGCCGGCCTCCTCGACACCGTTGAGGATGTCGTCGTTGTAGTCCGGGGCACCACGCAACTTCCAGGCCTCGACCACGCGATGGACCTCATCGTCGGAGACGAAGGCGCCGTGCACGCGGATCGGCAGGCTGGTACCCGGCGGCATGTAGAGCATGTCGCCGTGGCCGAGCAGCTGTTCGGCGCCGCCCTGGTCGATGATGGTCCGCGAGTCGATCTTGCTCGATACCTGGAACGCCATGCGCGTCGGGATGTTGGCCTTGATCAGGCCGGTGATCACGTCCACCGACGGCCGCTGGGTGGCGAGGATCAGGTGGATGCCGGCGGCCCGCGCCTTCTGCGCGATACGCGCGATGAGTTCTTCGACCTTCTTGCCGACGATCATCATCATGTCGGCGAATTCGTCCACCACCACCACGATGGTCGGCAGGGTGCTCAGGGTCGGCGGCACGTCGTCCATGCTCTCGCGGCGGAACATCGGGTCGTAGATCGGCTCGCCGGCTTCCTCGGCGTCCTTGATCTTGCGGTTGAAGCCGGCGAGGTTGCGCACGCCCATGGCCGCCATCAGCTTGTAGCGCCGCTCCATCTCGGCGACGCTCCAGCGCAGGGCGTTGGCGGCATCCTTCATGTCGGTGACCACCGGGCAGAGCAGGTGCGGAATGCCTTCGTAGATCGACAGTTCGAGCATCTTCGGGTCGATCATGATCAGCTTGGCGTCTTCCGGACCGGACTTGAACAGGATCGACAGGATCATCGCGTTGACCCCCACCGACTTGCCGGAACCGGTGGTGCCGGCCACCAGCAGGTGGGGCATCTTGGCCAGGTCGGTGATCACCGGCTTGCCGCCGATGTCGTGGCCCAGGGCCATGGTCACCGGCGACTTGGCCTCGTCGTACTGCGGCGACGACAGCACTTCGGAGAAGCGCACGATCTGCCGGTCCTCGTTGGGGATCTCGATACCCACGGTGGTCTTGCCGGGAATCACCTCGACCACGCGCACGCTGGTCACCGCCAGGGAACGCGCGAGGTCCTTGGCCAGATTGGCGATGCGGCTGACCTTGACCCCGGCGGCCGGCTGGATTTCGTAGCGGGTGATCACCGGGCCCGGGTGGATCGAGTCCACGGAGACCTCGACGCCGAATTCCTTGAGCTTGATCTCCAGCAACTGGCCGACCCCGGCCAGGGATTCCGGCGAGTAGTTGACCTTCTTCTTCTCGGCCGGATCGAGGATGGAGATCGGCGGCAGCGTACCTTCCACGGCGCTGTCCACGAACAGCGGTACCTGCTTCTCCTTCTGGACCCGCTTGCTCGGCTCCGGCGCCTTGACCGGCGCCGGCATGATCACCGGCGGGGTCTTTTCCTCGCGCTCGGCGACATGCCGGGCCAGCGCCTGGTCGCGCTCGATGATGCGCTCGCGGGCCTTGGCCTGCTCGCGACGATCCGGGACCACCGGCGCCACCACCTCGTTGACCTGCTCGTCGACCTCGCGCAGTTGCGCGACCAGTTGCTTGCGTTCGATCCGCGCGTTCCACCAGCGGCTGGCGGCGCCCTGGATCAGTTCGAAGAGATCGAGGGTGATCTTGCCGGTGATGTCCATGACCTTGAACCACGACAGGTCGGTGAACACGGTCAGGCCGAAGAGGAACAGGGCGATGAACATCAGGGTGCTGCCCTGCACGTTCAGGGCGTTCTTCGCCAGGTCGCCGAGGCTCTCGCCCAGCGCACCGCCCGCCGAGGCCGGCAGGCTCGGCGTGGAATGGAAGTGGATATGCGCCAGCGCCGCGCCGGAAAGGACCAGGAACACCAGGCCGATCAGGCGCCAGGAGAACAGCCAGCCGCTCCACTGCCAGGGCTGGTGGCGCTCGCGGAAGATCTGCCAGGTCTTGATCGCCAGCAGCAAGGGGAAGATATAGGCGAAGTAACCCAGGACCATGAACAGGATGTCGGCGAACAACGCACCGGCGCGGCCCGCGGCATTCTGTACCTGGTCGACGTTGCTGGTGTGACTGAAGCCGGGATCGGCCTGGTCGTAGGTCAGCAAGGCCATCCACAGATAGAGGCACAGGGCGCCCATGGCAATCAGGGCACCTTCCTTGAGCCTGTAATGCAACTGCTGGCGCCAGAGCGGCTCGGGATTGGGTGTTGCTGTGGGTTTCTTCAAAACTCGTCTATTCCTGCGCTACTTGCGCGTCCAACCGTGATTGACCAAGGGGACCGGTCAACAAATCACTACTTTTAACATTACTGCCGATCGATCGCCATGACGGCTCGGCGGGACAAATTTCCCATAGCACAATTTGAGCACGCATTTTCTTTTGTGACAAAGGCTTATGCGGGGTTTTTGCGCAGTTGGGACAACTGCACCGACGTTAAGTTGCGCGCCGCGCGCAAAGCGTCTGCGCCGGGCTTGTCCCGCAGCGCTTTTTCGGGTCATGCTGGGCGCCCTGCCCTGCCCCGCCGACACACGACCGACCACGATGCTGACCTGGCTGAACCGCAACACCCTGGACTTCCCGCCACTGGAAAAGGCCCTGCGCGAACCCAACGGCCTGCTCGCCGCCGGTGGCGACCTGCGCCCGGAGCGCCTGGTCCAGGCCTACCGCCACGGCTGCTTCCCCTGGTACCAGGATGGCCAGCCGATCCTCTGGTGGTCGCCGGACCCACGCACGGTGATGTTCCCGGACGAGCTGCATGTGTCCCGCTCGCTGCGCAAGTTCATTCGCCAGGGCCACTACCAGGTCAGCTTCGACCAGGATTTTCCCGCGGTGATCCGCGCCTGCGCGGCACCGCGCGCCTATGCCGACGGCACCTGGATCACCGACGGCATGCAGGCGGCCTATATAGCGCTGCATCGCCAGGGCCTGGCCCATTCGGTGGAAGTGCGCCGTGACGGCGAACTGGTGGGCGGCCTCTATGGCCTGGCCATGGGCCGGCTGTTCTTCGGCGAATCGATGTTCAGCCGCGCCGACAACGCCTCGAAGGTCGGCTTCGTCGCCCTCGTCGAGCACCTGCGCGAGGCCGGTTTCGTCCTCATCGACTGCCAGATGCCCACCGACCACCTGCACAGCCTTGGCGCCCGCGCCATTGCCAGGGCAACCTTCGCCGATTACCTGCGTCAATATCTGGACCAGCCCAATCACGCCACATGGATCTGTAGCCAAGTCGTTTGCTAGGCGAGTTTTCAGAGCTGGCTTACACTTAGAAAAACACCTGCGAGGGGTTGATCATGACTGAGTTGGCGCGGTTGAAGTTCTATGCCACTCAACCCCATGCCTGCAGCTACCTGCCCGACGAGCAGGCCACCACGCTGTTCCTCGACCCGAGCCAGCCGATGGACGCCACCGTCTATGCGGACCTGTCGGAAATGGGCTTTCGCCGCAGTGGCGATCATCTTTACCGGCCTCATTGCCAGAACTGCAACGCCTGCGTGCCGGCGCGGATCCCGGCTGCGCGGTTCACGCCCAATCGCCAGCAGAAACGCATCATCAAGCGCAATGCCGACCTGACGGTCACGCCCGCCAAGCCATCGTTCAACGAAGAGTACTTCGACCTGTACCGGCGCTATATAGAGCAGCGCCATTCGGACGGCGACATGTATCCACCCAGTCGCGACCAGTTTTCCACCTTCCTGGTCCGCGACCTGCCTTTTTCGCGCTTCTACGAATTTCGCCTGGAGGGTCGACTGGTCGCCGTGGCCGTGACCGACCTGCTGCCCAACGGCCTGTCCGCGGTCTACACCTTCTACGAACCGACCGAGGAGCGGCGCAGTCTCGGCCGCTTCGCCATTCTCTGGCAGATCGGCGAAACCCTGCGCCTGGGGCTGGACGCGGTCTATCTGGGTTACTGGATCAAGAACTGCAAAAAAATGAACTACAAGACCCAATACCGCCCCATTGAGTTGCTGATCAACCAGCGCTGGGTCACCCTGAACTGAAAACCTTGGCTTGACCTCCCTTTTTCGGGCACAATGCACGCCACTTTTTGTAGCCGGGTGCTTCTGTGGCCGGCCATAACTGAACACCGAGGGCTTTACTGCATGTCGAAAGAAGACAGCTTCGAAATGGAAGGCACTGTCGTCGACACCCTGCCCAACACCATGTTCCGCGTGGAGTTGGAAAACGGGCACGTCGTAACCGCGCACATCTCCGGAAAGATGCGCAAGAACTACATCCGTATCCTGACTGGCGACAAGGTCCGCGTCGAACTGACGCCGTACGACCTGAGCAAAGGGCGCATCACCTACCGCGCCCGCTAAAAGTCAGTACGACGAAAAAGCCCGGCAGATGCCGGGCTTTTTCGTTGCTGCAGGAAAATCGCGGGGCGAACCCCGCGAATACCGTCAGGCCATTTCCGCCGTGGTTTCGAAGTCGAAGACCAGTTCGCCATCGCGGATATCGATGTGCACCACGCCACCGTGCTCGGCCAGCTCGCCAAACAGGATCTCCTCGGCCAGCGGCCGTTTGATCTTGTCCTGGATAAGCCGCGCCATCGGCCGCGCGCCCATCTGCGCATCGTAGCCGCCCGTTGCCAGCCAGCTGCGTGCGGCATCGGACACCTCCAGCAGGACGCGCTTGTCTTCCAGCTGTGCCTGCAGTTCGGTGAGGAACTTGTCCACCACGCTCTTGATGGTCTCGTGCGTGAGGCGGCCAAACTGGATGATGGTGTCCAGACGGTTGCGGAACTCCGGCGTGAAGCTCTTCTTGATCACTTCCATCGCATCGGAAGAGTGATCCTGGTGGGTGAAGCCGATCGACGCACGCGCTGCGGTTTCCGCGCCAGCGTTGGTGGTCATGATCAGGATCACGTTGCGGAAGTCCGCCTTGCGCCCGTTGTTGTCGGTCAGGGTGCCGTGGTCCATCACCTGCAGCAGCAGGTTGAAGACTTCCGGATGCGCCTTCTCGATCTCGTCGAGCAACAGCACGCAATGCGGCTGCTTGGTGATCGCCTCGGTCAGCAGGCCACCCTGGTCGAATCCGACATAGCCCGGAGGCGCACCGATCAGGCGCGACACGGTATGCCGCTCCATGTACTCGGACATGTCGAAGCGCACCAGCTCGACCCCCAGCGCCTTGGCCAGCTGCCGCGCCACCTCGGTCTTGCCGACGCCGGTCGGACCGGAGAACAGGAAGGAACCGACCGGCTTGTCCGGCGCCTTCAGGCCGGCACGGGACAGCTTGATCGCCGTGGCCAGCGAGTCGATCGCCGCATCCTGGCCGAACACGGTCAGCTTCAGGTCGCGCTCCAGGTTACGCAGCAGCTCCTTGTCGGAACTGGTGACGTGCTTTGGCGGAATCCGCGCGATCTTGGCGACGATGTCCTCGACCTGCGGCACCTCGATGCGCTTGACCCGCGCCTCGACCGGCTGCAGGCGCTGGTAGGCGCCGGCCTCGTCGATCACGTCGATGGCCTTGTCCGGCATGTGCCGGTCATTGATGTAGCGCGCGGCCAGCTCGGCGGCGGCACGCAGGGCCTCGTCGCTGTACTCGATGCTGTGGTGCGATTCGAAACGACCTTTCAGGCCACGCAGGATGCCCACGGTATCTTCCACCGACGGCTCGCTGACATCGACCTTCTGGAAGCGCCGTGCCAGGGCCCGGTCCTTCTCGAAGATGCCGCGGAACTCCTGGAAGGTGGTCGAGCCGATGCAACGGATATCGCCCGAGGACAGCAGTGGCTTGAGCAGGTTAGAGGCATCCATCACCCCGCCGGATGCCGCACCGGCACCGATGATGGTGTGGATCTCGTCGATGAAGAGGATCGCCTGCGGCCGTTTGCGCAGTTCGCCGAGCAGCGCCTTGAAGCGCTTCTCGAAATCACCGCGGTACTTGGTCCCGGCCAGCAACGCACCGAGGTCCAGGGAGTAGACCACGCTGTGCGCCAGCAGGTCGGGCACCTGGCCGTCGACGATGCGCTTGGCCAGGCCTTCGGCGATGGCGGTCTTGCCGACACCGGCCTCGCCGACCAGCAGCGGGTTGTTCTTGCGCCGCCGGGCCAGGATCTGCGCGACCCGCTCGACTTCGGTTTCGCGCCCCACCAGCGGGTCGATGCGACCCTGGCGCGCCAGCTCGTTGAGGTTGCTGGCGTAGGCGTCCAGGGGATTGCCCGAGGTGGAAGTTTCACCCCCCTCCTCGTCCTGCATCTCCTGTTCGCCTTCCTGGTGTTCGCCGTGTCCGGGAACCTTGGAAATGCCGTGGGCGATGTAGTTGACCACATCGATGCGAGCCACGCTTTGCTGCTTGAGCAGGAACACGGCCTGGCTTTCCTGCTCGCTGAAAATCGCTACCAGCACATTGGCACCGGTTACTTCACGCTTGCCGGAGCTCTGCACATGGAAAACGGCACGCTGCAGCACCCGCTGGAAGCCCAGGGTCGGCTGGGTCTCGCGGTCCTCGTCGTGTACGGGGATCAGCGGCGTGGTGGAGTCGATGAACTCCTGCAGATCGTGTTTGAGCTTGTCGAGATTCGCGCCGCATGCGCGCAGAACGGTGGCGGCTGCCTCGTTGTCCAGCAATGCCAGCAGAAGGTGCTCGACGGTCATGAACTCATGACGCTTCGAGCGCGCCTCCTTGAAGGCCAGATTGAGGGTGACTTCGAGCTCGCGGTTTAACATAGCTTCACCTCATACCCAAGTGGTCGGCGATTAACCGTCCTTCTCGATT
>Ga0206116_1000244_pt1 | contig 73602 bp, 65 predicted proteins | sample 3A1Ametagenome_FD_178000 | JGI IMG/M metagenome (GOLD analysis project Ga0206116, IMG submission 178000) | Enriched microbial communities from leaf-cutter ant dump, University of Wisconsin, Madison, United States - 3A1A | ecosystem: Environmental > Terrestrial > Nest > Insects nest > Nest dump...
CTCGCCGCCCATGTGGCCAACCTGCAGCGGGTGCTATCAGGATTGACCGCCGAGGAGCAGCGCACGTTGCATGAATTGAATGGCAAGCTGCTGGCGGGGCTGGTTCCGCAGGATAGGGTGTGAGCGCGAGACTCTGTGTCGCCAGGGCGTTGGAGTGCCATGTTCGTGGCAGGGGCTTTAGCCGCGACGAGGCCATCCCCATCTGCAACGTTCGCAACTGAAGCCCTCCCGCAAGAGCGGGCAACGCTCAGTCTTGCCGTCGCGCGCCAAGGCGGGATGAGAGGAGCGTCATCCCCGATGTCCTTGGTTCGCACCTGACGGCGTTCGTGTTTCTGCTGTGTGTGGCGAGGGCGATTACAGGTGTTTAGCCGCTTGTGGTGGAGCCTTAGTTGCTGCGCTGAACCATTCCCAGGATGGTCTGGCGCAGTTCTTCCTTGGCCTGTGCCTCGGTGATGTCGCCCACAACTGCGGCATCCGACAGGGCGTCGGCGGCTCCCAGCATCGCCCAGAGGCTGGCTGTCGAAACACCCTCTGGCCCGGCGAAAGGCGCGAATATTCCGGCGCACTTCCTGATGAAGGCTTCCTGGTACTGGCGCTTGACTGCGGCCAACTCGGGCGAGCCGCTGAGTGCAGCCAGCACGCCCTGGATCTCGCGCCCCTGGGTCAGCACGCAGTCGACATACGCGCCGGCAATGACGCGGGCCTTGTCCTGCACGTTGGGCTTGGCGGCTGCGACAGCGGCATCGAAGAGGGCGGTTTGACGAATGTCGTAGTCTTCGTAGAGCGCGGCCAGCAGGCCGTTGCGGGTACCGAAGTGGTCGTAGACCACTGGCTTGGTGATGCCTGCTACCTCGGCCAGGCGGCCGAGGGTGAGAGCGTCCGTGCCCTCATCGCGGATCAGCGTCCACGAAGCTTCCAGCAACTGGCGAGTGCGGGCTTCTCGGGGGAGGCGTCGGCGCGAGGGTGTGGAAGTAGGCGAGGTCATGCGCCCGATTGTCCCACTCCGACTCAGGGCTGGGAAGCGAATACGCCTGAGCCGATCTTCTGCGCAGTCTCCAGATGAGCCGCCGGGTAACCGGCATCCGAAGCCAGTAGCACGGAGGAGCTGCGCACGCTTGCACCGCAGTAATCGAAAATCCCATGGTCGATCTGGGTCTTCATCGCGGGAGCGTAGCCGTGTCGAGTGAAGGTGCCTTCATCGGCACCACCGATGGCAACCAGATGAACCTGCAGGCGTTGCAGTTTCTTCAACACCTTGCCGTTGTCACTGTCCTCATAGGCCCAACCCTGGGCGAATACGCGATCGATCCAGCCCTTGAGCAAAGCGGGGAACGACCACCAGTAGATCGGGTAGACGATCACCAGGGCGTCGGCACGATCCAGCCGCTGTTGCTCGGCTGCAACATCGGCGGGTGCTGCTGCCTGCTTCGTGAACAACGCCTGATCCGCCTGATTGAAGCGCGGGTCGAAACCTTCCTCGGCCAGGTCGGCCAGCTCGAAGGTGTGGTGCGGGTTGGCACTGGTGATGCCGGCTGCAACGCGCTGGGCAATGGCGTGGGTCAGTGAATTGGGGTTGGGGTGGGCGACGACGATCAGGCTGTGCATGGTTGGCTCTCCGGTAGGGAAGATGAGCGCTCACTGAGCGAAGTAGCATCGCGAGCATTACCTACCAAAAGTAACTTACCATTGGTAGGTTGTCGAGCCAGGGCGGAACTGCCACAAGCAGTGATCTTGTTGTTTGTGGAATAAAAGTCTACTGTAGACTTGTATTTTATATTGGCGCAGTTGTGGACTGTTGAGCTCACACCGTCTGCTTCGTCGCGCACCCTTTTCCAGCCGGGCGACGACAGTGCCGGCGCGCCGCTTTTGAGCAATGGCCAGAACGGGTAACCGTTTCATCATTTCTGACGTTAGAGGTTTCAGATGCAACTCGACGATACCTACCTGCAGCAGCTCTTCGAGGCGATCAGCCAGGCGCATGTCGCGCTGCGGCCGCAGGTGGCGGTTACTCCGCTGATTCACAGCGCTGCGCTTTCCGCGATGACGGGCTGCGAGGTTCATCTCAAGTGCGAGCACCTGCAGCACACCGGGTCGTTCAAGTTTCGCGGTGCCAGCAACAAGATCCGCCTGCTGCCCGAGGCGCAGCGCCAGTCGGGGGTGATCACGGCGTCGTCCGGCAATCACGGGCAGGCGCTCGCGCGGGCTGGCAAGACGTTGGGCGTGCCGGTCACTGTCTATACGACCGCAACGGCTTCGCGGGTCAAACTCGACGCCATCCGTGCGCAGGGCGCTGAGGTGGTGAGCCTGGATACGGATCCGCTGAGTGTCGAGCTCGAGGCCGCGCGCCAGGCCGAGCTTCAGGGCAAGCCGTTCGTTTCGCCCTACAACGATGCCCAGGTCATCGCGGGCCAAGGCACCATCGGTATGGAGCTGCATGAGCAGGCCGAGCAACTGGATGCGGTGTTCATCGCCGTAGGTGGCGGTGGGTTGATTTCGGGCATCGCGACTGCGCTCAACTGGCTGAGCCCGTCGACGCAGATCATCGGCTGCTGGCCTGCCGTTGCCCCGACGCTGCAGAAGTCGCTGGAGGCCGGGGCGCTCATTGAAATGGAGGAGGGCGAGACCCTTTCCGATGGCACAGCTGGTGGTGTCGAACCGGGAAGCATCACCTTCCCGCTGTGTCAGCGCCTGGTGGATCGCACCGTGCTGGTGTCCGAACAGGAGATCAAGGCGGCCATGCGTGATGTGGCCGCCACCGAGCGTTGGATCATCGAAGGGGCGGCTGCTGTCGCAGTGGCCGCGATGCAGAAACTCGCGCCGGAGTATCGTGGCAAGCGAGTCGCCGTGGTGATTTGTGGGCGCAACATCACCCTCGAGAAATTCCTCGGAGCGGTGGCGTGAGGATCGTCGACAAGCAGCAAATCGTTGCCCACATCGACCTAGACCTGGCGGTGCAGCGGATCGAAGAAGGCTTCGTCGCGTTCTCCAATGGCAAGGTGCAGGTGCCGCCGGTGCAAACCTTCGCCTTCACCGGTGCGAATGGCGATTGCTGCGTCAAATCCGCCTTCATGGAGGGCAGTGAAACCTTCACCGTCAAGGTTTCAACCGGGTTCTACGACAACCCCGGCAAAGGGCTGGAGAGCAACGACGGCCTGGTGCTGGTGCTCTCGGCCAGCAACGGTCAGCCGCTTGCGCTGTTGCAGGATCGAGGCTGGCTCACCTGCATGCGCACCGCACTGGCTGGGCGCATCGCGGCACGCTTGCTGGCGCCGCGTGAGGTGCATGCTATCGGCATTCTCGGCACGGGTACGCAGGCCCGCATGCAGCTCGAACAACTGCTGCCAGTTACCGCGTGCCGCAAGGTGATCGTCTGGGGGCGCAGCGAGGCTGCGCTGGAGTCGTACAGCGCGTTTGCCTGCACGCTCGGATTCGAGGTTCACACCACCACGGAACCACAGCGGGTGGCGGAGGGCGCCAACCTGATCGTCTGCACCACGCCATCGCGCGCAGCGCTTCTCGACAATGAGTGGATCAGGCCAGGTACGCATATCACCGCAGTTGGTGCGGATGCGCCGGGCAAGCAGGAACTCGACCCACTGCTGGTCGCGCGGGCAGATCGCATCATCGTGGATTCAGTCGTGCAATGCCGGCAGTACGGCGAGGTGTCCCATGCCTTGAAGGCAGGGCTGATCGAGGAGGTGCAACTGGGTGAAATCGGCGCCTTGCTGGCCGGGCGAATTGCCGGGCGCACGAGCGACGATGAAATCACCCTCGTCGACCTGACCGGGGTTGCCGTGCAGGATGCGCAAATCGCGCTCTGCGCGCTCCAGTCTCTGTCATGACGCTGCCTGCCATCAGGCGGCGCGCAGGGCCTTGAGATATTTGTAGACCGTCGCGCGGCCCATGTTCAGCACATTGGCGACGTAGTCCGCCGCGCTGCGCCCATCGAACGCGCCTTCCTTGAACAGCGCCTCGATCAGCTCCTTCTTGTGCTTCTGGTTCAGCGCACCGAGGGACAGCTGCCTGTCGCGCAGCCAGCTATGAAGGAAGGTGTTGATCCGCTCCTGCCAGTCATCGCGGAAGAGGGCGTCCGGCTGGGGAATGATGCGGCTCATCTGGAAGAACGCATCGAGCGCTTCACGCGCCTGGTCGAGCACCGCCAGGTTGAGGTTGATGCACATCAGCGCTTCGGGCTCGCCCTTGTCATTGCGCAGCACGCTGCTGATCGAGCGCACCTTCTGGCCGTTCCAGTTCAGCTTCTCGTAGGGCCCGAGGTTGGACGCCGAGGTGATGTCTTGCGCCAGATCTTCAAGCGCCGACTCGTCACCGAGTTTGCGCTTGGAAGTGTTGTTGGCGATGTGTGCGACCGTCTGACTGGCCAGGTCGTGAATGACGACCTCCGCATGAGGAAAAAGCAGCGTGGCGATGCTGTCGGCAATGGCTTTGTAATTGTCGAACTTGTTCATTGATCAGCGATTCGATGGCCGTTCCATAGGCATCCGTGGCAGGCACGGATGGCGGGTGCTTGAGCGCACGGCTGCGATCATACCAGCTTGGTTGCCGGCCAAGCCTTGCTTACAGCCGGCTTCACGGGCGCCTGCTGACGACGCCTCACGGAGGCTGGCGAGGCAGCGAGCGACGCCCTCACATCCGGTGATGCTCCAACAGGAAATCCACGAACACCCGTACGCGCGCCGGCATGGCCGAGCCGCCCACGAACACCGCATGAATCGGCTCACGGTCACCGGGGTTCCAGGTTTGCAGCAGCGGCACCAGATCGCCGCGTTGCAGATCCTCGGCCACGCTGAATTCACCGATGCGCGCAATGCCGGCGCCGACCCGTGCGAACTGCGCGAGCGCTTCGCCGCTGCTGCATTCGATATTGCCGCTGATCTTCAGGGAGAACGCCTGGCCGTCACGGATGAACGGCCAGTTGGGTTCGGCGCGGCGGAAGTTGAAGCGCAGGCAATTGTGCTGCAGCAGGTCTTCCGGCTGCTGCGGTGTGCCGTGGCGTTGCAGGTAGTCGGGGGAGGCAACCACCACCTGGCCGGTTTCGCCGACCTTGCGGGCGGTCAACGGGCTGTCCGGCAGATGGCCGAAGCGCACGGCCACGTCAGCCTGGCCACCGAGAATATCGACCACTTCGTCGCCCAGGCTGAGGTCGACAGTGATGTTCGGGTAGCGTGCACTGAATGCGGCCACCAGCGGCACGATGGCCAGCCGTCCGTGACCGAGCGCAGCACTGACGCGCAAGCGACCCCGAGGCACGCCTTGGTCGGCGATGGCTTCTTCGACCTCGGCCATGTCGGCGAGGATGCGCCGGGCGCCGCGCAGGTACGCCTCGCCCTCGGCGGTAAAGGTGATCGCGCGCGTGGTGCGCAGCAAAAGACGTGTGCCGAGGCGCAGCTCGGTACGTGCGATGATCCGGCTGACCGCTGAGGGCGTCAGCCCCAATGCGCGTGCAGCGGCCGAGAGGCTGCCTTCCTCCGCCACGGTGGCGAACACGATCATGTCTCCTGATCTGCCGTTGAAGTCCATTTGTGCTCCGTAAGCAAAGGTGTTTGCCAGAAAAGCCATCTACCGCCGGTAAAGGCTGGATCGTAGCATTCGCGGCATAGATGAGGAGACTTTCCATGCGTATCAATCCACCACTCGTTGCGCTCGCCATCGGTGCCTTCGGCATCGGTGTCACCGAGTTCGCCCCCATGGGCATGTTGCCGGGTATCGCCAGCGATCTCGGTGTTTCCATTCCTGCCGCCGGCCTGCTGGTCAGCGCCTATGCCCTGGGCGTGCTGCTCGGCGCGCCACTGATGACCCTGACCACCGGCAAGATTCCCCGGCGCTACCTGCTGATCGGGCTGATGGCCATCTTCACCCTGGGCAACCTGATGTCGGCCCTGGCGACTGACTACTACAGCCTGCTGATCGCGCGGGTGGTGACCTCGCTGAACCACGGCGCCTTCTTTGGCGTCGGTTCCATCGTCGCCGCCAGCGTGGTCGCACCAGACAAACGCGCGGGGGCGGTGGCAGCCATGTTCATGGGCCTGACCCTGGCGACCATCGGCGGTGTGCCACTGGCAGCCTGGTTCGGTGAGGTGTTTGGCTGGCGCACGGCGTTCTGGGGCATCACCGGCCTCGGTGTGCTGGCGATGGTCTCGCTGTGGTTCGCGTTGCCCAATGTGCCGCTGCCAAAAAGCGACGGCGTACTGGCTGAAATCCGCGTGCTGGGCCGTGGCCCGGTGTTGGCGGCGCTGGCCCTGACCGTGATCGGCTCCAGCGCGATGTTTACCGTGTTCACCTATATCGCGCCGATCCTCAGCAGCGAGACCCAGGCGTCCACCGCCTTCATCACCGCCATGCTGGTGCTGTACGGCATCGGCCTGACGCTGGGCAACGTATGGGGCGGCAAGGCGGCGGATCGCTCCGTCGACCACACCCTGATCGTCTCGCTGAGTGCGCTGATCCTGGTCTTGCTGGCCTTCACCGTGCTGATGCGTTGGCCGCTGCCAGCCGCCGTGGCCATCCTGATCTGGGGCATCGCCAGCTTCGCCATCGTGCCGCCGCTGCAGATGCGCGTGATGGAAGCCGCCAAGGAAGCGCCCAACCTGGCCTCGGCAGTGAATATCGGTGCCTTCAACCTGGGCAATGCCATCGGCGCGGCACTGGGCGGTGCGGTGATCAAGGCAGGGCTGGGCTACCCGGCGATCTCCCTGGCCGGTGCGGCGATGGCGGGATTGGGGCTGCTGATGGTGCTGGGGTTTGCCTGGCGTTCCAGGGCGGTGGCGACTGCGGTGATATGCCGGTGATTGCTAGAACGTAGGGCGTACTCGCGAAGCAGTACGCCTGCCGCTCGGAAGCAGTACGCCAATGGAGTTTCGAACGGTCATCGTGCTGCCAGGCTTGGCATGGACTGGCGGACTGTTCGCTGGCGCTCCTGAGTCCACCCTACGCGCTAGGGTTTGCCTGGCGTTCCAGGGCGGTGGCGGCTGCGGTGGTATGCCGGTGAACTGGGGCAAGGCTGCCAGGGCGTAGGGCGTACTCGCGAAGCAGTACGCCGGCCGCTCGGAAGCAGTACGCCAATGGAGTTTCGAGCGACCGTGTTGGCAGGTGGCGGACTGCTCGCTGGCGCTCCTGAGTCCGCCCTACGCGCTGGCGCTACGAGCGGTCGGCGTTCCGATCCGCCCTACGTGCTGACGCTACGAGCGCCCAGGAGAACGCCCGCCGTTAGGCGGGCGTTTTCGTCAGGGCAGGGTGTAGGCCACCATGTAGTCACCGCGGTCAGTCGACTGACGCGCGCCGCCGGCGGTGATGACGACGTACTGCTTGCCGGTTTTCGGCGAGACGTAGGTCATCGGGCCGCCCTGGCTGCCGACGGGCAGGCGGGCTTTCCAGATTTCCGCACCGTTGCTGCTGTCGAAGGCGCGCAGGTAGAAGTCCTGGGTGCCGGCGATGAACACCAGGCCACCCTGGGTCGACAGCGTGCCACCGAGGGTCGGCAGGCCAATCGGGATCGGCAGATGCATGCGGATGCCCAGGGGGCCGGTGTCCTCGACGGTGCCGACCGGTACTTGCCAGGCAATCTTCTGGGTCTTCATGTCGATGGCGGTGAGGGTACCGTAGGGCGGCGCCTGGCAGGGGATACCGGCCACCGACAGGAAGCGGTTCTTGTTCACCGCATACGGCGTGCCCTTGAGCGGCACTGCGCCCATGCCGGTATTCAGTGCTTCACCGCCGCCAGCGGTCTTGGCGTCTTTCTGCTGCGGCAGCATCTGAATCCACAAGCCCAGGCGCATGTCGTTGACGAAGATGAAACCATGCACCGGGTCAGTGGACAGGCTGCCCCAGTTCATGCCGCCCAGCGAACCCGGGAAGCTCAGCGACAGGTCGGTGCCCGGAGCGGTATAGAGGCCGTCGTAGCGCATCTGCTTGAAGTTGATACGGCACAGCATCTGGTCATACGGGGTGGCGCCCCACATGTCCGACTCGGTCAGGGTCTGTGCGCCGATCTGCGGCATGCCGACGGATTTCGGCTGGGTCGGCGAGTACTGCTCGTTGGGGATGCCGGCAGACTTGACCGGGACTTCCTCGACCTTGGTCAGCGGCTTGCCGGTAGCACGGTCGAGCACATAGATCTGCCCGGCCTTGGTGCCGATCACCAGCGCGGGAACGCTCTGGCCGTCGTCCTTGGTGAAGTCGATCAGGCTCGGCTGCATTGGCAGGTCGAAGTCCCAGAGGTCGTTATGCACGGTCTGGTAGACCCACTTCTCGACACCGCTGCTGGCGTCGATGGCTAGCACCGAGGCACCGTACTTGTGGTTCAGCGCGGTGCGCTCGGCACCGTAGAGGTCGGTGGAGGAACTGCCCATGGGCAGGAACACCGTGTTCATCGCCGCATCGTAGGACATCGGCGCCCAGCTGTTCGGGGTGCTGCGCACGTAGCTGGTGCCGTCGGCCGGGGCCTGTTTGTCCTCCGGGTTACCCGGGTCGAAGGCCCAGCGCATGGCGCCGGTGATGACGTCGAAACCACGGATCACGCCGCCGGGCATGTCGGTCTGCACGTTGTCCGCTACGCGGCCGCCGACCACCACGGTGGTGCCGGCCATCAGCGGCGCCGAGGATAGCTGGTAGTAGGAATCCGGCACGTCACCGAGGCCGGCTTTGAGGTCGACCTGGCCGTTGTTGCCGAAGCCCTGGCAGAACTCGCCGGTGTCGGCATCGACCGCGATCAGGCGGGCATCGATGGTATTGGTCAGCAGGCGACGCTGGCAGTTGGCGCCGGCCGGCAGGCTGACGGCGATCACCGGCGAGCTGTCCGGCTGGCTCGGCTGGGCGACCGGCTGGGTGGCGTCGAAGTAGGCCAGGCCACGGCAGCGCTGCCAGACCTTGGACTGCGCGTTGATCTCGTTCTTCCAGAGTTCCTTGCCGGTATCGGCATCCAGCGCGATCAGGTTGTTGTGCGGGGTGCAGATAAACACCTTGTCGCCGATTTGCAGCGGCGTGAGCTGGTCTTCGGCGCCGTTGCCGTCGCTCAGGGCGACATCGCCAGTGCGGTAGGTCCAGGCGACCTGCAGTTGGTCGACGTTGCCACGGTTGATCTGATCCAGCGCGGCGAAACGGCTGCCACCCTCGGTATTGCCGTAGTGCGCCCAGTCCTTCTGTGCATGGGCCGGGTCAACCGGAGTCAGGCCCGGGCCGTTGCCGGTGGCCGGCACGCTGGGGTGGGGAACGAACATGTTGCCCACTGCCCAGGCCAGAGCAATTGCCATCACCCCGGCCACGCCATAGGCACCGCGCCCGGCGTTACCACCGGCAGCGCGCACCAGCGTCGGGTAGACCAGCGCCACCACCAGGCCGATTACGCTGAACATGAACAGGCGCGAGAACATCGGCCAGAAGCTGCGATCCGTGTCGAGCACGGCCCACACGGCAGTGCCGACCAGGAAGGCGGCGAACAGCCAGGCACCGAGCGGTTTGCGCAGGGCAATCAGCAGGCCGGCGAGAGTCATGGCCAGGCCGCCGATGAGGAAGTACAGGCTACCGCCCAGGCCGACCAGACGAACGCCGCCAGCGGCCAGGGCGAGTCCGAGCAGGGCGATGACGGCGCCCAGACCGATCAGGATGAACTTGCTGAGGCCAGAGGCCTGCGGTTGTTTCTTCATGCCAAGTATCTCGCTGTTTAAGTGACCCCATTATAATCTTAGCTTGCTAATCAATTAGTCGGCGCACGGGAAAGTTATGTTCGATTATTGGACGCTCGGATGGCCTGCCAGCCAGCAGCACCATGATTGCGTTCGAGCGCAATCCCCCTGCCTGGTTCTATCAGCGTAGCCTGCTGCTGCTCCTGTCGCTGGCCCGGTCGCCCCGGGGATGCGAGCGATGGATCTAGATAGCGTTTTCGCTCAAATCATCCACTATCGTCTCTTTCACCCGCTGTATGGCGAGGTCGGGTTGTGGCGTGGTTCGCCAGCCCAGCTCGATCGGATAGCGAGGCAGTGTCAGTGGGCAGGGAAGTGCGACCAGCCCTGTTACCCGGGCAATGGTGTCAGCCGCATGGCTGGGGATGGTGGCCACGGCAGCGGTACCGGGTAACAGGTACGGCAAGGCGGCAAAGTGTGTGGTCGAGACACTGACTTTTCGCGTCAGCCCCATGGCTGCCAACGCCTCATCGACGATGCCGATAAACCCGCCCGACGAAACCAGGATGTGCTCCCGGGCCACGAATTCGTCGATGTTCAGAGCCGTCTGTTCCGGCTGCAGACTAGCGGCATCCACCAGGCAGCTATAGCCACCTTCGGTCAGTACTTCTCGGCTGAGCATTCGCGCATTGAACCCGCCAGCGGTAATGGCCAGGTCGATACTGCGGTCGAGCAGGGCATCAGCGACGATCTGGCTGTGTGTCTGCCGGAATATCAGGCGCAAGCCTGGTGCCCGCACTTGAACGGAATCGATCAACTGACGCCCATAGGCGATTTCGAAGTCATCCGATAAACCCAGGGTGACGGCTCGGCCGCTGAAGTCGCTGGCCGTAGGTGCCAGCAAGGCCAGGCTCTGCCGACATTTGGCCAGCGCTTCGCCGATCACCGGGCGTAGCTGGTTCGCCCGCAGCGTCGGGGCCAGGCCGCGTCCGGTGCGCATGAACAGCGCATCCCCATAAACGTCCCGAAGGCGGCGCAGCGACGCGCTCACCGCCGACTGGCTGACGCCCAGGCGCAGGGCGGCCCGGCTGGCGCTGGATTCCTCGTATAGCGCTTCGAACACCTTCAGCAGGTTCAGGTCGACATCGACGATATTCATCTGACTCATATCAGTTAGAAGTGAATGGATATTTATTTATAGTTTGTCCGGGCCTGAGAATGTGCGAAACCCCTATCGCACATCGAGGAGCGTCTCCCAATGTCCAAGTCCATCGTCGCTGCGCTACAAATCGGCTCGCTACCGGGCGGCAAGGCCGACACGCTCGACCAGATTCTGTCTTACGAGACGGCCATCCGCGAAGCCGGCGCCAAGCTGGTCGTCATGCCAGAGGCTTTGCTGGGGGGGTATCCCAAGGGGGAAGGTTTTGGTACCCAGCTCGGCTACCGTCTGCCGGAAGGGCGTGAGGCCTTTGCCCGGTACTACGACAACGCAATCGACGTACCGGGGGCGGAAACCGACGCACTGGCAGCGCTGTCCGAGCGTACCGGCGCTGATCTGGTGGTCGGCGTCATCGAACGTAGCGGCCACAGCCTTTACTGCAGTGCGCTGTTTTTCACGCCCCAGGCAGGCTTGACCGCCAAGCACCGCAAGCTGATGCCCACCGGTACCGAACGGCTGATCTGGGCCAAGGGCGATGGCTCGACCCTGCCCGTGGTGGAAGGGGAGGCAGGGCGGCTGGGCACGGCCATCTGCTGGGAAAACTACATGCCGTTGCTGCGTACCGCGATGTACGCCAAAGGCCTCGACATCTGGTGCGCTCCCACCGTGGACGAGCGGGAAATGTGGTTCGCCACGATGCGCCACATCGCCTGCGAAGGGCGCAGCTTCGTGGTCAGTGCCTGCCAGGTGCAGGACTCCCCAGCGGCGCTGGGCATCAAGGTCGAAGGCTGGGCTGATGACCGCCCGTTGATCAACGGCGGCAGCGTGATCGTCGGCCCACTGGGGGACGTGCTGGCTGGCCCGATGACTGGCGGGCGTGGCCTGCTGGTCGCCGAAATCGACACGGCCGACCTGGTGCGGGCACGCTACGACTTCGACGTGACTGGCCATTACGCTCGCCCCGATGTGTTCGAACTGGTTGTCGACGAACGCGCCAAACCCGGTGTCAGGTTCATCCAATAACGCGACAGTTGATGGCTGGCGCAGCAACTGCTGCACCTTGCCATGCGCGATACCCAAGGATGGGCCGCATCGATGGCTCCCACGCTTTTTGCGTGGGAGCAAACCCGTGACGCTCTGCGTCACAGCGCAGCACGTAACTGCCCGTGATGGACGCTGGAGCGTCGAAGGCTGCATGCCCACGCGGGGCGTGGGAACGATCAACAGGCCAAACTGAGCAAACGCGGCTAGGCATCGGCACAGCGCCATTGCCTACGCTAGTGCTCACCGTATTCCTGGAGTTTCTGCAGCGTGTCTGTTCGATCACCTTCCTCTGCTTACATACAGCGTTTCGATGCTGTGCTCGCCTATATCGATGCCAACCTCGATGGCGATTTGTCGGTCAAGGCGCTGAGTCAGGTGGCCAGCTTTTCGCCCTTTCACTTCCATCGGCAGTTCGGCGCATTCGTTGGCGTACCGGTTTCACGCTATGTGCAACTGATGCGACTGCGGCGCGCTGCGCATGGTCTGGTGGCCCGAGCCGAACTCTCGGTATTGAACGCCGCACTCCAGGCAGGTTTTGAAAGCCCTGAAGCGTTCAGCCGGGCGTTCAGACGAGCGTTTGGCATGTCGCCCAGTGAGTTCAGAAAGGCTCCCAATTGGCATGTGTGGAATACGGTATTTGCCATCCCTCACTTTTCAAGGACTGTCGCCATGCACGTACAAATCGTCGATTTTTCCCCTGTGCGAGTCGCCGCATTGGAACACTGTGGCCCACCCGAGCTGGTGGACAAGAGCGTCAACACCTTCATCCAATGGCGCATGCAAAGCGGGCAATCACCGATAGCATCGAGCCGATCCTTTGGCATTCCATACGGCAATCCCGATACCACGCCAGCGCACGAGTTTCGCTTCGCCATTTGCGGCGAGATTCGACAGGCCGTGGCCGCGAACGAACTCAACATTCGCGAACTGACCATACCGGGCGGGCGTTATGCCGTGGTTCGGCATGCGGGCTCCCCGGATCATATCGGTGAAACGATCTACCCGATTTACCGCGATTGGCTGCCGAGCAGCGGCGAAGAGCTGCGCGACCAGCCGTTGTTCTTTGAATACCTGAGTGTTTACCCCGAGACGCCCAAGGATCAATGGCAAACGGATATCTATGTACCGTTGCGTTAGTAGCAACGAGGGCCGCCGGTGCTCCCGAGCTGAATGCTTGAGCTGGCGTCTCCCTTCAGTTGCACGTTGTCGATGGCTCCCACGCCCCAGTGTGGGAGCCATCAAAGAGGACGGTAACTGGAAGGAGACAGGTTGAAGAAATCTGTCTCCTTCTCCGGTTGTGCGTAACCCCGGCGTACTGCGTCACTGCGCTTCGCGCCTGAGAAACACCTTCACGCCTGGTGCTTCGGGGAGCGGCTGGGTTACCGGGATCACCAACACCTCGGCTTTGAATCCCGCTCAAGGGCTCGGCATGTGCATTGGGCAGCGTTTGGCCTGATCTGTACCAGAGTCGAATCTTAATCAGTGCCCTATGTGCAAAGCCTTGCGCACCGTCCCGTGGCTGCTCAGCTTTGTGAACGGTGCCCACAAAAAATACATTGCCAAGGAAGAGGCGAGGGCATGCCCTCGCCTCTGTCGTCACAAGCGCAGTTCCGTCCGTAAGGCCTGGTGCCCGCCGCCCAGCGGTGAGCACAAGCGTTGATGGATGCGGCTGAGAAAGCCCAGCTCGAAGGCATGACGCTGTGCACCCGGCGGGTACAGCTGGCGCTCCAGCAGCAGATTGGCCCATAGCCAGCCGCTGTTGGCGTCGTCCAGCCAGGCTTGCGCGGTTTGCACGCCGTGGCCGAAGCTCGCCTGACAATCTGCGTTCCAGCCAAAGTTGGCAGGCGGTTGTCCGTCATGGGCGGGTAGGTGGGTGAGGTGCCTTTGCAGTTCAATCATGAGCTGCCCTCCCGGATGCCTGAGCGATGGCTCGGCGGTAGAGCACGATCAACTCGCTCAGCAGCGCACTGGTGCTATTGGCCAACTCCGGTTCCGGCATTCGCCGCAACAGCTTGGCCAGTAACGCTGCCCGATACTCGGCTGCTGCCTGCAACGGACACTCGTCCGCGACAAAGCTTTGCAAGGGATTACGTGGTGAAGGGAAGGGGATAACGACGGATTCAGACTTGGTCATGCAGCACCTCCAAAACGGAAGTCGACACAACAGCCAGCAGCCCAGGGCGGAGCCCTTGGGTAAAAGGGGGATAGTGCATTTTCCATATGCTCCTTGGTTCACTTAAGGAGCCGCGCCCACTCGTTACCACACGAATGGAGGCGGACCGTGCAAGGGTGGTAAACCGGGAACCAAGGGAACCGGCCGGACCGAAGCCCGCCTCACACGGCCCGCCATAGAAGCACGAAAACAGCAGGCATAAAAAAACGCCGGCTATTTCAGAGCTATGGCGCTTCGCGCCTTGATTACCACGGGTTACCACACCCGGTCACGGGATTGACCGTGACGGGGCGGACTGTAGCGCGGGGGAGGTGGTGAGGGCAAGGTGTGGAGTGGCTTCTATCGGCTGTAGGGCGTACTCGCGAAGCAGTACGCCAATGGAAGGCTTGGCAGGTCTGGCGGACTGTTCGCTGGCGCTCCTGAGTCCACCCTACGCGCTGGATTTATCCTAGCCCACTAGGTCTTACGCTGGAACATCGGGAAGAAGCTAGTCTGGGATTTGAGCTTGATCGTGTCTTTGATATCGATCTGGCTCGCTTTACGCCGTGTTCCGCCTGACGGAGTGATGATTTCGAGATCAGGGTTCTCGATCATTGTCACGTGAATGTCGTCGCTGTGCGCTGGAGTGTGGTTGTAAATACGTCCATAGAACTCGGCCATATTCAGCGCATCGCCAAACTCCGAAATCAGCTTGGGTATGTCGTCATATAGCTGACCTTTAGCCTCATCCCTCGCATTCATATCAAATAGGTACAGCGTACCTTCTTCCTGAGGGTCGTGAGCCAGCATGTTCAGGCCTGAGCGACCGAAGTGAGCCTGGGATTTGCTGTTTTTGTGCAGCACGTTGTTGTACACCTGCCGTGCCCGGTAAGAGCTGGCAAGGTGTATCAGCCAATAGCGCCATCCTTGAGGGTTGTTTATGGAGAAGGGACTGACGAATTGTGCGCATTTTTGAAAGGCAGAGAAGACGATATTTTCTGCCGTTCCGAGCCATTGGCGATTGCTCATTTTCTCGGATAGAAGGTCGAGGTCGAGTTTGCTTATCGAGAGATGCGCCAGTTGTCGCTCAAGCATCTGCGGATTGTTTTTTTGCAGGTACGTTAGCAGGGCAGTAATCATGAAGGTGTAGAAAATCTCGGTCGATGTGTCCGAGCTCATGATGTCCCGCAGTGTTTCGGTGGTGACGTGGCTGTGTCCGCACTGATCCAAGTTGAACAGGATATTCCGGAATCTACCTCGCTGCAGGTACTCCTTAATCTGTGGGTAAACTTTCTCGAACTCATCGTTCAAATAGTCTATTCGGACTGATAGGTATTCGCTTGAATCAACATACTCAACGAGGACTGGGGCTATGTGTGTTTTAAGGGAATCAATTGCAGCTGGCTCGTAGTCGTTGAGCACCATGGTGCATTCAATGCGGATGGGCGCGAGATTCTGCAACGCCCGATTCACATTGATGGCTTTAATCGCTCTATGAAGCTCTTGGATGAAGATCAGAGGAGAACCAGGTGCTCCACACTTGTATCGCCCTCCGCCTGCAAAGCCATCCACAATGGCGAGGCGGAAACGCTCCATTTTAGGTGTTTGGCAGCGGGTGATGACGTACTCGTAGAAATACTCACGAAGGATCTGGTGTTTCATTCTCGAATGGTCGGCCAGCTCAGCACCGTCTTCCCACTCGTACTTCTTTCCTACCATCTCAATATCCCTATCAAGCCGTTATTTTTCTATACGTAAGCAGAGCCTACGATGTTGACGGGCATTTCATCCCAGGTCTTACCTCGATACTCGCGTCCATTCGCTTTCTTGGAACGGCGAATATTGTCCTTTCCCCAGGTTCCCCACTGCTTGAAGAAGAATGCGGTATCACTCTCAAGGCATTGAGCATAGATCTCATCAATCCAGCTTTCCTTGATCTGGCGGGCCTTATTACCGCTCTCGCCACCAACAATCGCCCAATCTATCCCTGCTAGGTCAATCGGGCCCACAGGGCCGATTAAAGGTTCAAACGATATAAACCGGATCTGTGCCGGGGTCTCCTTGATGTGCTCTACACGAAAAGCTGTTTCGCTGTTTTCAATTGATGTGCCGAGCCAAACGTTAGGGAGAACCTCTTGAATGATGTTCTGAAGTATTTGCTTCATTCGTTCAGGGCGCTTCGTCAAGATCTGATAGTTATGCTGCGGAGTCTCTCGCATCACACTCCAAACATCTTGGATGAAGCTATCGCTGACCTGCTCGTGGAACAGGTCGCTCATAGAGTTAACAAACACCTTACGAGGCTTTTTCCAGCGATAAGGGATTTCGAGTGAATCCCTATCCTCGATGACCTTGCCATTCCAGACCACACGCTTGTTCTTCTTGCGGGTCAGACCGGTGTACTTGGTCATACCCATGGACTCCAAGCGTCTGGCCATTTCCATGGCGTAGCAGTTCTTGCAGCCTGCGCTGATGATTGAGCAGCCTGCCACCGGGTTCCAGGTGGAGTCAGTCCACTCGATCTGTGTCTCTGCCATGTCCTTGTCCTGCTCCCGTTCGTTGCGTTCCTGGTTGGTTCGCCTGAAACCCGAGCGAGAGAAAATTGGTCGCTATCTTAGAGAATGCCTAGCCGAAAAGGCAGGCGTCTGTTTCTGAAAATAAGCAAGTCATTGCCAAAGAATTGCTGTATGAATAGACAGTATAGTTGTTCTGTGCGAAGAAAGGAGGCTGATTTATCTACCGGCAGCTGCTGTCCGTTACGCTTCATTCTCACGTTCGTCCGCTACGGTATAGCCTGCCCTCCCCACGCCGTAATCTGCGACAATCTCGCCTTTGCCCTGATTGCCCCGATCCAGATGACTGACCTCGCCACGCTGCAGAAGAACCTCGACCACGTCATGATCGCCGAGCGCCATCGCTTGCGCAGGCAGTTGCATGAGCTGCAGAAGCATCCCGACGAGGCCAAGCTGGCGCAGTGGTTGGAGCGTTTTCAGGCGTCCAGCGACAAGGTCGCTGCGCGGCGCAGCAGCATCCCGGCGATGCGCTACGACGATGCGCTGCCGATTGCCGCCAAGCGCGAAGAGATCAAGGCCGCACTGGAGAAGAGCCAGGTGGTGGTGATCGCCGGTGAGACCGGTTCGGGCAAGACCACGCAGTTGCCGAAGATCTGCCTGGAGATCGGCCGGGGCGTGCATGGCCTGATCGGTCACACCCAGCCGCGCCGTCTGGCAGCGCGCAGTGTGGCGACGCGGGTGGCCGAGGAGATCGGTACGCCGCTGGGCGAGCTGGTCGGCTATCAGGTGCGCTTCGAGGATCAGAGCAAGGACGGCACGCTGATCAAGCTGATGACCGACGGCATCCTGCTCGCCGAAACCCAGCACGACCGCTTTCTGGAAAAGTACGACACCATCATTGTCGACGAGGCGCACGAACGCAGCCTCAATATCGACTTCCTGCTCGGCTACCTGAAGACCCTGCTGCCGCGTCGCCCGGATCTGAAGCTGATCATCACTTCGGCGACCATCGATCTGGAGCGGTTCAGTAAGCACTTCAACGACGCGCCGATCATCGAGGTGTCCGGTCGCACCTACCCGGTGGAAACCTGGTACCGCCCGTTGGCGGCGGAGGTGGACGAGGAGGGCGAGCGTCTGCTCGATGATCTGTCCATCGACCAGGGCATTCTCGCTGCGCTGGACGAGATCGCCGAGCACGAGCGCAGTGTGGGCCAGCGCCCTGGCGACGTGCTGGTTTTCCTGCCCGGTGAGCGCGAGATTCGCGAGGCGGCCGAGGTGCTGCGCAAGGCCAACCTGCGCTTTACCGAGGTACTGCCTTTGTATGCGCGGCTGACGCCGGCCGAGCAGCAGAAGATTTTCGCGCCCATGGCCGGGCGCAAGATCGTGCTGGCCACCAACGTGGCGGAAACCTCGCTGACCGTGCCGGGCATCCGCTACGTGATCGACAGCGGCACCGCGCGCATCAGTCGCTACAGCTACCGCGCCAAGGTGCAGCGCCTGCCCATCGAGCCGGTGTCGCAGGCCAGCGCCAACCAGCGCAAGGGCCGTTGCGGGCGGGTCGAGCCGGGTATCTGCATTCGTTTGTACAGCGAGGAGGATTTTCTCGGGCGCCCTGAATTTACCGACCCGGAGATTCTGCGTACCAACCTGGCGGCGGTGATCCTGCAGATGCTGCACCTGCGCCTGGGCAGCATCGAGGACTTTCCCTTTATCGAGCCGCCAGACGGCAAGGCCATCAGCGATGGCTTCAACCTGTTGCAGGAGCTGTCAGCGGTCAACCGCGAAAGCCAGCTCACGCCCATCGGCCGGCAACTGGCGCGCCTGCCCATCGACCCGCGCCTGGGACGCATGGTGCTGGAAGGCGCCAAGCAGGGCAGTCTGGAAGAAATCCTTATCGTCGCTGCCGCGCTGTCGGTGCAAGACCCGCGCGAGCGGCCGATGGATCGCCAGCAGGCCGCCGACCAGGCCCATGCGCAGTGGAAGGATGTGGACTCGGACTTCGCCGCGCTGATCAACCTGTGGCGCGGTTTCGAGGAAAAACGCCAGGAGCTGGGCAGCAACCCATTGCGCACCTGGTGCAAGAAGAACTTCCTCAACTACATGCGCCTGCGCGAATGGCGCGATGCGCACCGGCAACTGGTGCTGATCGCCCGTGATCTGCAACTGATGGGCAAAGGCAGCCAGAACCGCTCGGAAGCGCAGGGCGAGCAAACGGCTAACACGCCGCAGCCGACCAAGGACACCCGTGTCAACGCCATCGCCCGTCAGCAGGCCGAGGCCAGTGAGGCGGCAGTGCGGGCGAAGAACTACGCCGCCGTGCACAAGGCGATTCTCGCCGGTCTGCTCAGCCAGATCGGCCAGAAGACCGAGGAGGGCGACTACCTCGGCGCGCGTCAGCGACGTTTCTGGATTCATCCGTCGAGTGTGATCGGGCGCAAGAAGCCCAACTGGGTGATGGCCGCCGAGCTGGTGGAAACCACCAAGCTGTTCGCCCGTATGGTGGCGAAGATCGAGCCGGACTGGATCGAGCCACTGGCTGGCCACCTGGTGAAGAAGAACCATCTGGAACCGCACTGGGAGAAGAAGCGCGGCCAGGTGGTGGCGTACGAGCAGGTCACCCTGTACGGCATGATCATCGTCGGTCGCCGCCCGGTGCATTACGGCCCCATCGACCCGCCGGTGGCGCGCGAGATGTTCATTCGCGAGGGCCTGGTGCGCGGCGAGATCAACAGCCGCGTGCGCTGCCTGACCGCCAACCGCCAGTTGCTCGAACGCCTCGACGAGCTGGAGGCCAAGTCGCGCCGCCGCGACATCCTCGCCGACGAGGAAACCCTGTTCGGCTACTACGACGCGCGCATCCCGCAGGACATCTACCAGGCCGCCAGTTTCGAGAGTTGGTACAAGAAGGGCAGCGCCGCCGACCCGCAGCTGTTGATCATGCGTGAGGAGGACGCCCTGGCCCGCGATGCCAAGGAAGTCACCGCCGCGCAGTACCCGGACACCTTGCGCATTGGCGAGCTGCAACTGCCGCTGAGCTATCACTTCGAACCCAACCACCCGCGTGATGGTGTGACCCTGCGCGTGCCGGCGCCGCTGCTGCCGCAACTGCCGCCCGAGCGTCTGGAATGGCTGGTGCCGGGGCTGCTGGAGGCCAAGTGCATCGCCCTGGTGCGCGGCCTGCCCAAGGCGCTGCGCAAGAACTTCGTGCCGGTGCCGGACTTCGTCGGTGCGGCGCTGGACAAGCTGGTGTTCGGGCAGGGCTCGTTGCCGCAGGCGCTGGGGCATGAGCTGCTGCGCATGACCGGTGCGCGGGTGCCCGATGAGGCCTGGCAGGAGTCCGCCGCCGGGCTGGAAAACCACCTGAAGATGAACATCGAGGTGGTCGATGCCCAGGGCAAGTTCCTCGGCGAAGGCCGCGACCTGGCCGAGCTGACCGCGCGTTTCGCCGAAGCCAGCCAGGCTGCGCTGGCCATCCCACAGCAGGACAAGACGCCGAAAACGGTGGAGGCCAAGGCCTTCGCCCAGGTGGCGGAAAAGACTCAGCAGAAGATCGCAGGCCTGTCGATGACGGTCTATCCGGCGTTGGTGGAAGAGGGTGGGGTAGTGAAGGAAGGGCGCTTCCCGACCCAGGCCGAGGCCGACTTCCAGCACCGTCGTGCGCTGCAACGTCTGCTTCTGCAACAACTGGCCGAGCAGGCCAAGTTCCTGCGCGGCAAGCTGCCGGGGCTGACCGAGCTGGGCCTGCTGTATCGCGATATCGGTCGCGTCGAGGCGCTGGTCGAGGACATTCTGCTCGCCAGCCTGGATGCCTGCATCCTCGAAGGCGAAGCCACGCTGCCGCGCGACGGTGCGGCCCTGGCGCAACTGGCCGAGCGCAAGCGCGGCGACTGGACGGCGCATGCCGAGCGTATTGCCCGCCAGGTGCTGGAGATTCTCAAGCTGCACCATGGCCTGCAGAAGCGCTTCAAGGGCAAGATCGATCTGGCCCAGGCGATGGCACTCAACGATATCAAGCAGCAGCTCGCGGGCCTGGTGTATGCCGGCTTCGTGCGCGAGACGCCGGGCGAGTGGCTCAAGGAAATTCCGCGTTATCTGAAGGCCATCGAGCAGCGCCTGGACAAGGTCGGCGCGCAGGTGCAGCGTGACCGCGTATGGACGGGCGAACTGGCCGGCTACTGGGAGCAGTACAAGGCCCGCGCTGCCAAGCATGCCCAGGAAGGCAAGCGTGATCCGGAGCTGACGCTGTACCGCTGGATGCTGGAGGAATACCGCGTGTCGCTGTTCGCCCAGCAACTGGGCACGAAGATGGCGGTGTCGGACAAGCGCCTGAGCAAGCAGTGGACGCTGGTTGAAAGTTGATGATCGGCGCTCGCCCCGGCGGTGGGGCGAGCTATCCACTGATGAATGCGGAAATAGAGAAATATGAGCGTGAATGATGAAAACGTCGGGCTGGGGCGCCGTGGCTGCCTGGGCCTGTTTCTGGCTGGCTTGGCGTTCGTGGTGCTGATATTCGCCGGCCTCATCTACATCATGACCCGCCCCCAGGATGGCGAGATCGAGGCGGCCGAGCGTGCGGCCATCGAAGCCTGCTGGAAAAGCGCGCAGGCCACCGAACGTAGCTTCACCGAGGAAAGTTGCCAGGAAATGGAGAAGCAGTTCCTGCGCAAGTTCGGCCATCAGCCATGAATCTGCTGGAGCGTTTGAGCTTCAAGCATCTGGTGGTGGGCTTCTGCGTGCTGGCGCTGGGCGCCGTGGTACTGATCTGGTGGCTCAGCGGTGCGGCCTATTTGCGGCCCTATGCCGAGCAGACGGTGATCTTCGGTCAGGGCGAGTTGAAGCTGCCGCCAGAACTGGCTGGCCCCGGCCCCATTCGCGTGGTGCACTTCTGGGATCCGGATTGCCCCTGCAACGCCGAGACCGACGCGCACCTGCGCTATCTGATCGGCCTGCATCGCAATGCCGATGTGGCGTTCTACAGCGTGCAGAAGCCGGGCAGCACGGGCGAGATCGCGCCGTTTCTGCGCGGGCGGATGCAGCCCTTGCCGGGGATCGAGGGCATGGAAGCGTTGCCGGCCAGCCCGGCCCTGGCGATCTGGGATCGCGACGGCAATCTGGCCTATGCCGGTCCTTACAGTGAAGGGTTGGTGTGCAACTCCAGCAACAGCTTCGTCGAGCCGGTGCTCGATGCGCTGACCCAGGGGCGCCAGGTTTCCCTGGCCAGCGGGTTGGCGGTGGGGTGTTATTGCGCCTGGAAGTAGTGGCGTAGCCCGTCCCACAGAGGCTGTTGCAGGCCGCAATTGCGTAGCCCGGATGTAATCCGGGGCACATATCGAATCGTTCCGGGTTGCGTGTGGGTTTAGGTGAAGCTATCGCGGCTGAAGCCGCTCCTACAGACATTCACCTACTCCGTAGGAGCGGCTGGGCGGCACTCCGCTTCAGCCGCGATGCTTTTGGTCGCGCTCAATTGCCCCGGATTGCATCCGGGCTACGACGTTGAGGCGGGATGATGCTGCCCAGCCGTTCTTCCAGGTGCCCACCAGTCCTGTAGGAGCGGCTTCAGCCGCGATAGCTATACCAAGCCCGCATACAGATTCGATGCATGCCCCGGATTGCATCCGGGCTACGACGTTGAGGCGGGATGATGCCGCCCAGCCGTTCTTCCAGGTGCCCACCAGTCCTGTAGGAGCGGCTTCAGCCGCGATGCTTTTGGGGCGTAGCCAATGAACCCGGGTTGCATCCGGGCTACGCAGGTCGTTCCCATCCGCTATCTGATCGCCGCTTTGCGCCCCAGCCTCTCGCTCGCACTCGAAATATCGAATAGCCATCGATGTCAAGGCCAATCGCGCAATCCGCTAGTGGCATATTTCCTTGCAATGATTCCTGTCAATTTGCTGACAAACAGCTCTAAAACGGGCCTGTGATCATTTGTCGCACCCCTGCGGTTCTTTGCTGGCTTCTTGCTGGAAAGTGTTTCAAATCTTTGCGTAAATGTTTCTAAACATGTCGATAAGGTGCTGTAAGTTCGCTCATAAGTAGGCCGCTAATGAATTGTATGAGGCCCTTTTAGCCTTCAACATCGGCGATTCCCACGGATTTACCGCTTCGCTTGCACGGATGCTCAAGCTCTGAGTTCCCGCTGCCGGCCTTTGCTCGATGGGCCGCACGGCAACTGAAGCCGCATGTGGGACATCACTCAGTTGAAGGTCGTGACATGAAAGAAGAGAAATACCATCGTTGTGTGCGCTGGTTGCTGATGGCGATTGCCTGCTCAGCGCTCGGTGGATGTGACTGGGCGCTGTTCAACTCGAAAGGGCAGATCGGCGTCGAGCAGGGCAATCTGATCCTGATCTCCATCGGACTCATGCTGATCGTGGTGGTACCCGTGATCATCATGACCTTCCTGTTTGGCTGGCGTTATCGCGAGTCGAACGAGAAGGCCACCTACATGCCCGAGTGGGCACATTCGCACAAGATCGAACTGGTCGTCTGGGGGGTTCCCCTGATCATCGTCGCCGTTCTGGCGGTCATCATCTGGCAAACCTCGCATTCGCTCGACCCCTATCGCCCGATCGAATCGGACAAGCCGGCGCTGAACATCGAGGTAGTCTCGCTCGACTGGAAATGGCTGTTCATCTACCCGGATCAGGGCGTGGCCGTGGTCAATGAGCTGGTGATCCCGGAGAAGACCCCGGTGACCTTCCACATCACCTCCGACACGGTGATGAACGCGCTGTCGATCCCGCAGCTCGGCGGGATGATCTACGCCATGGGCGGCCAGCGCACCCAGCTCAATCTGATTGCCAACGAGCAGGGCGAGTTCTTCGGCCAGTCCGGCAATTTCAGCGGCGAAGGCTTCTCGGCCATGCGCTTCACCACTCACTCGGTCAGCGACGAAGCGTTCGCGCAGTGGATCGACAAGGTCAAGCAATCGCCCGAGGTCATGGACTTCGCCACCTTCAAGCAGGTGGGCGAGCCTGGCGAGATGGTCAACCACCGCTATCCGATCTACCCGATCCGCTACTTCGGCCAGACCGAACCGAACCTGTTCAACAAGGTGATCGGGCAGTACGTGACTCTGAAAGATTCCCACAGCACAGCCATGCACGAAGCAGCGGAGGTGCAGGAGTGAATATGTTTGGAAAACTGACTCTGGACGCGATTCCGTACCACGAGCCAATCATCATGATCACCCTGGCCATCGTGGCGCTGGGTGGTCTAGGGATTTTCGCGGCGGTGACCTACTTCAAGAAGTGGGGCTACCTGTGGCGCGAGTGGCTCACCTCGGTGGATCACAAGAAAATCGGCGTTATGTACATCCTCGTCGCACTGGTCATGCTGGTGCGTGGCTTCGCTGACGCGATCATGATGCGTACTCACCTGGCGATGGCCCATGGTGACGGGCAGGGCTACCTGCCGCCGGAACACTACGACCAGATCTTCACCGCGCACGGCATCATCATGCTGATCTTCGTGGCGATGCCACTGGTCACCGGCCTGATGAACATCGTCGTGCCGCTGCAGATCGGCGCGCGTGACGTGGCCTTCCCCTACCTGAACTCGCTGAGCTTCTGGCTGTTCGTCGGCGGCGCGCTGCTGATCAACCTGTCGCTGGGCCTGGGCGAGTTCGCCAAGACCGGCTGGGTGGCTTATCCGCCGTTATCAGGGATTCAGTACAGTCCAGGCGTGGGGATGGATTACTACATCTGGAGCATGCAGTTATCGGGCTTGGGGACGACCCTGACGGGGGTCAACTTCATCGCCACCATTCTCAAGATGCGCGCACCGGGCATGAGCCTGATGAAGATGCCGATCTTCACCTGGACCATCCTCATCACCTGTGCCCTGATTTGTGGCGCTTTCCCTCCGCTGACCGCTGCTTTGGCGATGCTGTCGCTCGACCGTTATCTGGATTTCCACTTCTTCACCAGTGAGCTGGGTGGCAACCCGATGATGTACGTCAACCTGTTCTGGATCTGGGGTCACCCGGAGGTGTACATCCTGATCCTGCCGGCGTTCGGCGTGTTCTCCGAAGTGGTGGCGACCTTCTCGCGCAAGACCCTGTTCGGCTATGCCTCGATGGTGTGGGCGACCGCGGCCATCGGCGTACTGTCGTTCGTGGTGTGGTTGCACCACTTCTTCACCATGGGTTCCGGTGCCAACGTCAACGCCTTCTTCGGCATCATGACGTCGATCATCGCCATCCCCACCGGGGTGAAGATCTTCACCTGGCTGTTCACCATCTTCCGTGGCCGTCTGCAACTGAATGCCATGACCTGGATGACCCTGGGCTTCCTGGTGACCTTCTCCATCGGTGGCATGACCGGTGTACTGCTGGCGGTGCCGGCGGCTGACTTCGTGCTGCACAACAGCCTGTTCCTGATCGCTCACTTCCATAACGTGATCATCGGCGGTGCGGTGTTCGGCTACCTGGCCGGCATCATCTACTGGTTCCCGAAGGCCTTCGGCTTCAAGCTGCTCGACCGCTTCGGCCGTTACTCCTTCTGGTGCTGGCTGATCGGTTTCTACTTCGCCTTCATGCCGCTGTACGTGCTGGGCTTCATGGGCATGACCCGTCGTCTGAACCACTTCGACAACCCGGCCTGGGTGCCGTGGGTGCAGGTGGCCGTGGTCGGTGCGGTGCTGATCGGTATCGGCATCGTGTTCACCGTGGTGCAGTTCGTCACCAGCTACATCAAGCGCAAGGAAAACCGCGACGTGACCGGCGACCCGTGGGATGGCCGCACCCTGGAGTGGGCAACGTCCTCGCCACCACCGTTCTACAACTTCGCGGTCATCCCGACGGCGGACAAGATCGACGCCTTCTACGAGGCGAAGAAGAACGGTGTCGAGCTGATGCCTGCGCCTGAGCATTACGAGCCGATCCACATGCCGAAGAACACCGGCAACGGCCTGGTGGTGGCAGGTTTCATCATCGCGTTCGGTTTCGCCATGATCTGGCACATCTGGTGGCTTGCCATCGTTGGCCTGGTCGGCGCTGTCGCCAGCTTCATCGTGCGTTCCTACGACGAAGACATCGACTACTACGTGCAGCCTGAAGAGATCGCCCGGATCGAGCAGGAGCACCATCAAACCAAAGCCAACGCAGTGGTACAGGCCTAACCATGACCGCTTACGAACCCCACTTCTCACATGACGCTCATGGCCACGATGGCCATGAGCACCACCACGACACCAGTGGAATCAAGCTGTTCGGCTTCTGGGTTTACCTGATGACCGACCTGCTGATCTTCGCCACGGTGTTCGCCACTTTCGCGGTGCTGAGCAACTCCTTCGCCGGTGGCCCCACCGCCAAGGAAATGCTCGGTGGCGGCCTGCACCTGGTGCTGGTGGAAACCTTCGCGCTGTTGTTCTCCAGTATCACTTACGGCATGGCCATGCTCGCCACCTACCGTGGTGACAAGGGCGCGGTGCTGCGCTGGCTGGGCATCACCTTCCTGTTCGGCGTGGCCTTCATCAGCATCGAGCTGTACGAGTTCCGCCACCTGATCCATGAAGGTGCCGGACCGCAGGTCAGCGCCTATTGGTCGGCGTTCTTCACCCTGGTCGGCACGCACGGCCTGCACGTCAGTGCCGGTCTGCTGTGGATGCTGGTGCTGATGTTCCAGGTCGGCAGTCGTGGCCTGACCGACACCAACAAGACCCGCGTCGGGCTGCTCAGCCTGTTCTGGCACTTCCTCGACGTGGTGTGGATCTGCGTGTTTACCGTCGTCTACCTGATGGGGGTGCTGTAATGGCTCACCAAGACAATCACGCCGCCCATGCGGTGGGCTTCAAGGATTACCTGACCGGTTTCATCCTGTCGGTGATCCTGACGGTGATTCCGTTTGCCCTGGTCATGCATCCTGAAGTGCTGGGCCTGAGCCGTGGTGCAACCCTGATCACCGTGGTGCTCTTCGGCCTGGCGCAGGTGCTCGTCCACCTCGTGTACTTCCTGCACATGAAGACTGACGCGGAAGGCCGCTGGAACGTGATTTCGATGATCTTCACTGTGATGGTCATCGTGTTCGTGGTCGGCCTGTCGGTCTGGATCATGTGGAGCATGCACTATCACATGATGACCAACTGATGCTGGCTCTCCTGAAGCAGTACCTCAACCTCGCCAAGCCAGGCATCGTCTTCGGCAATCTGATTTCCGTGACGGGTGGTTTCTTCCTGGCTTCGCGTGGCGATGCCGACCTGGCGCTGTTCCTCGCGACAGCGCTGGGGGTTTCGCTGGTGATCGCCTCAGGCTGCGTGTTCAACAACTACATCGACAGGGACATCGACCAGAAGATGGAGCGGACGCGTAATCGCGTCCTGGCGCAGGGGCTGGTTTCGCCTGCGCACGCCATCGTCTATGCCTGCGTGCTCGGGGTAGCCGGGGTGGCCTTGCTGTACGCCGCTACCAATACCCTGGCCGTGATGCTGGTGCTGATGGGCTTCGTGGTCTACGTCGGCCTCTACAGCCTGTGGCTCAAGCGTGGCTCGGTGTACGGCACTCTGGTCGGCAGCCTGTCCGGGGCGGCTCCGCCCGTGGTCGGCTACTGCGCGGTGAGCAACGAGTTCGATGCCGGCGCGGCCATCCTGTTGTTGATCTTCAGCCTGTGGCAGATGCCGCATTCCTATGCCATCGCCATCTTCCGTTTCAATGACTACCAGGCCGCGAACATTCCGGTGCTGCCCGTCATCAAGGGGATTTCGGCGGCCAAGCGGCAGATCGTGCTGTACATCGCTGCCTTCGTGGTCGCGACCCTGATGCTGACGCTCAGCGGCTACGCCGGCTACAGCTACTTCGTGGTCGCTGCCTTGAGTGGTGCCTACTGGCTGTGGATGGGCGTGTCGGGATACAAGGCCGTCGATGATCGAGTGTGGGCGCGCAAGCTGTTCACCTTCTCCATTGTCACCATCACCATGCTCAGCGTGATGATGTCGGTGGATTTCATCTCCTCGCCCGAGCAGGTATTGGTGACTTCCATCAATCACCTGTGCAGTCAGTTCGCCAGTTCGGCGCAGGGGCTCTGCGCGGTGGTGGCGGGTATCTGATCGGCATAGTGGGAGAGCCGTAGGGTGGATCGATGAAGCGCGATCCATCCTACGGCAGCACTGTCTGGTGGACTGTTCGCTTCGCTCCTGAGTCCACCCTACGTGCTGAGTCCACCCTACGTTTGCTACGAGCGACCGGCGTTCCGGGCCACCCTACGGCATGCCGTGAATCTTCAGCTTTGGCCAGCGTGCTAGCCAGTTCTTCTCGTGCAACCTCTGCCGGTACAGCTACAGTTTCTCGCTGCGGAAACGTTCGCTCGGGCGCACGATGAGGGCGAACAGGTCGTCCAACCCGAGTGGTGCGGCAACGTCGATGCAGTCGTGTTCATCCAGGCGCACGGCGACTGCCGTTGCGGTTTCCGGCCAGTGCATCATTGCCTGGGTGGCCGAGGCATAGGGCGCGTCGCCGTTGCGCAGGTGCATGCGTGCCTGGTTCTTCACGGACCAGATGACGCTGTCGTCGTCGCCTTGCAGCCGTGCTTCGAGTTCGGTGTCGCGCTCGGCGGTGGCTTGCTGGCGGTCGAACCAGATCACGTCGATGTCGGGCGGCAGCGGTGAGTGCGTACGCTGGTGGAGGTGATCCCAGACGGCGCTGCGTACGAAACCGGCAGCCACCCAGCAGTCGGGCAGGCCGAGGTCGTGCACCTGCTTGAGGATCTGCAGGCGTTGCGGGTCGGCATTGATCAGGGCCTGGATGCGAGCGATGGGCGTCATGCGTGCAGACTATCAGCCGCCGCGTTTCGCTGCCTGCTGCGCGGTGCTGCCAGTTGGCTGGCACAGTGTGTCTAGCCGTTCGCGCACCATGGACAGCCTGCAATGGCCATTCCTGGCGAGAGGCATTCGTGCGCCACGGCCATCTGCGACTCGTGATCGTGTATCGGTCGAGCGCCGCCTGTGGGATTCGGCCAATGGACGCCGGGCGGGCTCTGGTCAAGTCGCAGGCGCCTGTGTAATGTAGATTTCGGGTGTCACGCGCATGGTGCGCGTGACAGGTTTAATCGTGCTGGTCGGGCCGCCGCACACTGCCTTTGCGTGCGCCCATGAATCAGCATCCTCCCTCCAAGGCCGTGCCGGCTGCACGGCGCCTGGCCGACAAGGCCTTCGCCAGTCTTGAGAAATTCCTCCATATCGAAGCGGTCAGCGGCATCGTCCTGCTGATCGCTGCCGCCATCGCGCTGATCTGGGCCAATTCGCCTTACGCCGCCAGCTACGAACACCTCTGGCACACACCGCTGTACTTCGGCATCGGCGATTTCAGCCTGTCCTATTCGCTGCACTTCTGGATCAACGATGCGTTGATGACCGTGTTCTTCCTGGTCGTCGGCATGGAGATACGCCGTGAGATCCACGATGGTTCGCTGTCGACGGTCGGTCAGGTGGCTTTGCCGATGGTCGCCGCCATCGGCGGGGTAATGGTGCCGGCGCTGATCTACCTGTCGCTCAATGGCGCCGAGAGCGTGCGCCATGGTTGGGCCGTGCCGACCGCCACCGACATCGCCTTCGCTGTCGGCGTGCTGGCCATTCTCGGTCGCTCGATTCCGTCCTCCGCGCGCATCTTCCTGCTCACCCTGGCGATCATCGACGACATCATCGCGGTGCTGATCATCGCGCTGTTCTATTCCGAGGGGCTGGCGCTGGAAGGCTTCGCCATCGCCGGCGTGGGGATGCTCATGGTGCTTGGCCTGCAGCGCATCGGCGTTGGTTGCGCCTGGTTCTATCTGCTGCCGGGGGCGTTGCTGTGGTTCGGCCTGCTCAAGACCGGCGCGCACCCGACCCTGGCCGGGGTGGTGCTGGGGTTGATGACACCGGTGCGCCCGGTGCGTTTCGAGGATCGACCGCTGGAGCTGGCTCGCGATGCGCTGCGCGCCCTCGATGACCGTTCCACGCCCGAGGTGCTGGCGCACTCCGTGCGCAATCTGCGCTATGCCCAGCGCGAACTGATGCCGCCGGCCGTGCGTGTGCAGATGGCGCTGCACCCGTGGGTGGCCTATGGCGTGATGCCGCTGTTCGCGCTGGCCAACGCCGGTGTGGCGCTGAACGATGTGGATCTCACTCAGGGGAGCGGTATGAGCGTGATGCTCGGTGTGATGCTGGCGCTGGTGGTGGGCAAGCCGGTGGGCATCATGCTGTCGAGCTGGCTGCTGATCCGCGTCGGTGGCTGCCGCATGCCGGAGGGCATGAGCTGGAACTGGATGTGCCTGGTGGGCTGCCTGGCCGGCATCGGTTTCACCATGTCGATCTTCATCGCCAATCTGGCGTTCGCCTCGCCGGCCCTGCTCAGCGCGGCGAAACTCGGTGTGCTGCTGGCCTCGGTCACGGCGGCGGTCATCGGTCTGACGCTGGGCTGCGCGATGGTAAAGCGAGCGCGTCTGCACACAATCTGAATCCTTCGGGCCTGCTGAAAGGGCGGCGCTTCTGGTTCAATAGCCAGGCTGTGGATCGGCGTCAGGTGCAGCCTGGCAGCCGAACCGAGGAGGCCATTGAATCGATGAAGGAGACGCCTGATGAGTCTGTCACGCCTGCGCAGCATCTTCGCCTGGGTGCTGGTGTTGGTGCTGCTGATTGCCGTGGTGCTGCTGGGTGTGCGCATCGCCGGGTTGTCTTCGTTGCCGGAGCTGGAGCCCTGGCATCGGCTGATACTCGATGAACCGAGCGCTGCCGAACTCGACGAGATGGACTGGGCCGCTTACCAGGCTGCCGAGGAGCAGGTGTTCGAGGCGCTGCGCCGCCAGATCATCGAGCCCCTGAGCGACGGTAATGCGCATAGCTATAACCGCTACTCCAGTGCCAGCCCGGTGTACCCGGGCAACCTGCCACGCGACTGGAACCATTCCTTCATCCTGCAACCACCGGGCAAGGCGCGTGGCGTGGTGGTGCTGCTGCACGGCCTGACCGATTCGCCCTACAGCCTGCGGCATCTCGCTCAGCATCTGAGCGAGCAGGGTTTCGTCAGCCTGGTGCCGCGCATGCCGGGCCACGGCACGCTGCCGTCCGGGCTGACCGATGTTCGTTGGGAACAATGGCTGGCGACCACTCGGATGGCGGTTCGCGAGGCGCGTGAGCAGGTGCCGGATGGCCCGTTGTATCTCGTCGGCTATTCCAACGGCGGTGCCCTGGCCCTGCGTTACAGCCTGGCGGCATTGGAGGATCGGAGCCTGGCGATGCCGCAGCGGCTGGTACTGATCTCGCCGATGGTCGGCGTCACCAGCTATGCGCGCTATGCCGGGCTGGCAGCGTTGCCGGCCGTGCTGCCAGCGTTCGCCAAGTCGGCCTGGATGAACGTGCTTCCGGAGTTCAATCCGTTCAAGTACAACTCCTTCCCGGTGCATGCCGCGCGGCAGACCTACGAGCTGACGCATGAGGTGCAGGAGGCCTTCGACAGCGCCGCGCGTGCTGGGCAGCTGGAACAACTGCCGCCGGTGCTGGCCTTCCAGTCGCTGGCCGACAGCACGGTGAGTACGCCAGCCGTGGTGCATGACCTGTTCGAACGTCTGCCCGCCAACGGCAGCGAGCTGGTGATCTTCGACATCAACCGTTCGCAGGCCATCGGCTCGTTGTTGCGCCCGGACATGAGCGGTCTGCTGGAGCAGCTCGTACCACCGGCGCAGCGTGACTACGACCTGACCGTGGTCGGTGTGGGCGAGCAGGGCGGGCACCAGGTCGAGGCGCGTCGCATCGCTGCAGGCGAGCGTGAGGCGGTGGTCACGCCGTTGAACGTCGAGTACCCGAGCCAGCTGTTCTCGCTGTCCCACGTCGCCTTGCCGTTCCCCCCGGACGACCCGCTGTATGGCAGCGAACCGACTTCCGAGGAGTTCTATGGCGTGGCCCTTGGCACGCTGGCGCCGCGCGGGGAGCGGGGCGTGCTGGTGGTCGGGCTCGCCGGCCTGCAGCGCGTGACCTCCAACCCGTTCTACGCCTATCTGCGTGAGCGTATCGACGAAGACCTGTAGGGCCGCGCGAGGCGGCTTGGGCTTGGTGCGCATGGCGCACCCTACGTGCGCACCGGCTTGGTCGGAATAAGGTTCAGGTTACAACCGGAAGCGACCGACCAGGCCATCCAACTGGGTCGACAGCGCCTGCAGGTCGCTGCTGGCCTGGTTGAGCTGATCGGCGATGTGCGTAGTGCCGACGGTCAGTTCGTTGATGTCGACGATATTGCGGTTGATGTCCTCGACCACACTGGATTGTTCTTCGGTGGCGGTGGCGACCTGGATGTTCTGATCGCTGATCTGGCCGATATGGCTGTTGATCTGCTCCAGTGCCGCCGATGCCTTGCTCGCGTATTCCACCACCAGCGCGCTCTGCCGCTGTCCCTTGGCCATGGCCTCGACGGCCGAGCGTGACTCGTTCTGCAGGCGGTCGATGACCTGCTGGATTTCCTCGGTGGAGGCGCCGGAGCGGCTGGCCAGGGTGCGCACCTCGTCGGCCACCACGGCGAAACCACGGCCCTGTTCACCCGCACGTGCAGCCTCGATGGCGGCGTTGAGGGCGAGCAGGTTGGTCTGCTCGGAAATGCTGCGGATGGTGTTGAGCGTGGTGCTGATGGCGTTGGTCTGTGCGGCCAGCGCTTCGATCACTTTGGCGGCCTGCTCCAGTTCGCCGTTGAGGGCGTCGACCTGACGATGCGCCTGGCTGACCACGGCGCTGCCGTCGCTGGCATGCTGAGTCGCTTCGCGGGCGACTTCTGCGGCGTTCTCGGCGTTACGCGCGATCTCGTTGACGGTCGAGCCCAGCTCGTTGATCGCGGTCGCTACCTGTACCGTGCGGTCGCTCTGCGCGGTGCAGTTGCTTTGCGTCAGGCGCGCGCGTTCGGCCACATCGCGGGCCATGCCAGAGAGCTGGCGCGAGTTGTCGGCGAGCTCGCGCATGGCGCCATGCACCTTGTCGATGAACTGGTTGAAGCTACGCGCGATCTCGCTCAGCTCGTCCTGGCCGGGCAGGTCGATGCGGGTATTCAGGGCCAGGTTGTCGGCGGCCTGGCCCAGGCTGCTCTGCAGCACGCTGACACGGCGGCGCAGCTGGATGACGATCAGCCAGGAAATGAGGATCGAGACCAGCAGGCCGGTGACGATGATGGCGATCTGGCGGGTCAGGCCATCGTCATAGCTTTGCGCGCTGTGCAGGTTCTGTTGCTCGGCCTGCTTGAGCAACGCATCGAGCAGGTCGTTGGCACCCTGGCGCATCACCCCGTAGGTCTTGGCGTACTGATCGCGGTAGATCTGCTGCGCCTTGGCCATGTCGCCAGCGTCGAAGGCGGCGAGCATCGGGTTCAGTTCGTTGTTGACCATCGCCTCGAACTGATCCAGCAGTTGCTGCGCCTGCGTCTTGCGCTCCGGGTTGACCTGGGCGGCCACGGCCTGGCGCATCGCTTCGCGCATGCCGGGCACGTCTTCGTTGCGGGCGTCCTGTACGCGGGATTTCACGCCACGTTCGTCACGCAGCGGAGTTTCCTGCAACAGCATCATGTCAAGGCCCACACGCATGCGCGGAATGCGCGACGCTACCTCGGCCATGGCGCGCATCGGCGCGGCGGTATTGAGATAGAGCACCTCCGTGTCCCGGTGCATGCTCGACATGCTGCTCAGGCTGGTCAGCGCCACCAGCAGCAGGGCGATGCAGGGGATCGCCACCGCGATGATCAGGCGGGTTTTCAGGGAGAGGGCGTCGAGACGCATGGGGATGACTCCATTTCGAGAGAGGACGCAGTGCATCAGCCAGTGTATCGAGCCGATGTTGCTGCCCTTGTATCGGCAGCGATGGCCCGGTGCATGAGGACAAAGGCGACCGTCGTAGCGAAAAGGAGTAGGCCAGCACATTTACCGGCCAGGAGGGTGCGACGGCCGGCCATTAGGCCGGCCTTCGACGTTCAGGCTTGCAGCAGCGTATCCAGCTCGCCGCCGCGCTCCAGTGCGGCCAGATCATCGAAGCCGCCGACATGGCGTTCGCCGATGAAGATCTGCGGCACACTGCGGCGGTTGCTGCGCTGCAGCATTTCCGCCAGCCGTTGTGGCGAACTGCCCACGTCGATTTCCTCGAATGCCACGCCCTTGCGCGTCAGCAAGACCTTGGCGTTGACGCAGTAGGGGCAGTGGCCGGTGGTGTAAAGAGTGACGGCTTGCATGATGCACCTCCTGTCTCGTCAGACGGCTACGGGCGGAAAGTCGACATCGGTTTCCGCCAGGTTGTTGAGGTAGTTGGTCAGCGTCATCAGGGCGACGTTGGCCACCACTTCGACGATGGCGGCGTCGCTCAGCCCGGCATCGCGTGCGGCCTGCAACTGCGCATCGCTGAGGCGGCCGCGGCTGTCGATGACCTGCTGGGTCAGGCGCGCCACTGCATCGAACTCGCCGTCACGGGCGCTGCGAATATCCGCCTCGCTCAGGCCAGCCTTGCCGGCGAACAGGGTGTGCGCGGCCAGGCAGTATTCGCAGCCGTTGACCTGCGAGCTGGCCAGCGCCACCACTTCGCGCGCCTTGGCATTCAGCGTGCCCTTGCCGAGCGCCTGGGACAGCGCCAGGTAGCCGCTCAATGCCGCAGGGGCGTGGGCCAGGGTGGCGAAGGTGTTGGGAATGAAACCGAGGCCCTTGCGGATGCCTTCCAGTTGCGCCTGGGCGTTGGCAGCGGTTTGTTCGAAGGGCAGTGCAGTGATACGTGTCATGGTGATTCTCCAGTCTTGATGGGCAGCTTGTTGTTCAAGCCTGGAGCCATGCTAGTGAATCGATCTGGCTTTTCGGATTCAGATCGTCGATGTTATGCGACAGATCGTCCAAGAGGGCGCAATGATAATGGATCGCCTGTCCAGCCTGCTGCATCACTACAATCTGCACGCCAGCACCTTCCACCGTGGCGGGTTCTGCGGCACCAGTAGTCATGGTGAGCATGAACCGCATGGCTACATTCACCTGCTGCGCGCCGGGCGCATGAGCTTTCGCGAGGGCGATGGCCGCGAGCTGCGCCTGGAAGAGCCGAGCCTGATGCTGGTGGCGCGGCCGCGCCTGCACGGGATGAGTGCCAGCGAGGCCGACGGGGCCGAACTGGTGTGTGCCACGCTGGCCTTCGATGGCGGCATCGACAATCCACTGTCGCGCGCCTTGCCCGGTGCCATCGTCAAACCCCTGAGCGAGCTACCGAGCCTGAGCGGTTGCCTGGACTGGTTGTTCGCCGAGGCAGAAGGGGAGGACTGCGGGCGCGAGCTGGTGCTCAACCGTCTATTCGAATTGATGGTGATCCAACTGCTTCGGCATCTGATGAATAGCCGCGAGCTGGCTTCGGGAATGATGGCCGGGCTGGCCGAGCCGCGTCTGGCGCGTGCGCTCAATCAACTGCATGAGAGACCCGAGCATGGCTGGTCGGTGGCCGAGCTGGCGGCGCTGGCTGGCATGTCGCGCGCCAGTTTCGCGGCGCATTTTCACCAGGTGGTCGGCGCCACCCCGGCGGATTATCTGGTGGGCTGGCGTGTCAGCCTGGCGCAGAAGCGGTTGCGTGAAGGCAGGCCGATGGCGCTGATCGCCGATGAGGTTGGCTACGAAAGTCCCTCGGCCCTGGCGCGTGCGTTTCGCCGCAAGGTCGGGGCCAGCCCCAGTGAATGGTTGCGCCATGCTGTTCCCTGACGTGTGCAGGAGCTTGCGGCAAACGGTCGGTAACGATCGCAGGTTCGTGCAATCGGCGGCGCTGGCGTAACATCGCGCCTCGCCCTCGTTTCAGAGCCCATGCACATGTTCGAAATTGTCCCCACCAGCCCCGAGAAATATCGCCAGCAGACCCGTCGCATCACGATGCTGGTGGCGGCGATCTTCGTCATCCTCGCCATGTTGCTGGCGACAATCTGCGTGCAGCTGTTCGGTGAGCCGGGTGGTGACGACAACTTCCGCTGGAACCTGCTCGGTGTGCTGACTGGCTTTGCCCTGACAGTGGCACTGGTACGCCTGCAGTTCTGGTCACGCCCGTGGATGGCGCCGGCCGTTTACGGCTGGCGGCTCAAGCGCAGCCTGATGCGCATCACCAACGTTATGCATCACGTCAAGGCGGGCGTGGCCCTGGGTGATGAGACGGCAATGAAACTGCTGCGCTTCTATCACCTTGGCGTGACCCAGATGCATCAGCTCGATGGCAACTCCAGTGAACTGAGCCAGATGGTTCATGAGATCGACGCGCACCGCGAGGCGATGGAGCAGCAAGGGCTGGACGTGGAGCAGAATCGCCTTGACCTGGCCTGGGTGGAAGCAGTCAAGCGCATCGAGGCCACACGCGCCTGAGAGCCTGTTCAAAGTCTCGCGAGCTAGAGCCAGGCAATACCGATGGCGGCCCCGCGAATCGAGCGAAGAACGCTCGGAGTCGCGTTCGACTTTACGAGCTGCAAATGAGCATGACTCGCTTCGCTCACCCCTCCGGGGCCGCACTAAAGTGCGTTAGCCGCAAGCGGCTTCTGACCGGGCTGGCGTTCCAGCTTGATTTCAACGCTGCATGGCCGACGCGCAGCAGACTTTGAACACGCTCTGAGAGCGATCAGGCGTGCCGCGCGATGTCCTTGATGTAAAGCGCCTCGACCTTCTCCCGCGCCCAGGGCGTCTTGCGCAGAAATTTCAGACTCGACTCGATGCTCGGCTCATGCTGGAAGCAGCGGATGCTGATCAGCTGTCCGAGCCGATCCCAGCCGTGCTTGTCGACCAGCGCCTGGAGAATGGCCTTGAGCGTCAGGCCGTGAAGGGGATCGTTGCTCATCGTGTTCGACTCGGGAGTGGGAGCGGCGATTCTACCGGGAATCGCGCTCAGTAATTCGTCCAGATACCCGTGTCGTACATCAGCCGCATCGTGTAGTTGAGCTGCAGGGTCTGGTTGCCGCCACAGGCGATCTCTATCTGCTTGCCCTGAGCGGAGGGCGGTGTGACGAGGATGGACGATGCTCCTCTGAGCTGATCGACCAGCGTGTAGCCATACCCACCGTTGGTGAACTCGATGGAGGCATTACCGTTGCCGAAGGAGTTGTAGGTAAATGAACCCAACGGTGGTTTCTTCTGCTGCGGGTAGGTGAATTCGACCTTGCCGTGCCGGGATGCGCGGTACTGCATATAGCCTGAGGTGCGGGTTACCTCGCGGGACGAACAGAACGCGTAGGCGCGACTGCCGGCCTCGCAACGCCACAGGGTGAGTTCATCCTTGCCACACAAAGAGCTTGGCCAGTACTCGCCGGCGAACTGTTGCCAGGTGGCTGTCAGGATGGAGTCGACGGGCGTGCGCTCCTCCCCGAGAGCAGATGTGGACGTCAGGGCGAGAAGGCCCATCGAAACAGCTCCGATCAGGTTGTTCATCCTGCCACCACCCCCTTGAAGTACTGCGTGCGCTCGATGGTCATTCTCAACTTGCATTCCTCGACCTGAACGCCTTGCCAGGGCGAAGGCGTCGAAGAGATACCCGCGAACTGACACTCGGCATCGCGGAAGTTCAGCCACGCCCGTTGTGCCGCGCGAAACAGGCTGACCAGCTCGGTGTTCGGCCAGGTCTGACGCAGGGCGCGTTCTTCTTCCTCGATGCGTTTCAGGGCGAGCTGGTATTCGGCGTTCAACTGTTCATCTACCACCTTGGCTTTCTGGGCGATGCACAGGTAACCGGCCATCACGCCACCACCCTGGGCGTTGCAGGGATCTTCGTCTGCCTCGGCGGCGAGGACAGTGGTCGAAATGAGTAGAAGTAGAGGGTAGAGGTATTTCAACGGTCGTCTCGACAGTCAGGGTGAAGGAGGAAGAGTGCGTCTTATCAGCTTCAAATGGTGGGGCGTGCAGCCTCCAGCAGGGCTTCCATGAGCAGGGGCTCTGAGTCCGATAAAGACTTGATCCCTTCACCGCACAGATGAATCTCGTCCGACACCCAAAGCAGCCGCTCGCGGGATTGGCCTTTTGCGAGCAACGCCAGTTGATAGCGGTGAAGGCCAAGCTCGTTCATCTCCGAGGTGTCGTTGAATCTTTCCAGAATGAGCTCCGCCAGTTGAGCGATTTCTGACTCATTGGGCTCGTTGCGAACGAAATCCAGCGCTTCGGGGTCTGTCGGCAGGTCGCCCAATGCGAGGTCGATGAGATAGCAGGGTGGTTCACTGGTGCCCAGAATCATCGCATCTGCCCAAGCGATCAACTCGTCCGGTGTTAGCAACCCGATACGGTTTGCGAGGATCATGATTCTTGATTGGGAGAGGAGTGAGGGCATGTTTACTCGTATGGCGTCAGGCGCAAGTTGTTTCGATTGGAGGCGAAAACTAGGGTCTGTACGAAAAGTCGTCGAGCGAAGGTCAGGCAAGGCAAAAACAGGCGAGGAAGCGGAGTTTACATGCTGTAAATGAGCATTCTGAGCCTGTTTTTAACGCAGCATCACCGAGCGCAGACACTTTTCGTACAGAGCCTAGAGAATGAACAGAGTGAGCAAAAAGTATGGATTGCTTCTTTGTCTCCCTTGTTTCGGGCTTTTCTCTTTGTGCTGATTTATTCCCAGTTGCCATCCACGAAAATATTTGCGCCACGATACAATATGGTGATTTCAGGGAAAGTGATATCCCTGCGGTAAATTATTTCGCGTACCCAACTGCCTGAACTGATTGGGTTATCCTCCACTTCGGCTTCAAAGTTGAAAGAGAATACCAGGCAATGACTGGCGTTGTTTTGATACAACGCATTTTCAAAAAATAGCAGGGTAAATGCATCGGCTGGGCTGAAACATTGGTAGGAGGGGCTGAGGTAAATTCCATTTTTTCCGCCCGTGCGGGTGGCGTTGATGCGTTTGCTAAGGTTGATTGCGGCATAGCCGGCTGCTGAAGTTAAGTGGATATAAATCGGTCGGCCATTCCAGCTGCCTGCATTCAAACGTGTGTTGAGAAGTGAATCGCGATTTCCCGTTGGTTTCCATGCCGGCATATAGTATTCCTACTTGAGTTGGAGGGAAGCGAGAAGAAAGGGGCGAAGGAAGAGAGCGGATTTATTTTTCGATTAGTTAGGGTGCCAATAAATAAGGTTGCCCCCCCTTTTTTTTTAATTATTGGGCATAACGTTTGGTTAAGGGGCGAGCTTTAGCCTGTCTAGTGAGAGAAATGAGCGGCCTTGAGCGACTTGTTAGGCAGCGGTGCCAGGATTAAATTACTTCTGCAACAAAGAACTGAAATTCTGTTAAGCCGTTCCATTCGTCTATTTCTACTGGCGATAAGCCAGTAATGCCGAGCTTTGATTCTATTTCTTCTCTCAAAATAGCCTCCCATTTAGAGCCTTTTTGATAGGCAAAGCACAGCACAAAGTACCCTAGAGTTGCACGTCCGTTTTGAACTAGTCTGCGCATTTTTTCAATGTCTGTAACCCATGAAGAAGATTGCTCTGCTGGCTTGTTTGTCCAGCCAACACCAGCCCATGCAGTTTTGATTTCTATGGCTACAATATTTTTCCTAGCCTTGATTGCGAGAAGATCGCACCTTTCTCTGTTTCTGGCATGGCTTGCTTCAATATGGACTAAATAGCCTTCATCACAGAACGCTTTATAGAGAGCACACTTAATTTGGTCTTCTTTGGGTTTGACATCGTGATTTTCTTCGCGTTTTGCAATGAGAACATAATCTTTTGCTGCTAATCTCAAACCTGCGTCTATTATCGCGGTGACAGAAATTTTTCTTCTCCTTTAAGGTTAGTGCCACTTTCACTGCTGCTAACTATAAAATAGACCACTAAATGGTGCATAACCTGCGAGGGAGCCTTGGTTGGCAACTTTTCCTTGTCACCGTGCGATTCCATGTCTGGGGCTGGTGCTTTCCGGGTCAGGGCGAGAATTTTGGAAGGTTATGCACCATGGATGATAAGCCTCGTTTACTCGATCAGATGCATGATCGGGCTCGTCTCAAACACTACTCCGTCCGTACTGAGCGAGTCTATTGCGAGTTTCATTCGCTTTCATCGTTACAGGTTCCCCTCAAGATAGGCACGCTGCCTTTCTGACTGATCTTGCTTTACGGCGGGATGTATCGGCTCCTAAGCACAGCCAGGTACTGCATTCGCACTGGATCTGCCTTGGTGAGCCGAGATTGTCCGCGCGAAGCAAGCGCAGAGATTACCGTCGTGTTGTCCGCCTAGATGAGCCGCATGCTGTGGCGTAACTGTGTGTGGTTGTTGTGGCTCGAGTTAAGGGAGAAACGGAATCACCGGAATGCATCCATGAGCAGGTAGGTTCCAGGTGATCGTTGATATCGATCGATCAGCGGTACCAGCCTTTTGAAATGCTCGCTATTGCAGTGTGCATCCAGCGCCGCACGATCAGGCCATTCCTCTATGAATACGAAGTGCCCCGGGTCTTTTTGATCGATGAACAGGTCGTAAGACTGGCACAGAGGTTCTTCCCTGGTTTTCTCCACAAGCTCTCGGTAAAGAGGCATCACGTCCTCGATATGCTCCGGTTTGATGAAGTCCTGGGCGATGAGTTTCAGCATGAGAGAGACATCCAATTGTCCGTTCCGAGTATGTATCGACAGCAGGGGTCATACGACCTGCCGTTCGCAATGAGGGAAGTCTCCCATCCGCCAGATGAATACGTCGTGGGGCAGGGCGCGCATGCAGGGGATGCGACACACTCAGGAGAAAACCGCTTGCACTGATCCGGTGCGTGACCGGATCGCCCGAGACACTACTCCATCCGCGGCGAATGCGTCCATTGCGCAGGGCAGCGTTTTATCTACGAGTCACAGAGGCCTGCGCTACAGGGCTTGATCGCATCAGTCTGGTGGTAATGGCCTCGTGCGGTGCTGACCGCATATTCCATTTACTGCATGTTTCCAGCTGCCGACTGAACTTTTTCGTTGTGCTACGGTCTTGCCCTCGTCCGGGTAAGCGGTTTTTGCCCGGCGTTCTTGCGGCCTGCGTTGGTGCGGTGGTTTCGCTCGGCGCGGGTGTTTTCGCGACGGTGAGAGGCCATGATCGAAATAAGAAACCTGACCAAGCGTTTTGCGCAGCACACGGCAGTCGATGATCTGTCGTTCCAAGTCCAGCCAGGGGAAGTGCTGGGCTTTCTCGGTCCCAACGGGGCCGGTAAATCCACCACCATGAAGATGCTCACCGGCTTTCTTGCGCCGACTTCCGGTACGGCGAGCATTCTCGGTTGCGATATCCAGACTCAGACCCTCAAGGCCCAGCGGCAGATCGGTTATCTGCCGGAAGGTGCGCCGTGCTATGGCGACATGACGGTGCGTGGTTTCCTTGAGTTCATTGCCGAGGTTCGCGGCTTTCGCGGCGCCGAGAAGACGCTGCGTGTCCAGCGTGCGGTGGAGCAGGTGGAGCTGGAGAAGGTGCTGGCGCAGAGCATCGAAACGTTGTCCAAGGGCTTCAAGCGCCGTGTCGGTCTGGCCCAGGCGATTCTGCATGACCCGCGCGTGCTGATCCTCGACGAGCCCACCGACGGCCTCGACCCCAACCAGAAACATCAGGTGCGTCAGCTTATCCAAGGCCTGGCGCAGGACAAGATCGTGATCATTTCCACCCATATCCTCGAAGAGGTCACGGCGCTGTGCACCCGCGCCGTGGTGATTGCCCAGGGCCGCCTGCTGGCCGATGGCACGCCGCTGGAGCTGGAGAGCCGTTCGCGCTACCACCAGGCGGTGACGCTGGTGGTCGATGAGGCACTGGATCAGGCCGCCCTCGCGGCGCTGCAGGGTGTTGCCGGTGTCGAGGAGAATACTCGCGAGCACAGCCTGAGCGTGCTGGCGCAACCGGGCGAGGTGATCTTCCCGCAGGTCAATGCGCTGATCGCCGAGCGTGGCTGGAAGGTGCGCGAACTCAATGTGGAGCGCGGCCGACTCGATGAAGTGTTCCGCACCCTGACCCGGGGAGAGCAGCCATGACCCAGTTGCCCGTGATCTTCAAACGCGAGCTGGCGAGCTACTTCGCCACGCCGTTGGCCTACGTGTTCATCGTGATCTTCCTGGTGCTGTCCGGGGTGTTCACCTTCTACCTGGGCGGCTTCTTCGAAGGCGGCCAGGCCAATCTGTCGGCCTTCTTCAACTTCCACCCCTGGCTGTACCTGTTCCTGGTGCCGGCCATCGCCATGCGCCTGTGGGCGGAGGAGCGCAAGTCCGGTTCCATCGAGCTGCTGATGACCCTGCCGATCACCCGCTTCGAGGCGGTCACCGGCAAGTTCCTGGCGGCCTGGGTGTTCGCCGGCATCGCGCTGCTACTGACCTTCCCGATGATCATCACCGTCAACTACCTGGGCGAGCCGGACAACGGCGCCATCGTCACCGGCTACATCGGCAGCTGGCTGCTGGCCGGGGCGTATCTGGCCATCGGCTCGTGCATGTCGGCCTTGAGCAAGAACCAGGTGATCGCCTTCATCCTCGCGGTCAGTGCCTGCTTCCTGTTCATCGTCAGCGGTTTTCCGATGGTGCTCGACGCCTTTGCCTGGGCGCCGCAGTGGCTGGTGGATGCCATCGCTTCGCTGAGCTTCCTGGTGCGCTTCGACGCCATCAGCAAGGGCGTGATCGATTTGCGCGACCTGCTGTATTTCCTCTCGCTGATCGCTGCCTGGCTGACCGCCACCGCCGTGGTCATCGACCTGAAGAAAGCCGACTGAGGAGCGCCCATGAAAAAGCTGATCTATTCCGGCGCCGGGTTGCTGCTGATCGCGGTCGCCTTCGTCGCCTTCAACCTGCTGGCCGGCCTGGGTCTGGGCGGTGCCCGCCTGGATCTGACCGAGCAGAAGCTCTACACCATCTCAGACGGCACCAAGCAGATACTTGGCGAGCTGGACGAGCCGATCAACCTGTACTTCTTCTACTCGGACAAGGTGGCGAAGGATCTGCCGGCGCTGCGCACCTACGCCCAGCGTGTGGAGGAGATGCTCAAGGCCTACCAGGCGCAGGCTGGCGGCAAGATTCGCCTGCACATCATCGACCCCGAGCCGTTCTCCGAGGACGAGGACAAGGCCGCCGAGTTCGGCCTGCAGGGCATTCCGCTGCAACAGGGTGGCGATTCGATCTACTTCGGTCTGGCCGGCACCAACGCGCTGGACGACACCCAGGTGATTCCGTTCTTCGCCCTGGATCAGGAGGAGCATCTCGAATATGAGCTGAGCCGTCTGGTGCAGACCCTGGCTCAGCCGCAGTTGCCGGTGGTGGGCGTGCTCTCCGGGCTGCCCATGACCGGTGGCTTCGATATGGCCGCACGCCAACCGACGCCGCCGTGGATGGCGCTGGAGCAGGTGCGCCAGCTATTCGATATCGAGACCCTCAAGGCCGACATCGACCTGATCCCCGACAACATCTCGGTGCTGTGGCTGGTGCATCCGAAGCATCTGCCCGAGCAGGTGTTGTACGCCATTGACCAGTTCGTGCTGCGCGGCGGCAAGCTGATGGTGTTCGTCGACCCTTACGCCGAGGCCGATACGGGTGATATGCCGGGCGAGGTGGCGATGGACAGAGCCTCGAACATCGAGCCGCTGTTCAAGGCCTGGGGTTTGCGCATGGTGCCGGACAAGGTGCTGGGCGACGGCTCCTACGCCATGTCGGTGAACATGGGGCAGAACCAGCGCCCCGTGCGTCACGCCGCCTGGTTGAGCCTGCCGCGCAAGGCGCTGGATCAGACCGACATCGCCACCGCCGGGTTGGAGAGCATCACCGTCGCCACTGCCGGGATTCTCGAACCGGTGGAAGGCGCGAAGACGCGTTTCACGCCGCTGATGCAGAGCTCCGAATACGCCATGCCGTTCGACGCCCAGCGCTTCGTCATGCTGAACAACCCGGAGGAGCTGATCCGCGAACTGGAGCCGACCGGCGAGCGCTACACCATCGCCGCGCGTATCGACGGCCCGGCGCAGAGCGCCTTTCCCGATGGTATCGAAGGGCGCAAGGATGGGCTCAAGCAGGCTGACAACATCAACGTGATCGCCGTGGCCGACACCGATATCCTCAGCGACCGCATGTGGGTGCAGGTGCAGGATTTCTTCGGTCAGCGCATTCCGCAGCCCTGGGCCGACAATGGCACCTTCACCATCAACGCGCTGGATAACCTGGCCGGTTCCGAAGCACTCATCAGCGTGCGTTCGCGTGGCCGCTTCAGCCGTCCGTTCGTGGTGGTGGAAGCGTTGCAGCGCGCTGCCGAACAGCGCTTTCGCGACAAGGAGCAGGCGCTGCAGGCGCGCCTGGCTGAAACCGAGCAGCAACTGGCCGCGCTGCAGCAGAGTGACGACCCCAGCAAGGCACTGGAGTTGACGCCGGAGCAGCAGACGGCACTGCAGCGTTTCATCCAGCAGAAGCTGGAGATACGCAAGGAGCTGCGCGATGTGCGTTACCAGCTCAACGCCGATATCGAGGCACTGGGCCGCACGCTCAAGGTGATCAATATCGCCCTGGTGCCGGCGTTGCTGACCCTCGGTGTGCTGGCGCTGTGGCTATGGCGGCGTCGCCGCGTCGCTTAGATTTCGGAACGTAGGGTGCGCCGTGCGTACCACAGGGGATGTATCGGTGCGCATAGCCTGGGCGGCCCCGCGACACCCTACGTGACTCAGTCGTATTCGAGAGTGAGAGTTCATGGGACGTAAAGGTCTGATCGCATTGATCGTTATCGTGCTGCTCTGCGTGCTCGGTTATCTGGCCGTGCAGCAGAGCCAGCAGCAACGCACGGCGCAGGTCGAGCGGGCGCCCTGGTTGGCGGCCGAGCAGGCTTACCTGAGCAGTCTGCAAGCCCTTGAGATCGAGCAGCCTGGCCAGCCGGCGGTGCGTATCGAGCGTCGCGGCGATGCCTGGGTGGTGCCGGCCAAGGCAGACTATCCCGCTGCGCCGCAACCCTTGGCCGAGCTGCTGCGGGCACTGCGCGAGGCGCGGACGGTAGAGGCCAAGACGGCCAACGCGCAGTGGCATGGGCGCCTGGGCCTGGCCGAAAGTGGCGAGGAGGGCGAGCAGGCGCTGCGATTGAAGTTGCAGTTCGAGGGGCATCCCGATCTGAATCTGCGCCTGGGCAATCCGTCTCTGCAGGGCAGTGGCCAACTGGTACGTCGTGCGGGGGAGGATCAGGTCTGGCAGATCGATCAGTCGCTCGCTCCCCCTGTGATCGAGTTGGAATGGCTGGATCGCCGCATCACGGATATTCCATTCACCAGCGTGCAACGCCTGGCGTTGAACTACGCCGACGGTGAGAAGCTGACACTGAGCAAGGCCGATGCCCAGCAATACAATTTTGCCGTCGAGCAATTGGCCGGTAACCAGACGCTGAGTTTCGAGGGCGCCGCCAATGGCATGGTCACGCTGTTTTCCAATCTGCTGTTTGCCGATGCCGCGCCGTTGTCGCAGATCGGTTTCAAACAGGCGCCGATATTGAAATTCCAACTGAGCGGGTTCGATGGGCAGTCACTGGCGGGCGCCTTGTACAAGCAGGGCGATCAGCATTGGCTGGTGCTCGGCAAGCACGAAGGCTTCAAGGCTGATGAGGTGATTGGGCACGGTGACTGGGCCTATCGACTGGACGCCGATCAGGTTCAGCGGCTGACGAAGAAGTTGCGCGATCTACTGGCTAAAAGCGGGTAAAGCCGGCGCTAAGCCTTATATTTTCTGGTTTTCTATTGGTTCCAAAAAAGTGCTTTTCAGTCACAGATCATGCTCTATACTCGGCCTTCGGCTGCAGCAAGAACGCTATTCGCTTGACCTGCTCCACGCTCGAAGTGCCGGGGTCGGCGAGCGATGAGAAGAACGTTTTTACCGAGCCATCAAAGCGCCTTCGGGATAATAAAAACATAGCGAGTTTGGAGAAGTTGGTAATGGCAGATCGCGAGACGGGTACCGTCAAATGGTTCAATGATTCCAAGGGTTACGGGTTCATTCAGCGCGAAAGCGGCCCGGACGTATTCGTTCACTACCGCGCCATCCGCGGCGATGGTCACCGCACTCTGGTCGAAGGCCAGAAGGTCGAATACAGCGTGACCCAGGGCCAGAAAGGACTGCAGGCGGAAGACGTTTCTGCACTCTGAGCTGTAGCTCGAAAGCACAAGGCCCGTCATTGACGGGCCTTGTCGTTTCTGCGGGTCTGTAGGGTGGGTTAGCGGCGCAGAACGCAGAACAACAGTCACCGCTGTAGTGGTGCGCCGCGTAACCCACCAGGCGATAGACCTCGTTGCGCCGATGGTGGGTTACGCCGCAGCAAACGTCGTGAATGGATTGGCAAACGTGACAGGCGGCTAACCCACCCTACGGGATTGCGACGATCGGGTAGGGTGCGCTGTGCGCACCGCTGGTTTGACGCGATATTGGAGTCGGTGCGCACAGCGCACCCTACGGCTCAGCTCCGTTTACTTACGCCCCTCGGCATTGGCGGCGAGCACGTCGGTGCGGGCTGCCATGATGAAGTCGTTACGGTGCAGGCCGCGCATTTCATGGCTCCACCAGGTCACAGTGACCTTGCCCCATTCGGTGAGCAGCGCCGGGTGGTGGCCGACTTCCTCGGCGATGGCGCCCACGGCGTTGGTGAAGGCCAGGGCGTGGCGGAAATTCTTGAACAGGTAGACCCGCTCCAGTTCCATGTGGTCGTCGCGCACTTCGATGTTCCAGTCAGGAATCTCGCGAATCAGTTCGGCAAGTTCTTCTTCCGAGACGTGCGGTGCGTCGGCACGGCAGGCTTCGCATTGGGCTTGGGCAAGGCTCATGGAGTTCTCCTGGTTTTTGTAGGGGCCATGTCTGTGGGTGATCCCGGATTTCATCTGGGCTACTCGCTGGCAAGCCTGACGGCATGTCCGTTCTATGCGGCTTTCGGTGGAAATTTAGGTGCGTGCAGGCCCAACTGTCTGGCTTGTTGTACCAGCGCCATGATGTCCTCCTGGGCCAGCTCGAACAGACGCTTGAGATCCGGCAGGACGAAATACAGAGGTTGCAGGATATCGATGCGGTAGGGCGTACGCATCGCCTCCAGCGGATCGAAGGCCTGGTGCTCGGGCACGTCGGACAGCGCGTAGCGGGTTTCCTTCGGCGAGGAAAGGATGCCGCCACCATAGATGCGTCGACCCGTTGGTGTGTCGACCAGGCCGAATTCGATGGTCAGCCAGTACAGCCGCGCCAGGTAGACGCGTTCTTCCTTGCTCGCCTTGAGGCCGAGTTTGCCGTAGGTGTGGGTGAATTCGGCGAACCAGGGGTTGGTCAGCAGCGGGCAGTGACCGAAAAGCTCGTGGAAGATGTCTGGCTCTTGCAAGTAGTCCAGTTCCTCGGGCGTGCGGATGAAGGTGGCCACGGGAAAACGCTTGCTGGCCAGCAGCTCGAAGAAGGTCTGGAAGGGGATCAGCGCCGGTACCCGAGCGACGTTCCAACCAGTGCTGGCTTCAAGCACGCGGTTGACTTCGCCAAGCTGCGGGATGCGCTCGAGGGGCAGGGCGAGCTGCTCGATACCGTCGAGATACTCCTGGCAGGCACGTCCCTGGATCACCTCGAGCTGGCGGGTGATCAGCGTGTGCCAGACCTGATGTTCACTGTCCGGATAGTGGATAAAGCCGCTTTCATCCGGTTCCCGTGCCAGGTACTGCGTGCTCTTCATCGCTGCCTCCTGTTGTTATTGTCTTGACCGGAGAATGGGCCCGTTGTGCCGTATGTGGCAGAGGCCGAGCGATGGGTGCCCATGCGCGCCTGCGGTAATTTCGTAAAGAATTGATTACGGATTTCCGGCAGCCACAGAGCGTCACCTTGCTGCTGCGCTAATCTGTCACATATTCTTGACGGAAAATTCGCAGCCACGGTCGATTGCTCGCCTTGGCGGCCCATAACAAGACCGATAAGAGCCTGCGCCATGCGTATCAAGATCCACTGCCAGAACCGTGTCGGCATCCTGCGCGACATCCTCGAACTGCTGGTCGACTACGGCATCAACGTGGCACGCGGCGAAGTCGGGGGCGAGCAGGGCAACGCCATCTACCTGCATTGCCCGAACCTGATCAACCTGCAGTTCCAGGCGCTGCGCCCGAAGCTGGAGGCCATTGCCGGGGTGTTTGGCGTCAAACGTGTTGGCCTGATGCCCAGCGAGCGCCGTCACCTAGAGCTCAATGCTTTGCTCGGCGCCCTGGATTTCCCGGTGCTGTCCATCGACATGGGCGGTTCCATCGTCGCGGCCAATCGCAGCGCTGCGCAGTTGCTTGGCGTGCGTGTCGACGAGGTGCCGGGCATTCCGTTGTCGCGTTACGCCGAGGACTTCGACCTGCCCGAACTGGTGCGAGCCAACAAGGCGCGGATCAACGGCTTGCGCGTGCAGATCAAGGGCGACGTGTTTCTCGCCGATATCGCACCGCTGCAAAGTGAGCATGACGAGAGCGAGGCACTGGCTGGTGCGGTGCTCACCCTGCACCGTGCGGATCGTGTCGGTGAGCGCATCTACCACGTGCGCAAGCAGGAGCTGCGCGGTTTCGATTCGATCTTCCAGAGCTCCAAGGTAATGGCGGCGGTGGTGCGCGAGGCGCGGCGCATGGCGCCGCTGGATGCACCGCTGTTGATCGAGGGCGAAACCGGTACGGGCAAGGAGCTGCTGGCGCGCGCCTGCCACCTGGCCAGCCCGCGTGGGCAATCGCCGTTCATGGCGCTCAACTGCGCTGGCCTGCCGGAGTCGATGGCCGAGACCGAGCTGTTCGGCTATGGCCCGGGGGCCTTCGAGGGCGCGCGTCCGGAAGGCAAGCTCGGCCTGCTGGAGCTGACCGCAGGCGGCACGCTGTTTCTCGATGGTGTCGGTGAGATGAGCCCGCGCATGCAGGCCAAGCTGCTGCGCTTTCTGCAGGATGGTTGCTTCCGCCGCGTGGGCAGCGACGAGGAGGTGTACCTGGACGTGCGGGTGATCTGCGCCACCCAGGTGGACTTGTCCGAACTGTGCGCACGTGGCGAATTTCGCCAGGATCTCTACCACCGTCTCAACGTGCTCAGCCTGCATATCCCGCCGCTGCGCGAATGCCTCGATGGCCTGGCGCCGCTGGTCGATCACTTCCTCGATTCGGCCAGCCGGCAAATTGGTTGCAGCTTGCCGAAGCTGGCGCCGCAGGCCTTCGAACGCATGGCGCATTACCACTGGCCGGGCAATGTGCGGCAACTGGAGAACGTGCTGTTCCAGGCCGTGTCGCTGTGCGACGGCGGTACGGTGAAGGTCGAGCATATCCGCCTGCCGGATTACGGCGCACCGCAGCCGCTGGGTGAATTCTCGGTAGAAGGCAGCCTCGACGATATTCTCGGGCGCTTCGAAAAGGCTGTGCTGGAGCGCCTGTATCACGAGCACCCGAGCAGCCGCCAATTAGGCAAGCGGCTCGGGGTTTCCCATACCACTATCGCCAACAAGCTGCGTCAGCATGGGTTGGGAAAGGAGTGATGGCGGAGCGCTGAACGCGCACGACTTTCAGCCCTTGTTCTTGCGCTTCGGCTTCGGTCGTCCCTGCACGCACTTGAAGCGCGGTTCGGTCTTGCAGATCACATAGACACGGCCGCGACGTTTGACGATCTGGCAGTCGCGGTGACGCAGTTTGGCCTGCTTCAGTGAGGCGACGACTTTCATTTCCCACCTCCGGCAAAACCAGCGAAGCGTTTGTTGAAGCCTGCGATGCGGCCTTCGCTCTTGGCCTGGCGTTGCTGGCCGGTATAGACGGGGTGCGAGGCGCTGGAGACGTCTAGGATGACGTAGGGATAGACCTGTCCCTGGTAGTCATGGGTCTTGTCGGTGGCGACCGTGGAGCCGATCAGGAAGTAAGCGTTTGCGGCCACGTCATGGAAGAGCACGGGGCGGTAGTCGGGGTGGATGCCGGGTTTCATGAGGATTTTGCCTTTGGTTACTGTATAACATTTCATTGATGATAATGGTTATTGATTGCAAGGCAAGTCCTTTCGATACCGGTCTCGTCGTGTGGTGGTCGCGCAATTGAGTGAACGTTCGTCGCTGCCTCAGGAGCTGGCGGCAGTGCCTGTCGATTGTCGGTCGCGCATACGACCTTGGTGCAATAGGCAGGGCAGGCACCTACGGCGACACTGAGGCCGTCCCAATGATCCTGCGTGATTTGGGTGCAAGCGTTTCCGCATTCCTCATGGGAATGCCTTGAATGGGCGGGCGACCAATTGGTCGCCCTTTTTTTGCCCGTCGGTTCTGTCTATACGCCCTGGTTCAGCCGATCGATCAACGCCCGCACGCTGCCTGGCAGCGCGTCCAGTTCGCGTACCAGCATGCTGCGTTCGCGCACCGCCCAGGCTTCGTCCAACTGCAGGGTCGCCAGCTGCATGGTGCGGCTGTGCCGCAACGCCGATGACTCGGGAATGATGCCGATGCCCACGCCGGCCTCGACCATCCGGCAGATCGCCTCGAAGCTCGATACCTGAATCCGCAGCGCCAGGCTGCCACCGAGGGTTTCCACCTGTTCGCGCAAGAAGCTCAGCAGGGTGCTGCCTTCGTGCAGGCCGATGTGCTGGTAGGCGAGGGTATCGGCGAAACTCACCGACTTGTGCTGCGCCAGCGCATGGCCCAGGGGGACGGCCAGCACCAGGCGGTCGGTGCTGAAGTGCAGCACCTGCAGGCCGGGCGCCTGCACCGGGCCGGCGATGATGCCAAGGTCGGCGGCGCCATCGAGTACGCCACGCACGATGTCGCGGCTGAGGCGCTCCTGCAGGTCGACGGTGACGCCGGGGCGTTCGGCGAGAAAGCCAGCCAGCACCTCGGGGAGGAATTCGGTCACTGCCGTGGTGTTGGCGAAGATGCGGATATGCCCGGCGGCATCGGTGCCGTATTCGGTGAACTCGCTTTTCAGGTAGTCCACCTGGCGCATGATCAGCCTTGCATGTTGCAGCAGGCGCTGACCGGCCGGCGTCAGCTCGACGCCGCGACTGTCGCGATACAGCAGACGACTGCCGAGCTGGCTTTCCAGGGTTTTGATCCGTGCGCTGGCGGCGGCCGGTGAGAGGAACGCCTTGCGCGCACCTTGAGTCAGGCTGGGCGACTCGGCGATATGGATGAACAGGCGCAGGTCGGCAAGATCGAAATGCATGTTGGCCTCGGTTTCCTGGCGGGTTTTGGAGGAGGGGCCGCGTCCTGGCCGCGCGCGACTCCTTCGCGGTTCAAGCCGCTTTTACGGCGTTCAGCATATCCGAACGCTGGGTTAAATAAATGCGGATTCTATGAACGCACGGCAGCGTTGCATGCTTCGGCTCACACAAGAACCAGCTGGAACCTGCCCCCATGAGTGACTCTGCTTTCTCTGCCTGGATCGGTCGTAGCGAAGAGGCCCACGACCAACTCAGTCGCAATCTGGTCAAGCGCATTGCCGCCACCCTCGGCGAAGCCACGCCGGCGCATGGCGAGGCGCTGCCGCCGCTGTGGCACTGGGCCTTCTTTCAGGAGCCGTTGAGCGAGAACCAACTGGGCGAGGACGGTCATCCGGCACGCGGTGGCTTCCTGCCGCCAGCGGACAATCGCAACCGCATGTGGGCTGGCGGGCGTGTCGAGTTCTTCCAGCCGCTGCGCGTGGGTGGCGAAGCCAGCCGGGTATCGACCATCAAGCACATCGAGGAAAAGCACGGCCGCACCGGCGCGCTGCTGTTCGTCACCGTGCAGCACGACTACCTGCAGGACGACCAACTGGCCATTCGCGAAGAGCAGGACATCGTCTACCGCGAGCCCAGCCCACCCAAGACCAGCAGTGGCGAGCCGCTGGTGGCTGGCGATTGGCGCGAGGCGGTCACGCCCTCCAGTACGCTGCTGTTTCGCTACAGCGCGGTGACCTTCAACGGGCATCGCATCCACTACGACTGGCCCTACGTCACCGAAACCGAAGGCTACAGCGGCCTGGTCGTGCACGGCCCGCTGATCGCCACGCTGAGCCTGCGTGCCTTCTGCCGCGCCAACCCCGAGGCACGTCTGCGCCGCTTCGCCTATCGCGGCCTGCGCCCGCTGATCTCGCCGCAACCCTTCGAGGTGGGCGGGCGTATCAGCGCTGCTGGCCAGGCCGAGCTGTGGGCCGGCAACGAGGCCGGCCTGGCACAACGTGCCGAGGTGCAATTCGACTGATTTTGTCGGGTGGATCGGGATGCTGATTTCGTAGGGCGAACCGGGACGCCGGCCGCTCGTAGCCTAAGCGAACAGTCCGCCGACTGAGGTGAGCCCAACTCCAAGCGGCGTACTGCTTCCGAGCGGCCGGCGTCCCGGTACGCCCTACATGTCTGCATGGATGCAGGAGGCCAAAACCGAGTACGCCCTACATCGTGCCCGAGGGGCGCCACGCCATACATGATTCCGAGGAAGACCGATGAACCACAACAATAACGAAGAACTCAACGCGATCCGCGAAGGCGTTCGCGCCCTCTGTGCGGAGTTTCCGGCCGAATACTGGCGCAAGATCGATGAGGAGAAGGGCTTCCCCGAAGCCTTCGTCACGGCCATGACCGAAGCCGGCTGGCTGTCGGCGATGATCCCGGAAGAATACGGCGGCTCCGGTCTGGGCCTGGCCGAGGCGTCGGTGATCCTCGAGGAGGTCAACCACTGCGGTGGCAACTCCGGCACCATCCACGGGCAGATGTACAACATGTTCACCCTGCTGCGTAACGGCAGCGAGGAGCAGAAACGCTACTACCTGCCCAAACTCGCCAGCGGCGAGCTGCGCCTGCAATCGATGGGCGTCACCGAGCCGACCACCGGCACCGACACCACCAAGATCAAGACCACCGCCGTGCGTCAGGGCGACAAGTACGTGATCAACGGCCAGAAGGTGTGGATCTCGCGTGTGCAGCACTCTGATCTGATGATCCTGCTGGCGCGCACCACGCCGCTGGCCGAGGTGCAGCGCAAGTCCGAGGGCATGTCGATCTTCCTGGTCGACCTGCGCGAAGCCATCGGCAACGGCCTGACCGTGCAGCCGATCGCCAACATGGTCAACCACGAGACCAACGAGCTGTTCTTCGACAACCTGGAAATCCCCGCCAGCAGCCTGATCGGCGAGGAGGGCAAGGGTTTTCGCTACATCCTCGACGGCCTCAATGCCGAACGCACGCTGATCGCTGCCGAGTGCATCGGCGACGGCCGCTGGTTCATCGAGAAGTCCGCGCAGTACGCCCGTGATCGCGTGGTGTTCGGTCGGCCCATCGGGCAGAACCAGGGCGTGCAGTTCCCCATCGCCGAGGCGCATATCGAGATCGAGGCCGCCGACCTGATGCGCTGGCGCGCCTGCGAAGAATACGACGCCGGGCGCAACGCCGGAGCGGCAGCGAACATGGCCAAGTACCTGGCGGCCAAGGCCAGCTGGGAGGCTGCCAACGCCTGTCTGCAGACCCATGGCGGCTTCGGTTTCGCCAACGAATACGACGTCGAGCGCAAGTTCCGCGAAACCCGCCTGTACCAGGTGGCGCCGATCTCCACCAACCTGATCCTCTCTTATGTAGCCGAGCACCTGCTCGAGCTGCCGCGCTCTTTCTGAGGTCTTCGCGATGAGCACACATACTCAGCAACTCGCCGCATTCCTCGCCAATCTCAATTACGAGCAGATTCCCGAGCACGTACTGGATCGCACCGAAGACCTGTTCCTCGACTGGCTCGGTTCGGCCCTGGCCAGCGAGGGCGCGCGGCCGATTCCGCTGTTCGAGGCCTATGCGCAGAAGATGGGCCCGGCCGATGGCCCGGCGCGTATCCTGGTCAACGGCCGCGGCACTTCGGCGTACTTCGCCGCCCTGGTCAATGGCGCCTCGTCCCACCTGGTCGAGCAGGACGACCTGCACAACAGCTCGGTGCTGCACCCGGCCACGGTGGTGTTCCCGGCGGCCCTGGCTGCGGCGCAGGATCTCGGCAAGTCCGGCCGCGAGCTGCTGCTGGCCTCGGTCGCCGGCTACGAGGCGGGCATTCGCATCGGCGAGTTCCTCGGCCGTTCGCACTACCGCATCTTCCACACCACCGCGACGGTCGGCACCCTGGCTGCCGCCGTGGCGGTGGGCAAGCTGCTGAACTTCGACCAGCAGCAGTTCATTCACCTGCTCGGCAACGCCGGCACTCAGGCTGCCGGGCTGTGGGAGTTTCTGCGTGACGCCGCCGACTCCAAGCAACTGCACACCGCCAAGGCGGCCGCCGATGGCCTGCTCGCCGCCTACTTCACCGAACAGGGCCTGACCGGTGCGCAGAACATTCTCGAAGGCGAGCAGGGCATGGCTGCCGGCATGTCCAGCGATGCCGATCCGGCGGCGTTGTCCGACCGTCTCGGCCGGCGCTGGGCGCTGGTGGAGACCTCGTTCAAGTACCACGCTTCCTGCCGCCATACCCATCCGGCTGCCGACGCACTGCTGGCGCTGATGCAGCGCGAGAAGTTGCGTCACGGCGATATCGCCAGGGTCATCACCCATGTGCACCAGGGCGCCATCGACGTGCTGGGTCGCGTGCAGGTGCCGCAGACCGTGCACCAGGCCAAGTTCTCCATGGGCACGGTGCTCGGCCTGATCGCCGTGCATGGCAAGGCGCAACTCACCGAGTTCGAGAACCTGGCGCTGCGCGACGATGACGTCGCCGAGTTCCGCGACAAGGTCAGCATGCGTCTCGACCCCGAGGTGGACAACGCCTACCCGGCGCGCTGGTTGGGCCGGGTCGAGGTGGTCACAGTCGATGGTCGCACCCTGCGCGGTGCCATCGACGAACCCAAGGGCGACCCCGGCAACAGCCTCAGCCGCACCGAGCTGGAAGACAAGTTTCGCCGCCTGCTGGCCTTCGCCGGCAAACGCAGCAGTGATGAGGCGGGCGAACTGATCGCCAAGGTCTGGCGCCTGCGCGAGACCGATGACCTGAGCCACCTGATTCTGTAGGAGCGGATTCATCCGCGAAGACGTAAGCCAACCCCACGCAACTGCAGCGCCTGGCGCATTGCATTCGCGGATAAAGCGGTACGCCGCCCGCCGCTCCTACAAGGATGCTCTTGCGCCTGGGTATATGAGGTTTCTGACATGAGCAACGCACAACAACCCCGGCCACTGGATGGCATCACCGTGGTCAGCCTGGAGCACGCCATCGCCGCGCCGTTCTGCACCCGTCAGCTCGCCGACCTCGGTGCGCGGGTGATCAAGGTCGAGCGTCCCGGCAGTGGCGACTTCGCCCGTGGTTATGACGAGCGCGTCAACGGCCTGGCCTCGCACTTCGTATGGACCAACCGCTCCAAGGAAAGCCTGACCCTCGACCTCAAGCAGGACGACGCCATGCAGGTGCTGGACAGCCTGCTGGCCGATGCCGACGTGCTGGTGCAGAACCTCGCGCCCGGCGCCGCTGCGCGCATGGGCCTGTCGTTCGAGGCACTGCACGAGCGCTTTCCCAAGCTGATCGTCTGCGACATTTCCGGCTACGGTGAGGGCGGCCCTTACGAGCAGAAGAAGGCCTACGACCTGCTGATCCAGAGCGAGGGCGGGTTTCTTTCCGTCACCGGTGGGCCGGGTGAGGAGGAGATGGCCAAGGCCGGCTGTTCCATCGCCGATATCGCTGCCGGCATGTACGCCTACACCGGCGTGCTGTCGGCGCTGATGCTGCGCGGCAAGACCGGCGTGGGCAGCCGCGTCGACGTGTCGATGCTCGAGAGCCTGGTCGAGTGGATGGGCTATCCCCTGTACTACGCGTACGACGGTGCCACGCCGCCACCGCGTGCCGGGGCCGCCCACTCGACCATCTACCCCTATGGCCCGTTCCCGGCTGGCGACGGCGGCACGGTGATGCTCGGCCTGCAGAACGAACGCGAATGGCAGGCGTTCTGCGCCAAGGTGCTGGAGCAGCCGGAGCTGGCTGGCGACGAGCGCTTTTCCGCCAACTTCAAGCGTTCGGCCAACCGCGCCGAGCTGCGCGCCCTCATCGTCGATGCCTTCTCGCGCCTGAGCGCGGTGCAGGTCATCGAGCGTCTGGAGCAGGCGCAGATCGCCAATGCCCAGGTCAATGACATGGCCGGCGTCTGGGCCCACCCGCAACTGCAGGCGCGTCAGCGCTGGCGCCAGGTCGACAGTCCCAGCGGCCGTCTGCCGGCGTTGCTGCCGCCAGGGCGCAACAGCGCCTTCGAACCGCGCATGGACGCCGTGCCTGCGCTGGGCCAGCACACCGATGCGCTGCTTGCCGAGCTGGGTTACGCCGCCAGTGACATCCAGCGCCTGCATGAACAGGGGGCGATATGAACTCGCTTGTTTGCGGACTCAATCCGGTTGCGTGTCGCTGCGTAGGGTGCGCCGTGCGCGCCGATGAACCCAGAAGCTGGTGCGCACGGCGCACCCTAAGGGGCAAGGTATGAATTCACAGATAATCCGCAGTGCCCTGTTCGTTCCAGCGAGCCGGCCCGAGCGTATTCCCAAGGCTCTGGCCGTCGGTGCCGATGCGGTCATCGTCGACCTTGAAGATGCCGTACAGGAAAGCCTGAAGGTCGAGGCACGGGCCAATCTCGATGCCTTTCTCACCAGCAATCCCGAGGCGCGGCTGCTGGTGCGGATCAACGCGCCGGAACATGCCGGGCACGCTGCCGACATCGAGTTATGTGGCCGCCATGCCGGTGTCATCGGCGTGTTGCTGCCCAAGGTGGAGTGCGCTGCTCAGGTGGCGCGTGTGGCAGCCTGTGGCAAGCCGGTATGGCCGATCATCGAGAGTGCAGCGGGGCTGCTGGAGCTGCCTTCAATCGCCCGCGCCAATGGAGTCGAGCGATTGTCTTTCGGCGCCCTCGATCTGGGCCTCGACCTGGGGCTGAGCAGTGGCAGCGCCGCCGCTGAACGCATCCTCGACCAGGCTCGTTACGCCTTGCTGCTGCACTCGCGCACGGCCGCTCTGGCGGCACCGCTGGACAGCGTATTCCCGGCCATCGAAGACCGCGAGGGCCTCGCTCGCACTGCGCGTGATGCCCGTGACATGGGCTTCGACGGCTTGCTGTGCATTCACCCGACGCAGGTCGACACCATCCATCGCGCCCTCTGTCCGGCGCAAGAAGAACTGGCCTGGGCACGGCGGGTGATGGCGGCTGCCAGCAGCGGCGAGGGCGTATTCGTGGTCGACGGCCAGATGGTCGACGCCCCGGTGCTCGGTCGCGCCCGTCGTCTGCTGTTGCGCGCAGGAGAGAGCACTGCCTGAAAACCGGCCGGGCGCTCGCGTCCGGCCACCTTCCAATCACGTACCGACCAACAAAAACAATTGAGGTATCGTCATGTTCAAACTCACCGCCAAGGCGCTGTTGTGCGCCGCATTCCTGACCGCCGGCGCTTCCTTGTATGCCGCCGAAGGCCAACCCATCGTCATCAAGTTCGCCCATGTGGTGGCCGAGCACACGCCAAAGGGGCAGGGTGCGCTGATCTTCAAGAAGCTGGCCGAGGAGCGCCTGCCGGGCAAGGTCAAGGTCGAGGTTTACCCCAACTCGTCGCTGTTCGGTGACGGCAAGGAAATGGAAGCGCTGCTGCTCGGTGACGTGCACATGCTGGCGCCGTCGCTGGCCAAGTTCGAGCACTACGCCAAGCCGATCCAGATCTTCGATCTGCCGTTCCTGTTCGACAACATGGAGGCGGTCGATCGTTTCCAGGCCAGCGCCGAAGGCAAGGCGTTGCTGGCCAGCATGGAGGGCAAGGGCATCACCGGCCTGGCCTACTGGCACAACGGCCTGAAGCAGCTCTCCTCGAACAAGCCGATGCACGAGCCCAAGGATGCGCGTGGCATGAAGTTCCGCGTGCAGGCCTCGGCGGTGCTCGACGAGCAGTTCAAGGCGTTGCGCGCCGCGCCGCGCAAGATGAGCTTCGCCGAGGTCTATCAAGGCCTGCAGACCGGCGTGGTCAACGGTACCGAGAACACCTGGTCGAACTACTACAGCCAGAAGGTGCATGAGGTGCAGCCGTACTTCACCGCCTCCGATCATGGCCTGATCGACTACATGGTGATCACCAACACCAAGTTCTGGAAAGGCCTGCCGGATGACGTGCGCACTGAGCTGGAATCGATCATGGTCGAGGTCACCGCCGAGGTGAACCGCCAGGCCGACGACCTCAACAAGGAAGCGCGTGCCGCCATCGTCAAGGCTGGCACCAGCGAGATCATCGAGCTGACGCCCGAGCAACGCGAACAATGGCGCGAAGCCATGCGCCCGGTGTGGAAGAAGTTCGAGAAGGACATCGGCGCCGGCCTGATCCAGGCAGCCGAGGCGGCTAACCGCGGTTGATGGTGGTTCACCCGCGCTGCTATGCACTGGAATTGAGGCTGGAGCGCGGCATTGCCGCGCTTCAGTCTTGGCGGGCGGTGCGGTTCAGTGTCGCCAGCAACCCCTGCAGTGGCACGGGGCGCGAATACAGGTAGCCCTGCAGGTAGTCGACCCCACGGGTTTTCAGGTAGTCGGCCTGCTCGGCGGTTTCCACGCCCTCGGCGACGATACCCAGTTCGAGTCGGCCGCAGAGGTCGACGATGTTGTCGAGGATGTGCCTGGACAGCGCATCGGTGCCAACCAGGGAAACGAAGCTGCGGTCGATCTTCAGGTAGTCGACCTGAAACTGACGCAGATAGGCCAGGCTGGAATGCCCGGTGCCGAAGTCGTCTATCGCCAGGCGGACGTCGAGCTTGCGCAGCTCAGCGAACAACTGCTCGGTGACCTCGTTGAAATCGATCACTTCGCGTTCGGTAAGCTCCAGCACGAGAATGATGCTCCCGGCCGGGAATGCCTCGAGAAAGGCTTTGCACTCGGCTATCAGGGCCAGGTCACGACAATGTGCCGAGGTAATGTTGATGCCGATATGGAACGGCTGAGGCAGATGGTCGATGTGCGCCGCCAGTTCTTCGCGCACCCGCGTCATCAGGTGGCTGGTCATCGGGATCACCAGCCCCGAGCTTTCCGCCAGAGGGATGAACTGATCCGGTGGCACCAGTCCCTGCTCCGGGTGCTGCCAGCGGGCCAGTACTTCCACGCCGCTCCAGCTGCCGTCGCTGCCACGCGCCAGAGCCTGGTAGTAGGGCACGAACTCCTTGGCTACGATGGCGCGGGCCAGCTCCGAGCGTGGTGAAGCGATACCGCGAGTCAGCCTGTAGGTTCCCGCACCGGCCAGAGCGCCGAGGGCCAGTAACAGCCCCAGCAACGGGGTGAAACGCTCACCGAGGTGGCGCCACTGTTCGCCGGCCGGGTAACCCGCATGCACGCTGAACGGATAGCGTGCTGAAACGTTCTCTACGTGGGCGCAAGGCAGGGGCTCGGGCCGGCTGTCGAAGACCTGGCCGTCGGCGCGCATCCAGTGTTGACCGACCTGCAGTTGCAAGGCGACCGACTGTTCCCCGAGCAGGGCGTTGTGTGGGTGTTGCCCATCGATGGCTACCAGGGCGGCGTATCTGTCGCGCGCCTTGCGTAGTACCAGCAGTGCCCGTTCGGGAGTCACGTTGTTGCCCGGCATCAGACGCAAGCGGCCCTGGGTGTATTGCTCGCGTTGTTCCTTCTCGCTGTAGGGGCCGGCGAGGGATGAACAATACAGTTCGCCATCGCGTACCAGATTGACCGAGCGGACGAATGCGAGTGCCGTCACCTGCTGCCGCAGGGCCATTTCGGCGTTTTCGCACAGCTCTCCTGCCAGTGGCAGTACCGCGTCCGCCGCGGCGTTGGCATTGTCGAGCATCGTCTCTATAAGGCTCTGCGCCTTGTGTGCGGCTTGCCGTGCTTCGAGTTCAAGCGTGCGTTGCACCTGCCAGTAGAGCATCGGCAGGCCCAGAAGCAAGGGCATGAGCGTGGCGCAGGCTACGGCGAGCAGGCGTTGCGGTTGTTTGCGTGTACGAGCGAGAGAGAAGGGCATGCCGTGGTCTCGTGGAGAGCTGCGTGCTACGTCGCGGGAGGCGATAGCCAAGCAAGTATATGCATTGCCTGCGGTTCGACACGCGTTGCGCTTCTGGTGCGCTGGTTTGACCGGTGACGATGGCTGAGACCATGGTCTTAGACCGGTAAGACCATGGTCGAATGGCCTCACGAAGGGCCGGGAGATACAAAAGGCAGCATAGAAAAACAACTACCGGAGAGGATTCCCCGATGAGTGCTGCGTCCCTGTATCCCGTGCGTCCCGAGGTGGCTGCCCGAACCCTGACCGACGAGGCCACCTACAAGGCCATGTACCAGCAGTCGGTGGTCAACCCTGAAGGCTTCTGGCGCGAGCAAGGTAAGCGCATCGACTGGATCAAGCCTTACACCAAGGTCAAGCAGACCTCCTTCGACGACCACCATGTGGACATCAAGTGGTACGCCGACGGTACCCTCAACGTCTCCTACAACTGCCTGGATCGTCATCTGGAAGAGCGCGGCGATCAGATCGCGATCATCTGGGAAGGCGATGACCCGTCCGAGCACAAGGAAATCACCTACCGCGAACTGCACGAGCAGGTCTGCAAGTTCGCCAACGCCCTGCGTGGCCAGGACATTCACCGTGGTGACGTGGTCACCATCTACATGCCGATGATTCCCGAAGCGGCAGTGGCCATGCTGGCCTGTGCCCGTATCGGCGCCATCCACTCGGTGGTGTTCGGCGGCTTCTCTCCGGAGGCACTGGCCGGCCGCATCATCGACTGCAAGTCCAAGGTGGTGATCACCGCCGACGAAGGCGTGCGTGGTGGCAAGAAGGTGCCGCTGAAGGCCAACGTCGATGACGCGCTGACCAACCCGGAAACCAACAGCGTGCAGAAGATCATCGTGGTCAACCGCACCGGTGGCGAGATCAAGTGGAACCAGCACCGCGACATCTGGTACGAAGACCTGATGAAGGTCGCCGGTAGCGTCTGTGCGCCGAAGGAAATGGGCGCTGAAGAAGCGCTGTTCATCCTCTACACCTCTGGCTCCACCGGCAAGCCCAAGGGCGTGCTGCACACCACCGGCGGCTACCTGACCTACGCTTCGCTGACTCATGAGCGTGTGTTCGACTACCGTCCGGGTGAGGTCTTCTGGTGCACCGCCGACATCGGCTGGGTCACCGGCCACACCTACCTGATCTACGGGCCACTCTCCAACGGTGCCACCACCGTGATGTTCGAAGGCGTGCCGAACTACCCGGACGTCACTCGCGTCGCCAAGATCGTCGACAAGCACAAGGTCAACATCCTCTACACCGCACCGACCGCCATTCGCGCCATGATGGCCGAGGGCAAGGCGGCCGTGGCTGGTGCCGACGGCTCCAGCCTGCGCCTGTTGGGTTCGGTGGGTGAGCCGATCAACCCGGAAGCCTGGCAGTGGTACTACGAGAACGTCGGTCAGAGCCGTTGCCCGATCGTCGACACCTGGTGGCAGACCGAAACCGGCGCCTGCCTGATGACCCCGCTGCCGGGTGCTCACGCCATGAAGCCGGGTTCCGCTGCGCGTCCGTTCTTCGGCGTACAGCCGGCGCTGGTGGACAACCTGGGCAACATCATCGAAGGGCCGGCCGAAGGCAACCTGGTGATCATCGACTCCTGGCCGGGTCAGGCACGTACCCTGTACGGCGACCACGACCGCTTCGTCGACACCTACTTCAAGACCTTCCGTGGCATGTACTTCACCGGTGACGGTGCGCGCCGCGACGAAGATGGCTACTGGTGGATCACCGGCCGCGTCGATGACGTACTCAATGTCTCCGGCCACCGCATGGGGACCGCCGAGATCGAGAGCGCCATGGTTGCCCATTCGAAAGTGGCCGAGGCGGCTGTGGTCGGTGTACCGCACGACATCAAAGGCCAGGGCATCTACGTCTACGTCACCCTGAATGCGGGCGAGGAGACCTCCGAGCAACTGCGTCAGGAGCTGCGTAACTGGGTACGCAAGGAAATCGGCCCGATCGCCACGCCGGATGTGATCCAGTGGGCACCGGGGCTGCCGAAGACTCGTTCGGGCAAGATCATGCGCCGTATCCTGCGCAAGATCGCCACTGCCGAATACGATTCCCTCGGCGACATCTCCACGTTGGCCGATCCTGGCGTGGTGCAGCACCTCATCGACACGCATCGCCAGATGCAAGCCGCCTGCGCCTGATCGGCAACGGCACACCAAAGCCCCGCCCGGCCACAAGCCCGGCGGGGCTTTTCATTTCCTGCTTTTGATTGATCCTATATTTAAGTTGTACATAAATAGTTATTTGTACAATTTTTCGCAGTATGCATAATGTCGCTGTGCCACCTCATGGCATGCATCTCTCCTGTTTCAGTGTTTAGCGTGCCTTGGCCTGTGTGCCGAGGTCGTTGGATTCCTGCGCCTGTCCATTTCCTCAGCTCAGAGGTCTTCGATGTTTACCAATCTCAGCATGTCTCAGAAGTTGTATGCGGGTTTCGGTCTCGTTCTGTTGGTCATCGTCGGGCTCGTGCTTTCAACATGGCGAGGCTTCGACCAGGTCGACAGCACGGTGAAAAAGAACATCCACACCTATAACGTGATCAATGAGTCAGCCTCCTTGCTGGTCAGCCTGATCAACATCGAGACCGGCATGCGGGGGTTCGCACTGACCGGGCGTGAGCAGTTCCTCGCACCCCTGACCGCTGGCGAGAGCAGTTTCCAGACGCATTTCGCGCAATTGCGTCAGCTGACGCGTGACAACCCGGCGCAGCAGCGCCGCCTCGATCAGTTGCAGGCGCTGCATGACCAGTGGTTGCGCGAGGACATCGACAGCAGTGTCGAACTGCGTCGCCAGGTGTCGAGCGGTGCCAGGGGCCTGGATGCCGTCGTCGAGCAGATCGCTGCCGGCCATGACAAGGCGAAGATGGATGCCATGCGGCAGTTGCTGGACGATATCCGTGGGGAAGAAAGCGCGCTGCTCGAACAACGCACCGTGGCCATGAACAGCGCCAAGTCGATGTCGCTCACCATCCTTCTGCTCGGCGGACTGTTGGCCACGGTGCTCTCCATCGGGGTGGCGTTCGCCATGTCGCGCAGCATTGCCGGGCGTCTGCAGCAGGTGGTCGAAGTCGCTCGCAGGGTCGCCGATGGCCGTCTCGATTCGAAGATCGAGCAGGCCGGGCGCGATGAAATTGGCGTGCTGCTCGATGCCTTCATCACCATGCAGGATCGCCTGCGCGAAATGATCGGGCAGATTCGCTCTGGTGCCGAGCAACTGGTGGCGTCGGCGCAAAACATTTCCAGTGCGTCCACGCAGCTGTCGGTCTCGACTCAGGAGCAGTCGCATGCGGCCTCCAGCATGGCGGCCACGGTCGAGGAACTGACGGTCAGCATCAACCATGTCGCCGACAACGCCAACGAGGCTCATGGCCTGTCGAGCGAGTCGGGAAGGCAGTCGGCCGAGGGCGGTACGGTGATCCAGAGTACGCTGTCGAGCATGCAGCGCATCGCCGACACGGTGCAGGGAGCGGCGGCGCAGATCGCCGAGCTGGGCCAGCACTCGGATCAGATTTCCTCCATCGTCAACGTGATCAAGGAAATCGCCGACCAGACCAATCTGCTCGCGCTCAACGCCGCCATCGAGGCTGCACGTGCCGGTGAGCAGGGACGTGGTTTCGCCGTGGTGGCGGATGAGGTGCGCCTGCTGGCGCAGCGCACCGCCAACTCCACGCAGGAGATCACCGAGATGATCAAGAAGATCCAGACCGGTACGCGCAATGCGGTGGGCAACATGGAGGTCGGCGTGCAGCAGGTCAGTAGCGGGGTGGAGCAGGCCAATCAGGCCGGCGACGCAATCGTCACCATCCGTGCGGCCTCCGAGCGCGTGGTCGGTGTGGTCGATCAGATCTCCCTGGCTCTACGCGAGCAGACGGTGGCCAGCCAGGACGTGGCGCGCAACGTCGAGCGCATCGCGCAGATGTCGATGCAGAACAGCGAGGCCGTGGCCGATACCGCACGCACGGCAAGGGATCTGCAGCAGCTGGCCCTGTCCCTGGAAAGACAGGTGGATCACTTCAAGCTCTGATTCGTCAGCAGCCGGCGTCTTCTCCTGATCAGGAACCGTTCAATGGACATTGTCAGCCAGAGCATCTTCCCTGAACCCTTTCGTGCGGTTGGCTGTGCCGAGTGCCATAAGCCCGCAGCGCTGGGGTTCGATTTCACCATGGCGTTCCAGTTGATCCTGGATGTCGAGGAGCAGCGGCCGTTCGCTTACGAGGCGCTGGTACGCGGGCTCAATGGCGAGTCTGCGGGGGAGATACTCGGGCGGGTCAACGACGGCAATCGCTATCGCTTCGATCAGGCGTGTCGGGTCAAGGCCATCGAACTGGCGGCGCACCTCGGCCTGCACAGGATTCCCGACTGCCTGCTCAGCATCAATTTTCTGCCCAATGCGATCTATCGTGCCGAGACCTGCATTAGCGCCACCCTGGAAGCCGCCAGGCGCTTCGATTTCCCGCGCGAGCGGTTGATGTTCGAGGTGACCGAGGGCGAGCAGATTCACGATGCCGAGCACCTCAAACGAATCTTCACCGAATATGGGCGACAGGGTTTCACTACCGCCATCGATGACTTCGGCGCGGGTTATTCAGGGCTCAACCTGCTGGCGGCTTTCCAGCCGCACGTTCTCAAGCTGGACATGCTGCTGACCCGTGGCATCGACCATGATCCGGTGCGCCAGGCCATAGTCGCCGGGATCGTGCTGGTCGCTCGGCGCCTGGGCATTCGGATCATTGCCGAAGGCATCGAGACTCCAGGGGAGCGCGATGCGCTGAGCGAGCTGGGTATTCGTTACATGCAGGGCTACCTGTTCGCGCGTCCCCAGCTTGCTCTGGTCGGTCAGCACTGAGGCAAGCTTGTTCGTCTTGCCGGTATCGCGCTTCAGCAGACATGAAAACGCCCCGTCGGCGAGGGGCCGAACGGGGCGTTCGCACTGTGTGGCTCAGCCTTAGAACCTGTTCACGATCTCGCGAGCTAGAGCCATACAACACCGATGGCGGCCCTGCAAAAACAGGCGAGGAGCGGTCGGAGTCGCGCTCGACTTTACAAGCGGTAAATGAGCAGTACTCACTTCGTTCGCCCTTCGGGCCGCGCTAAAGCGCGTTAGCTGCAAGCAGCTTCCGACCGGGCTGGCGCTCCAGCCTGTTTTTAACGCAGTAGGGCCGACGCGCAGCAGATCGTGAACAGGTTCTTACAAGGCGCCGAACACCTTCTTCGCCAGGCTGGTGGCGGCTGCGGCCGGGTTTTCGCGGATGCTGGCTTCCTGCTTGGCGATCATCTCGAACAGGCCATTGAGCGCCTGCTCGGTGACGTAGCCTTCGGCCGTGGCGTTCTTCGCGTCACCCACACCGAAACTGGCGGCCTGGCTGGCAAAGGCGTTGTACTGCTGGGCCAGGCCGACCTTGTCGGTGGCCTGCTTGACGATGGGCAGGAACTTGGCACGAATCTGCTCGCGGCTGCTCTTGTTCAGGTACTGCGTGGCGGAATCATTGCCGCCGCTGAGAATCGCCTTGGCATCAGCCACGGTCATCTTCTTCACGGCATCTACCAGCAGCGCCTGGGCTTGTGGCACGGCGGCTTCGGCGGCCTTGTTCATGCTCTCTTCGAGCTGATCGACCTGGGCACCCATGCCCATCATCTTCATGGTCTTGGCTGCTTTGCCGAGTTTGCCGGGCAGCTCGATGCGCACGTCCGGGTTATTGCTGAAACCGCCGGGAGCGCCCAGCTGCTTGACGGCCACCTGGGCGCCCTGAATCAGCGCGTCTTTCAGGCCGCCGCTGGCGTCCTGTTGGCTCAGGTCGGAGAGGGACAGGGCGAAGACGTTGGCCGAGAGCAGCAGGCCAGCGGCGAACGTGGTGAGGCGCAACATGGTGTTCTTCCTTGCATCGGGGGTAATAGCGTCAGCTTAACGGAGTCTGCCGCACTGGCAAGCCAACCGATAGGCGTGGATGGGCAGCGCCTGCGGCGATGGCTATGATCAGGGCCATGAATTCTCCGCTGCCCATACGAAATTCCTGCCCGCCGGGTGCCTGTGACTGTCAACGCGATGAGCTGTTGGGCAGGCCGGGCGCCGACACACGCGTGTTGCTGCTGACTCGCAACGAGGAGCAGCGCCTGCTCGAACGCCTGGAAAACCTGCAGAGCCTGGAAGAGTTGCAGCGCATGCAGCAACGTATGCTCGAGCAGCTGGGCATTCGCCTGCATATCGAACCGAGTCACGGCGAGGTACGCAGCATGCGCGGTATCCATATGCACTTCGATGCCCACCCAGGGTTGTGCCGCAAGACGCGGCAGAGCATTCCGGCGGCGATCCGCCGGGCCATGGAGAAACGCCCGGAAATCGCCTGGCGCCTGCTCGACGCCAACGATCTGTTCAGCGGCATGTGAGCATTCAGCCCTGTCTGGCCTTGTGCAATGCCAGGCGATAGGCCTCGACCAGTTCCTGCAGCAGGGCATTGGCCGTTTCCGACTGTGCCTGGCTCGGCTGGCTTCTGAGCAGCTTGCTCAGGCGAGCGGCCTGGTATTCGGCGGTGGCCTGGTGTTGGCAGGGTTCATCGCGGCGAGACAAGGGCAGCGCAAAGCCCTGGCGGGGCAAGGCATGGCGCCTGACGGGTAGGCTCACCGCTGGCAGAGGTTGGGCAGAAGGGCGTTTGCAGTTCATCGGTCTCGCTCTCCAGGCGCTGCTGCGAAGAGCAGGCTGATGCCTTGGCGTTCCTTGCTGATCAGCCGCTGGCGCATATGTTCGATCAATTGGCGGGCCGTCGAGGTAATCCCTTTGTGCGGCGGGGTGAGGGCATGCAGGATCGTTGGGCAGGGTTGCTCGCCGAGACAAGCACGTTGCAGGCGTTGCTCGATCAGATCCTCGCTACAGGCATAGAGCGGTACGCATGCCAGCCCCAGGCCGGCTCGCGCCGCAGTGAGCAGGGTATTGGTGTTATCGGCCAGCAGTGCCGGCTGATGGATATCGCGCAGGCCTGCTTGCAGCTTCCAGGGCCGTGGCAGGGTGTTGGTGCCAAGCGTCAGCAGGTGCTGATCGCTCACTTCGTCGAGGTGTTTCGGGTTTCCAAGTCGGGCGAGCAGGGCCGGCGTGCCGACGATCACCATGGTCAGTTCGGCCAGCGGCCGGGCAACCAGGGTGCTGCTGTCGGTGGGCACCTCATCGAGGCTCAATGCCAGATCCAGGCGTTGGGCGGGGAGATCCAGCGAGCCGTCTTCCAATGTCAGGGCGAACTGCACCCTGGGGTGGCTGCGCTGGAAGCTGGCCATGGTATTGAGCGTCCACTCCGATAGCGAGCTGGGCGCCGCCAGGCGGATCAGGCCGCTGGCGGTGTTGTTGGTTTCCAGAGCGCAGAGCAGCGCCGCTTCCATGGCGTTGATCATGTCCAAGGCGTGACGATAGATCTGCTCGCCGATGGTGGTCATGGCGAACAGGCGGGTGTTGCGATTGAGCAGTTGTACGTTGAGCGCACGCTCCAGTTGGGCGATACGCCGGCTCAGGCTGGACTTGGCCACGCCAGTGCGATCGGCCGCTCCAGAGAAGCTGCCGGCCTCGACCACCTGCACGAACCAATAGAGATCACCCAGCATTCTGGCGGCCATGTTGGTCTGCAGTTGCTGTTTTCGGTACGTAGTGTTCGATCCGTGTGAACGGTCATTCATTCAGCTTCCCCCGGCAATGCGCTATCTTATGCGCCGCTCCGAACACGGGCTTTTGCTGGAGCGGACGAAGGTTTTGCTTGGGGGGATTGCTACCGGTTCCCTTGCACCTGGAAGGGAACGAGTAGTCATGTTCGCGAGCAAAGAAGCCGTTCAGAGTCCGTTGATTCTGGTGATCGACGATATGCCCGAAGCGCTGCAAACGCTGCTGCAGCAAATTCGCGCCCAGGGTTGGCGTCTATCGCTGGCCAGCGAAGCCCGGCAGGGACTGCAACGTGCGCTGGCTCTGCGCCCCGATCTCATCGTGCTCGATGTGCGCATGCCGCAGATGGATGGCTTCACCCTGTGCCGTCTGCTGCGCGAGGCGCCGGCCACGCGCAATACGCCGATCATCTTCCTGACCTCGGCCGGTAGCCTCGAAGAACGTCTCGAAGGCCTGGAGATGGGCGGCGTCGACTACGTGCTCAAGCCTTTCGAAGCCGCCGAAGTCATGGCGCGCATTCGCATCCATCTGCAGCTGTCGCGTACCGGACAGCCACAGGGGGCAATCGACAATCCGCTCGAGCCGGTGGATGAAGAGGTAGTGATTCTGCAGGCTGCGATGCGCCTGATCGCGCAGAACCTGGCGGATCTGCCTTCGTTGGCCGAGATCGCCCGCAAGGTCGGTACTCATGACAAGCGTCTATCGGCGATCTTCCGTCAGCACCTGCAGACCACGGTCTTCGCCTATATTCGCGAAGCGCGCCTGCGCAAGGGTCAGGAGTTGCTGGCAGGCAGTGGCATGAGCGTGCAGGACATCGCCGAGCTGATCGGCTTTCGCAGCGCCTGCAACTTCACCACGGCGTTCCGTGAGCGTCAGGGCATGACGCCCAGCCAGTACCGTCAGCAGATGCAGGCGCCGGTATGATCCGGGTCTTGCGCCATGCCGGGGTCTGGCTGGCTCTAATGCTGTGGCCGCTGTTGGCAGTTGCCAACGATCAGCGAACGGCTTGCCATGGCGAGCTGCAGCCGGTGTTCCAGGTGCTGGAAGATCCGTCCCGCGCGATGACGGCAGAGGCCGTGCTTGAGGCGCCCAGCGAGCGCTTCTGGCCCTTGGCTTCAGGGCGATTTCCGGTCGACTTCAGCCACTCGGCGTTCTGGTTGCGATTTTCCCTGAGTGCGGCGGATGACTTGCCCTGTATGAGTTGGCTCAGCGTTGGTGAGCCTCGGCTGAATAATGTGCAGGTGCACGTCCGGCGTGACAGTGGCTGGATTGAGATGCACGCTGGTCGAGATTATCCAGTTGATGAGTGGTCAACCCATACCCGACAGCCGCTGTTTCCGCTGAGACTGGATAGCGGTGAGCAGGTCGATGTGCTGGCGCGGGTTACGTCTCGCGGAGTGCTGATGATCGCCCCACAGTTATGGAGCGATCTCGATCTGATCAGCGTCACCCAGGAACTCTCGATGGTCGACGGCGTGGTCTTTGGCATCGCGCTGCTGATCGTGCCGTTCAGCCTGATCGTTGGCTTGCTGATTCGCTCGCGGCTGTTGCTGATGAATACGCTGGCGATTCTGGCTTATGTGCTGCTGGCCAGTTTGTCCAATGGTTACCTGTTCTACTTGCCCGCGCTGCTGCCTTGGAGCAGCGAGTTGAGTAGCGTGCTGGGTTTTGCAGCGCTGGTTATGTTCATGGGGTATCTGCAGGTGCTGTTCCAGGTGCATCGGCTACCGGTTGGCTGGCGGCGTGCACAGGCCGTCTGTGTGCTGCTTCTGGGAGGCGTTCTGCTGTCCGGGGTGATATTCGACTTCACCAGTACCCGTAGCCTGTTCGACCAGTTGCGCTGGATGCTCTACCTGCTGGTACCGCTGTTGTGCCTGGCCGGCTGGTATCACGGTTTGCGTCCGAGCTGGCTGGCCTGGGCGCTGACAATACTGTTCAGTGCTCAAGGGTTATCCCGCTATGTCTTGGGCGTCAACAATGCTCCCTGGCAATACGGCGAGGATCAGCTTGGCCTGGTTTCCAGCCTGCCGGGGGTGTTGTTGCTGGTGTGCACGCTGATCATGGAGTTCTCTCGTAGCCGGCGCCGTGAGCGACACGCGCTGGCCGAATTGGATGCTCAGCAGAAGGCGGAGCAGGAGCGTCTGGAAATCACCGTGGCGCGGCGTACCGAGCAGTTGCGCGAATCCCTGCGTGCGCGTAGTTCGCTGTTGGCGCGCATCACTCATGATCTGCGTTCGCCGCTGTCGAGCATCATCGATTATGCCCGCCTGCTGCGTGCCGAGACCCGTCAGGATTATCCGCAGAAGATCGAACGCAATGCGCGCCGCCAGCTGGAGCTGATCGACGAACTGCTGGAGTTCTCGCGCAGTGAATTGCAACAGCAGGAGCTGGTGTTGGCGCCTGGCTACCTGTACGGCTTTCTGGGTGAGATCGAGGACGAGGCGCGCTTCTTCGCTCAGCGCCAGGGCAATCAGTTGCACTGTCAGTTCGGCGTCGATCTGCCGCCGTTGGTGCAGGCCGATTTCCGCCGCCTGCGGCGGATTTTGGTCAATCTGCTGGCCAATGCCGGCAAGTTCACGCATCAGGGGCAGATCGATTTCAGCGTGAGCCTGGTCAGGGCCGAGGCCGCTGAGGTGGAGTTGGCTTTCAGCGTCCGTGACACCGGTATCGGCATCTATCCCGATGATCGCGCGGATCTGCTGCAGCCCTTCAGCCGCGGGCGCAATGCCAGGCGCTACGAGGGCAGTGGGCTGGGGCTGTCGATCGTCAATCAACTCCTGGAGCAGATGGGTGCCGAGTTGCTGATCGATACGCAGCCGGGACACGGCAGCTGCTTTTCCTTCCACCTGTTGCTGGCGACTGCCGACGAACATGAACTCGACGTGGTCATGGAAGAGAGCCGCGGCATTGCCATCCGTGGTGAAGACCGCCGTGTGTTGATCGTCGACGACACCGAGCAGAACCGCGAAAGCATCAGCGATCTGCTCGGTGGCTATGGCTTCGATACCTTCGTCGCCGAAGACGGCGCCCAGGCTCTGCTGGCGCTTGAGGAGACGACCTTCGATCTGTTGATCACCGATCAGATGATGCCGGTGATCGACGGCTGGCAGTTGCTGTCGGCGGTTCGCACGTCGTATCCAGCGCTGCCGGTGTTGCTGTACTCCGCGGCGCCGCCTCTGCGCCCCGCATCCTGCAGCCCGGCCTTGGCCTTCGATGCCGCGCTGCTGAAACCTGCCGATGGCGGCGAGTTGCTCGAGCAGATAGCCAGGTTGCTGGACACGGCATGATGCGTCTGGCGCTGCTGTTCGTCCTGCTGATTGTCAGTGAGATGGCCGTAGCCACGGTATGTGCCTATCAACCGCCTGCGCGTTTCGAGCGCCTGGCAGCGTTCGAGGATCGTGGCGCGCAATTGCGCCTGGAGCAGATTCTGGCCTTGCCGGATCAGGCTTTCAGCAACCTCGAACAGGGCTACCTGTTTGCCAATTACACCCATTCTGCGTACTGGGTGCGTTTCTCTCTGGCCGATGTGGCGAGCCGCGATTGCATGCGCTGGCTGACGGTGGGCGACCCGCGCCTGAACGACATTCAGGTGTTCATCCAGCGCGCTGGCCAATGGCAGCGCATGCATGCCGGCAGTGCCTATCCCGCCGAGGAATGGCCGGTACTGGCGCGCCAGCCGAGTTTCCCCCTGTACGCCGAGGACGACGGTAGCGTGTTGATTCGCGCGACGAGCCGCTCGGCGCTGATCGTCGAACCGATCCTGTGGTCATCGCAGGCGATGCTCATGCAGCGTCAGATCAGTGCGCTGGTCGATGGCCTGAGCCTGGGGATCGTGTTGCTGGTGGTGCCTTTCAGCCTGATCGTAGGCGCCATCATGCGCTCGCCCTTGTTGCTCGCGCACGCGGCAACCGTGCTCAGCTACATCGTCGTGACCTGTGTGCTGAACGGTTATCTGACCCATTGGCCAGCGTTGCTGCCGTGGAGCGACGTGATCCGTTCGCTGGTCAGCGTGATCAGCTTCGCCTGCTTCCTGGGCTACGCCCGCGTGCTGCTGCAGGTGCGTCATCTGCCGCGCTACTGGGGGCTGTTGTACGGCGCTTTGCTGGTGCTGTTCATCGGCAGCCACCTGTGGACGCTCTTGCTCGATCACGCGCAGGGCGGCGCCTTCACCGATCTGCTCAGACGCTTCACCGTCTATCTGCTGATGCCGCTGACCCTGCTGGTCGCCTGGTATCGCGGGGTATCGCTGATCTGGATGGCCTGGGTCGTACCGCTGCTGTATCTGCTGCAGTTTTTCATGCGCTACGTGCTGCAGGCCGATCAGGTGATCTGGCAGTCGCGCCAGGATTTTTTCAGTCTCTCCTCCATCGTCCCGGGAGTGGTGATGCTGACCTGTACGCTGCTCACCGAGCTTTACCGCAGCCGCAAGCGAGCGATGCGGGCGCGCGGCGAACTGGAGGATCTGCGGCAGGCGGAGCAGGGCCGTCTGGAAGGCATGGTGCAACGCCGCACCGAGCAGTTGAGCGAGTCGCTGCGGGCACGTGGGGCGATGCTGGCGCGCATCACTCATGACCTGCGCACGCCATTGCTGGATATCGTCGACTATGCGCGGCGTCTGGTTGCCGAGAGTCGTCATGACTATCCCCAGCGGATCGCACGCAGTGCTCACCGCCAATTGGCGTTGATCGACGAGTTGCTGGAGTTTTCCCACAGCGAGCAGCCACAGCATGAGGTGCCGGGTGATCTGCACCTGTTCCTGCGGGAGATCGCGGAGGAGGTGGAGCCGCTGGCTCGGCGGCATGCCAACGATTTTGAGCTGCACCTGGGGGCGGATGTACCGCAGCAGGTGAGTGCCGATTTCCGGCGCCTGCGCACGGTGTTGCTGAACTTGCTGGGCAATGCCGCCAAGTTCACCCGGGATGGTCGCATCCAGCTGCATGTGAGCTGCCTGCCGCGTGGTGTCGCTGGGCTAAGCCTGCAACTGCAGGTGGCAGATACGGGGCCGGGCATTCACCCTGACGATCAGCAGCGCCTGCTGCAACCTTTCGAGCGAGGCGCGGGAGTCGAGGCAGTCGAGGGCAGTGGCCTTGGCCTGGCCATCGTCACTCAGGCATTGCAGGCCATGGGCAGTGCGCTGCAGGTACAGAGCGACGGCGTGTCGGGTAGCCGCTTCAGTTTCGAGCTGAACCTGGCGCTGCCGGGCGAGCGAGCGGGTGCTCTGGCATGAGGCGTCTGTGGCCGTGCTGGCCCGGCCTGCTGGCATTGCTCGGCAGCACGGCGCTGGCGCAGGTGGCCAACGAGGAGCCTGCGCTGCTGCAGCTCGATGACCTCAGCGTCAATGCCCGCCAGCGCCAGGAGAAGGCTGGCGACGTGCCCATCGCGATCAGCGTGATCGAGGGGCGGCAACTCGACGAGGCGGGGCTGACGCGCGCCAGTGAGCTACCGGAGCGAGTAGCTGGCCTGTCGCTGGCTGCACCCAACGCGCGGCAGGCCAGCTACGCCATACGCGGGCTGGGTTCGAGCGGCTACAACGATGGGCTGGACGGCAGTGTCGGTGTGTTCGTCGACGGTGTGTATCTGGGGCGGCCGGGCATGTCCATCGGCACGCTCTTCGACCTCGAGCGTGTCGAGGTGCTGCGCGGCCCGCAGGGCACCCTGTATGGCAAGAACAGCACCGCTGGCACGCTGAATTTCTACAGCCGCCTGCCCACCTTCCATCCTCAGGCCAGCGGCGAGGTGACGATGGGCGAAGACGGGCTGCGCCGTTATCGCGGGGTGCTGTCTGGCGAACTGGTGGAGGGCGTACTGGCAGGGCGACTGTCCGGCTACGACAGCCAGCGGGAAGCGGCGGTCGACAATCTTCACCCAGGCGTTTCATCGCGTGATCGTGATGAGCAGGGGCTGCGCGGCCAGTTGCTGTGGCAGCCGGACGAGCGTTTCAGTGCACGGCTGATTCTCGATCACGATCAGCGCCGCGAAAATGTCGCCCTGGCAGCCAGCAACTACAGCCAGGCGACCGTGCAACGCAGCGCCTATGTGGGTTATGCACTGCCGCCAATCGACCCCCATGCCCGTGAGGTCGATCATGACCGGGAAAGTTTCGCCGATGTGCGCCAGAACGGTATTTCGCTGGAGTTGAACCGCTACTGGGACGACGGCACCAGGCTGACCAGTATCAGCGCCTACCGCGATTGGCGTTACGACACCCGGCTGGACGCCGATGGCACCGGCCTGGCGGTCGCAGCCGGCAGTGCCGAGCTGAAGCACTGGCAGTTCAGCCAGGAACTGCGCCTGGCCGGTTCGCTCCATGAGCAACTCGACTATGTGGCCGGGCTCTACTACCTGAGGCAGAACCTGGCGCGCGACATCGGCGTGGGCTTCGGCGGCGATGCGGCGGCATTCTTCCTGGGTGATCGGCCCGAGCTGAACCAGCCGCCGTTCGGCTCCTTGCCGCCGAGCGTAATCCCTGCGTATCTGCTCGAAGGCGCCCAGCAACACCTCGACAGCGAGCAGCGCAGCGAGAGCCGCGCCCTGTTCGGTCAGTTGACCTGGCACCTTACGCCGCGCCTGGCAGTTACTCCAGGCCTGCGCTACACCCATGAACGCAAGCGTGCCTGGCTGTCGCGGACGGTCTCCAACCTGGCGCCGCT
>Ga0206116_1000245_pt1 | contig 73294 bp, 66 predicted proteins | sample 3A1Ametagenome_FD_178000 | JGI IMG/M metagenome (GOLD analysis project Ga0206116, IMG submission 178000) | Enriched microbial communities from leaf-cutter ant dump, University of Wisconsin, Madison, United States - 3A1A | ecosystem: Environmental > Terrestrial > Nest > Insects nest > Nest dump...
CTTGGGTGAAAGGAGGAGGGGTGAAATCTCCCACGGTCTGTACTGCGGCAAACAGTCAGAAGCTGGCTTTGTCCCTCCTCCTCCCTTCAAGTCCTACCATACAAGCTGGCTTGCCAGCGATGAGGCCGGCATGACTTACACCAGGCTTGGGTCCACCACCAGCACCAGCTTCCCGGACACCAGGTTCCCCGCCAGTTCCTCGAACGCCGACTGGGCATCCGCCACCGGATAGCTGCCCACCAGTTGCGGCTTCAAGCGGCCTTCGGCGAACAGCGGCCAGACCTGCTGGTGCAGGTCGCGAAGCAGGTCTGCCTTGAACAGGTCGTCACGGTTGCGCAGCGTCGAGCCGGTCACCTGGATGCGCTTGCCGAGGACCAGGGCCAGGTCCAGTTCCGCCTTGCGCCCGCCCATCAGGCCGATGATCACCCAGCGTCCGTCACGCCCCAGCAGCTTCAGGTTGAGCGCGGTGTAGCTGGCACCCACCGGGTCCAGCACCACGTCGAACGGGGCAAAATCGCTGAGCGCGTCCAGGTCCTCGCCACGCACCACGCCACCGCTGGCGCCCAGCGCCTCGCAGTAGGCCAGGCGATCGGCCGAGCCGACGCTGACCCAGCACGGGCTGCCGAAGGCCTTGCACAACTGGATCGCCGCCGAACCGACGCCGCTGGCGCCGGCGTGCAACAGGACCTTCTCGCCGGGCTTGAGACCGCCCAGCTGGAACAGGTTGAGCCAGGCCGTGGCGTAGACTTCCGGCACCGCCGCCGCCTGGTGCAGGCTGAGGCCCTCCGGCACCGGCAGGACATGCCGGGCATCGACCACCACTTCCTCGGCCATGCCGCCCCCCGCCAGCAGCGCGCAGACCCGATCGCCCACCTGCCAGGACGAGCCGGCGCCCACTTCGCTGATCACCCCGGAGCATTCCAGCCCCAGGTATTCACTGGCGCCCGGCGGCGGCGGATAGAGCCCGGCACGCTGCAACAGGTCGGCACGGTTGAGGCCGGCGGCGGCTACACGAATTCGTACTTGACCTACATCGCAGGTTGGACTTGTCGCCTCAACCCACTCCACATGTCCGTCAACGCCTTGCAATGCCTTCACAGTGCCTCCATAGTTGATGTCAAGACCGAGCCTGGCGCTTGTAGCGCCAGGCTTTTTGCATTTTGCGACCGGCTCTTCTGGAACCGGCGAATCAAAGACGGCCCACTATGCGTTATCAATTGCCCCTGCGTCGAATCGGCATGAAGCACTTCCTTCCCAGTACCGCCCTCGCCCTGCTGATCGGCTTCGGCAGCCTGCCCCTGGCAGGCAGCGCGCTGGCCGCCAACAAATGGGATTCGCTGCAACCGGACCGCGACCAGGTGGTCGCCAGCCTGAACGTGGTCGAGCTGCTCAAGCGCCACCACTACAGCAAGCCGCCACTGAACGACGCCCGTTCGATCATCATCTACGACAGCTACATCAAGCTGCTGGATCCGGCGCGCAGCTATTTCCTGGCCAGCGACATCGCCGAGTTCGACAAGTGGAAGACCCAGTTCGACGACTTCCTCAAGAGCGGCAACCTGCAGCCCGGCTTCGACATCTACAAGCGCTACCTGGACCGGGTCAAGTCGCGTCTGGACTTCACCCTGGCCGAGCTGGACAAGGGCGTCGACAAGATCGACTTCACCACCCATGAAACCCTGCTGGTGGACCGCAAGGACGCCGCCTGGATCAAGACCGAGGCCGACCTCGACGACCTCTGGCGCAAGCGCCTGAAGGACGAGGTCCTGCGCCTGAAGATCGCCGGCAAGGAGCCCAAGGCCATCCAGGAACTGCTGACCAAGCGCTACAAGAACCAGCTGGCGCGCCTTGACCAGACCCGTTCGGAAGACATCTTCCAGGCCTACATCAACACCTTCGCCCAGTCCTACGACCCGCACACCAACTACCTGTCGCCGGACAACGCGGAAAACTTCGACATCAACATGAGCCTGTCGCTGGAAGGCATCGGCGCCGTGCTGCAGAGCGACAACGACCAGGTCAAGATCGTGCGCCTGGTGCCGGCGGGTCCTGCGGCCAAGACCAAGCAGGTCGCCCCTGCCGACAAGATCATCGGTGTCGCCCAGGGCGACAAGGAAATGGTCGACGTGATCGGTTGGCGCCTGGACGAGGTGGTCAAGCTGATCCGCGGTCCGAAGGGCTCGGTGGTGCGCCTCGAGGTGATCCCGGCGAGCAACGCGCCGAACGACCAGACCAGCAAGATCGTGTCGATCACCCGCGAAGCGGTGAAGCTGGAAGAACAGGCGGCGAAGAAGTCGGTGCTCAACCTCAAGCAGGACGGCCGCGACTACAAGCTCGGCATCATCGAGATCCCGGCCTTCTACCTGGACTTCAAGGCCTACCGTGCCGGCGATCCGGACTACAAGAGCACCACCCGCGACGTGAAGAAGCTGCTCACCGAGCTGCAGAAGGAAAAAGTCGACGGCGTGGTCATCGACCTGCGCAACAACGGCGGCGGCTCCCTGCAGGAGGCCACCGAGCTGACCAGCCTGTTCATCGACAAGGGCCCGACCGTGCTGGTGCGCAACAGCGACGGCCGCGTCGACGTGCTCGAGGATGAAAACAGCGGCGCGTTCTACAAGGGTCCGCTGGCGCTGCTGGTGAACCGCCTGTCTGCCTCGGCCTCGGAGATCTTCGCCGGTGCCATGCAGGACTATCACCGCGCCCTGATCATCGGTGGCCAGACCTTCGGCAAGGGCACCGTGCAGACCATCCAGCCGCTCAACCATGGCGAGCTGAAACTGACCCTGGCCAAGTTCTACCGGGTTTCCGGGCAGAGCACCCAGCACCAGGGCGTACTGCCGGACATCGACTACCCGTCGATCATCGACACCAAGGAAATCGGCGAGAGCGCCCTGCCCGAAGCCATGCCGTGGGACACCATCCGCGCCGCGATCAAGCCGGCCAGCGATCCGTTCAAGCCGTTCCTCGCCCAGTTGAAGGAGCGTCACGACGTGCGCAGTGCCAAGGACGCCGAGTTCGTCTACATCCGCGACCGCCTGGCCCTGACCCAGAAACTGATGAGCGAGAAGACCGTCAGCCTCAACGAGGAAGAACGCCGCGCCCAGCACACCGATATCGAAGGCAAGCAACTGGCCCTGGAGAACATCCGGCGCAAGGCCAAGGGCGAGGAGCCGCTGAAGGAACTGAAGAAGGAAGACGAGGACGCGATCCCCGCCGAGCAGGACGACAGCAAGCCGGAAGACGACGCCTACCTGAGCGAGACCGGGCGCATCCTGCTGGACTACCTGAGCCTCAATTCGGCGGTGGCCAAGCACTGAAACGACGCTGAATCGATAATGGCAAAATACTATGTAGCGATAGCATTGCGTCATTAAACAGTCATCAAACTGTCGTGAAATAAGGGACTGAACGCGCTGGCGTCCAGTCCCTTTTTTTCAAGGTAGTAACGATATGACCATGACCGAACAGCTCAGCGCATTGAGTTCCATCCTGACTCAAGGCGGCTTGCACAGCCTGTTCCAACCTATCGTCTGCCTTTCCGAACGGCGCATCCTCGGCTACGAGGCCCTCAGCCGCGGGCCGTCCAACAGCCCGCTGCATTCGCCGATCAACCTGTTCGCCGTGGCCCGCCACGCCGGGCGCCTGACCGAACTGGAAATCGCCTGCCGGGAGAGTGCCTGCCGGCGTTTCAGCCAGCAGAAACTGGACGGCAAGCTGTTCCTCAACGTCTCCCCGGAATCGCTGCTGGAGCCGCAGTACCAGTCCGGGCAGACCCTCAAGCTGCTGCAGCACCTCGGCATTCCCGCCAGCCAGGTGGTCATCGAGCTGACCGAGCAGACCCCGACCGACGATTTCCAGCTGCTCTACAACGCCCTGCACCACTACCGCGACATGGGCTTCTCGATCGCCCTGGACGACCTCGGCGCCGGCTACTCCAGCCTGCGCCTGTGGTCGGAGCTGCGTCCGGACTACGTGAAGATCGACCGCCACTTCATCGATGGCATCCACCTGGATGCGGTGAAGCGCGAGTTCGTCGGCTCCATCCTGCAGATCGCCAAGGCCTCCCGTGCCCAGGTGGTCGCCGAGGGCATCGAGTTGACCGAAGAACTCACGGTGCTCACCGAAATGGGCGTGGACCTGGTCCAGGGCTACCTGATCTGCCGTCCGCAGGAACATCCACCACGGGATGTCGGCCAGTTGCTGCCGGGACCGGTGTTCAGCAGCCTGCCGGTGCTGAGCGAGGAAACCTCGGACCTCGGCGCGCTGTTGATCGAGCAGCCGGCGGTGACCCGCGACACCGCGACGCCCCTGGTGCTGGAGGCGTTCCGCCGGCAGGCCAACCTCAACTCGCTGGCGGTACTGGACGAGCAGGAACGGCCCTGCGGCATCGTCCACCGGCACTCGCTCTCCGATGCGCTGCTCAAGCCGTTCGCCACCGACCTGTTCGCGCGCAAGCCGATCAGCCGGCTGATGAGCGACGACTTCCTCGCCGTCGAACTGAGCCAGTCGCTGCAGACCGTCAGCCGCCTGCTCACCAGCCGCGCACGGCAGCGCATCGAGGAAGATTTCATCATTACCCACCAGGGCCGCTACGTCGGCCTGGGACGGGTGATCGACGTGCTCAAGCTGATCACCGAACAGAAGATCCAGCAGGCCCGCTACGCCAACCCGCTGACCCTGCTGCCGGGCAACGTGCCGATCCAGCAGTGCCTGGCGCGCCTGCTGCAGCAGCAGCGCCAGGCGGCCATCTGCTACGTCGATATCGACAGTTTCAAGCCGTTCAACGATATCTACGGCTACGCCCGCGGCGACGAGGTGCTGCTGTGCCTGGCGCAGTGCCTGAGCGAGCGGGTCGATCCGAGCCGGGATTTCGTCGGCCATATCGGCGGCGACGATTTCATGCTGGTGCTGGGCTCGCAGGATTGGCAGCAACGCCTGGACCTGCTGCTGGAGGAGTTCCAGAAACAGTGCCGGCGCTTCTACCGCAGCGAGCACCTGGAGGCGGGTTGCTTCATCGCCCACAACCGACTGGGACAGCGCCAGGAGTTTCCGCTGCTGTCACTGTCGATCGGGGTCGTGCAGTTGCGCCCGGAGGCGTGCGCGCAACTGGATGCCGACCAGCTGGCGGACCTGGCCTCGCAGGCCAAGCACCAGGCCAAGGAAGTGGCCGGTGCCAGCGTGTACCTCATCGATACCGCGGCGGCCTGACGGGTTCAGTTTTCTTCCGGATAGGCATACTCGAACACCCGCACCACCTCCGACGCATGCCATGACGCCGCCGCCATGCCATCCGAAGGCCCGGAGAAGCGTCCCAGACGCTCCACGCACTCGAAGAAGCCGGTGCGCGGCAGGCGACTCGCGCCCTGGCTGATCACCAGCGAGCTGCGCAACGGCTGCTCGGCACGAGCATCCAGCACGGCGAGGTATTCCAGGGCGGCGGTAAGGGTCTGCATGGCCGGGCTCGGCAACTGCAGGCGCTCCAGCAGCGCGCGGTAGGTCAGCAGATGACGTTGCCGGCGGGCGACATCCAGTTCGCCGAGCAACCCTTCCCAATGCTGCCGGCTGATCCGCACGGCGCTCATGATGCATCGCTCCAGCCAGGCAGCCCCAGCTCCCAGGCCAGGCTGCGGCGGATCGCCGAGTCGGGCTGGCGCTCGCCGCTTTCGATCATCGCCAGGTAGGCCGGGCTGATCCCCACCTTGCGGGCCAGTTGCTCGGCGGCCAGGCCCTTGGCCTGACGCAGCGCGGCCAGCTCGCTGAAGGCTGGCGCGCTGGCCGTGGTGGAGGACGCTTCGGTGGAGGTATCAACGCCGGCGGCAACCGCGTGTGGTTGGCCCGCCGCCTTGAGTAACGCCTGGTATTGATCCCAGGGAACAACCGCGTACTCGGGTTGACCATCTCGGCTGATAACCTGAATAGCCATTACAACCCCCTTGTCGGACTTCTCGCATGTAATCTGTAGGCATAATCGTTATGCCAATAATATTACCAGCCAACGGGGGAATTGCAGCACGCCGCTGTTTTCAGCTGCGATTCTGTTCCAGGCGCAAGGCTTCCGGCGTGTCGGGCAAGCGTTCGACCACCCGCAGCTTTTCCGGTGACTGGCGATGACGCCAGGCGCGGAACGCCTCCAGCTCGTCGCTGACGGTCTTCAGTACCCAGCCGAGCACGGCGATGTCATCGAGCAGGCCGACGCCCAGCAGCCAGTCCGGAATCGCGTCCAGGGGGCTGACGAAGTACAGCAGGCCAGCGACGATGGTCAGCAGCGCCTTCGGGCTGATGTCGCGGTACTCGCCACGCCACCAGGCCACGCACAGCGCCTGCAGCAGCCGCACGTCCTCCTTCAGTTGTCCCAGCCGCGGCCCCTTGCGCGCCACTGCGAACAGCAGCGTTGGCAGGCGTCCGCGGCTGAGCAGACGTTCGGCGAGCGGCAGGAAGCGAGCGAAATTCCACGGTGCTTTCATGGGACCTCCATCAGCAGTGGCGGGAAGGTTATCCACATTAATTGTGGATAACCTTGTGAACAGAGCTTCGTTTCTGGCCCGGGGCTCCCGGTGGGCAAGGGCCGGGGTCAAATCGGGCGTTTTTTACACACTTGTTTCAATGCGCAATCGTTTTGCGGAAGCTTTTGTGAACCTTGTCACACAGCATCGCGCCGTCCTGCAGAAACGACAACGCCCCGTGGGTACGGGGCGTTGGACAACAGCACGGGCCGGATTACTTGGCCGGTGCGGCATCCGGAGCTGGCGCGGCTTCAGGGGCGGCGTCGGCTTCAGGGGCTTCCAGCTTGGACATGTCCTTGATGCCCAGCAGCTCCAGGTCGAAGACCAGGACCGAGTTGGCCGGGATCATCGGGCTCGGGCTCTGTGCGCCGTAGGCCAGGTCGGACGGGATGAACAGCTTGACCTTCTCGCCAACGTGCATCAGTTGCAGGCCTTCGACCCAACCCGGGATCACGCCGCTGACCGGCAGGTCGATCGGCGCGCCGCGCTCGACGGAGCTGTCGAACACCTTGCCGTCGATCAGCTTGCCTTCGTAGTGAACGGTGACCACGTCGGTCGGCTTGGGCTGGGCGCCGTCGGCCTTCTTCACGACTTCGTACTGCAGGCCGGAAGCGGTGGTGACCACACCAGGCTTCTTGCCGTTTTCCTCGAGGAATTTCTTGCCGGCTGCAGCGGACTCTTCGCTCAGCTTGGTCAGGCGCTCTTCGGCACGCTTCTGCAGTGCGGCGAAGGCTTCAACCAGCTCTTCATCCTTCAGGCGCTGTTCCTTCTTGCCGATGGCGTCTTCGATACCCTGGGCGACAGCCTTGGAATCGAGGTCATCCATGCCTTCCTGAGCCAGGCTCTTGCCCATGTTCAGGCCGATGCCGTAGGAGGCTTTCTGTGCCGGGGTCTTCAGCTCGACGCTGGTCTGCGAATCGCAACCCGCCAGGACCAGGCTAACCAGGGCAACCGCAGCCGCCAACCGATGCTGTTTCATGCTATTTCCTTGTTCATGCGCCAATGGGGCATTCGGGGTAAAGCCGCGAGAATATCAGGCGGCCACGACCAATGGCTACCGGCAATAGGAACGAGAAAAGTCCCGGAAGTTCAGTCATATGAAGAGTTCTTCATGTGCCGTTCCGGCACAGGGCCAGTATGGACGTCGCAACCGCGTTCAAGGGTAGTCGCCATCCCGGTATTGCGCTGCAACTTCGCGCAACACTTCACACAGCCACTGGGCCGGCAACGGTGCCGGCAAGGCGGCATTGCTGCAGATGCCGACCGAGCCACCGGGCTCGCTGACCCCCAGGTCCAGCTCGTGCAGCTCGCCACGATCGAGGTCGACCCGCACCGCGTCGCGCGGTGCCACCCAGACCGCATCGCTGCCTTGCACGTAGCGCCGGCTGAGGGCCGGCGACAGGGTTTCCAGGCGTTGCCGCGGCTGCTCGATGGCGCACTGCACGAACAGGCTGTCGGCATGCTTGCGGATGGTGGTGCCGGCCAGTGGCAGGACCAGCGGGTAGTCGCCGAGGCGGACGCGCTCCAGGGGCTGGCTGTGCAGCAGCGGATGGCCCGGGCGCACCACCAGCGACATGGATTCGCTGTACAGGTGCTCGAACAGCAGGCCCTGGATCTGCGGGCTGTCGGTCATGCGCCCGATCACCAGGTCCAGTTCGCCGACATGCAGTTGCGCCAGCAGGTGGGCGCTGGGTCCGGTGGCGACGCTGACCACCAGCGCCGCATGCCGCTGGTGCAGGCGGCGGATGACTTCCGGCATCAGCAGGCTTTCCACGGTGGACAGCACGCCGACGCGGACCTGCGGCGGCGCGTGCTCCTCGCCGCGCAGGGTGCTCACGCCTTCGCGCAGGGCCTGCACGCAGGGGCCGGCATAACGCATGAAGCGCACCCCGGCCGGGGTCAGCTCGACGCCCTGCTTGCCGCGTTCGAACAGGCGGGTCTGGAGCAGGTCCTCGAGTTCCTTGAGGGTCTTGGAAATCGCCGGCTGGGAAATGGCCACGGCATCCGCGGCCTTGGCGAAACTGCCCTGGCGGGCGATTTCGAGAAAGCACAGCAGGTGGCGGAACTTGATGCGGGTGTCGAGGTTCATGGTGGGGGATTCTATCCCCCTGCGGGGGAGCTGCAAGCCGCAAGCATCAAGCGGCAAGAGAAAAGCAGCGGCGCTGCCACTTGCGCTCTGCTTGCCACCTGCAGCTTGCGACTTTCAGCTCTGCAACTCGACCCGCCCTTCGACCACCCTGGCCGCCCACACCCGCAGGACCTGCCCGTCGTCCTCCAGGCAACGCCCGTCGCGCAGACGGAAATGCTGCTTGTACAACGGCGCCGCCACCACCAGTTCGCCGTGCACGCTGGCGATCAGGCCGCGGCCGATGACGTTGGCTCCCGAACGCGGATCGCGGTTGTCCACGGCATACAGCTCGGTCGGCGCCCCCGGCACATGGAACAGCGCGACCTGCGCCCCGGCATGCCAGACCACCACCCCGGAGCAGGCGACCAGGTCGCTTGCGGCACAGACCGGCGTCCAGGCGACCGGCGATTTCACGACAGCATTCGACAGGCTCATCAGAGCACCTCCTCGGTGGTGGGGATCAGGTGAAGTTCGGCGGCGCCGATCGGCCGGCGCTGGCCGCGCTCGCGGACGAAGTGCACGTCCGGGTCGGCGCGCCGGTCGTTGACGAAGGTGCGGAAGCGCTTGAGCTTTTCCGGGTCCTTGAGGGCGTTGGCCCACTCGCATTCGTAGCGGTCGACCACATGCTGCATCTGCGCCTCCAGCTCGGCGCCCAGCCCCAGGCTGTCGTCGATGATCACCTGCTTGAGATAGTCCAGCCCGCCTTCCAGGCTCTCGCGCCAGACCGAGGTGCGCTGCAGCTTGTCGGCAGTGCGGATGTAGAACATCAGCACGCGGTCGATCAGGCGCACCAGGGTCGCGTCATCCAGGTCGGTGGCGAACAGTTCGGCGTGGCGCGGGCGCATGCCGCCATTGCCGCAGACGTACAGGTTCCAGCCCTTCTCGGTGGCGATCACGCCGATGTCCTTGCTCTGCGCCTCGGCGCATTCGCGGGTGCAGCCGGACACCGCGAACTTGAGCTTGTGCGGCGAACGCAGGCCCTTGTAGCGGTCCTCCAGGAGCAGGGCCATCTTCACGCTGTCCTGCACGCCGTAGCGGCACCAGGTGCTGCCGACACAGGACTTCACCGTGCGCGTCGACTTGCCATAGGCATGCCCGGTCTCGAAGCCGGCGGCGATCAGCTCTTCCCAGATCAGCGGCAGCTCGTGCAGTTGCGCGCCGAACAGGTCGATGCGCTGGCCGCCGGTGATCTTGGTGTAGAGGTCGTATTTCTTCGCCACCTGGCCGATGACGATGAGCTTGTCCGGGGTGATCTCGCCGCCGGGAATCCGCGGCACCACCGAGTAGGTGCCGTTCTTCTGCATGTTGGCCATGAAGGTGTCGTTGGTGTCCTGCAGCGGCACCAGCGCCGGGTCCATGATCGGCTGGTTCCAGCACGAGGCGAGGATCGAGCCGACCGTGGGCTTGCAGAGGGCACAGCCGACATGGCCCTTGCCGTGCCGTGCGAGCAGGGTGTCGAAATCGCGGATGCCCTCGACCCGCACCAGCGCATAGAGCTCCTGGCGGGTATGGGCGAAGTGCTCGCAGAGGCTCTTGTCGACGCTGACCCCGCGGGCGCTCAGTTCATGCTCGAAGACCTGCTTGAGCAATGCCGCGCAACCACCGCAGCCGGTGGCCGCCCTGGTGCACGACTTGACCGCCGCCAGGTCGCCACAGCCGCTGTCGATGGCGGCGCAGACTGCGCCCTTGCTGACGTTGTGGCAGGAGCAGATGGTCGCGCTGTCCGGCAGGGCATCGGCCCCCAGGCTCGGTGCACCCGTGGATTGCGGCAGGATCAGCGCAGCCGGGTCGGCAGGCACGGCAATGCCGTTCTGCACGTACTGCAGCAGGGTGTCGTAGTAGCTGTTGTCGCCCACCAGCACCGCGCCGATCACCCGCTTGCCGCTGGCATCCAGGACCAGGCGCCGGTAGCTGCTGCCGGCCTCGTCGATGAAGCGATAGCTGCGCGCCCCCGGCGTGGCGCCGTGGGCATCGCCGATGGAGCCGACATCGACGCCGAGCAGCTTGAGCTTGGTGGACATGTCCGCACCGGCGAAGGCCGCAGCCTCCTGCCCTGCCAGCGCTGCAGCGAGATTGCGCGCCATGCCATAGCCCGGCGCCACCAGGCCGAACACGCTGCCGTTCCACGACGCGCATTCGCCGATGGCATGGATGCGCGGGTCGCTGCTGCGGCACTCGCCATCGATCACCACCCCGCCCCGCGCCGCCACCTCCAGGCCGCAGGCACGGGCCAGGGCGTCCTGCGGGCGGATACCGGCGGAGAACACGATCAGGTCGGTTTCGAGGTATTCGCCGCCGTCGAAATTCATCCGGTAGCGATACTCCTCGCCGGCGACGATGGCCTGGGTCACCCGCGCCAGATGCACGCCGACACCCAGCGCCTCGATCCGCGCACGCAAGGCCGCGCCGCCTTCGCCATCGAGCTGGACCGGCATCAGGCGCGGAGCGAACTCCACCACATGGGCCTCCAGCCCCAGCGACTTCAAGGCGTTCGCCGCCTCGAGGCCGAGCAGGCCGCCACCCACCACCACGCCGCGCCGGGCAGTGGCGGCGGCAGCACGGATGGCGTCGAGATCGTCGAGGGTGCGATAGACCAGGCGCGCCGCCCCTTCGGAACCCTGGATCGGCGGCACGAACGGATAGGAACCGGTGGCCAGGATCAGGCGGTCATAGGCATAGCGACCTTGCGCGGTGACCACTTCACGACGTTCACGGTCCACCTCCAGCACCGCTTCGCCAAGGTGCAGGGCAACGCCCTGCGCGGCATACAGGCCGGCGTCGCCGAGAGCGAGGGCCTCCGCGTCGCTGCCGGTGAAGTATTCGGACAGGTGCACCCGGTCATAGGCACGCTGGCGTTCCTCACCGAACACCCGCACCTCGAAACGGGCCAGGGCGCCGCGCTCGATGAGTTGCTCGACACAGTGATGGCCGACCATGCCGTTGCCGACGATGACCAGCTTTTCTCGTTGCTCGATGGACGCGATGGCGTTCATGCGTGGATCCTCACGGTGCGGGGCGTACCCCGGAAAAAACGCAAAAAAAAGCGCCTGGAGCCGAAGCTCCAGGCGCCTTTGCCTGGTTCTGATCGTTATGGTCCGTAGCGGTGATCGACGTTGACCACCCGGACGTTGTACAGCTGTGAAAGCAGGGAATGTGCCACTTGGCGCCCAGGCTGAAAATCCATGGTTTTCAGCGGTTGCCCGGTTTTTTTTGAACCAGACCAGTGCAAAAAACACCGGGCTTGCCGCATGTTGATGCACCACCTGCCCTTTCTTGCCGCTTACGGCTTAGAGCTTGCAGCTTCAATAGACATCCCGCCGATAACGCTTGTCCTGCCCCATCTGCGCCACATAGGCCGCCGCTGCCTCGGCACTCATCCGTCCGTGCTCGGCAACCACCGTTTTCAACGCCGCGTCCACATCCCTGGCCATCCGCGCGGCATCCCCGCAGACATAGAAGAACGCGCCATCCTGCAGCCAGCGCCACAGCTCGGCGCCCTGTTCGAGCATGCGCTGCTGCACGTAGATCTTCTCGGCCTGGTCCCGGGAAAACGCCGTGTCCAGGCGGGTCAGCAGGCCGCTCTCGCGCCATGCCAGCAACTCGTCGCGGTAATAGAAGTCGCACGCCTCGCGCTGCTCGCCGAAGAACAGCCAGTTGCGCCCGGCGGCCGCGCGTGCCTCGCGCTCCTGGAGAAAGGCACGGAACGGCGCGATACCGGTGCCGGGCCCGACCATGATCACCGGCCGATCGTCCTCCTCCGGCACACGGAAATGCGCCGACGGCTGCGGGAAGATCGCCACCTCCAGCGTCTCGCCGCGATCGGCGAGGAAGGTCGAGCACACGCCCTTGCGCCGGCCGTAGCGCACGGTCGACAGGGTCAGGTGAACCTGCCGCGGGTGCTGGCGAGGACTGGAACTGATGGAGTACAGCCGCGGTTGCAAGGGCTTGAGCAGCGTCAGCCAGTCCGCCAGCGGCAGCGACAGGGGAAACGCCGCGAGCAGGTCCGCCAGCTGTTGGCCCCACAAGGCGTCCTTGTCCTTGACGAACCCGGGGTGGCGCTCGGCAAAGCGTTCCTGCCACTGCGGGGTGATCCGGGTGATATCCAGATGCCCGGCCAGTGCCTCGCGCAGCGGCATCGGCGCCTGGCCCTTGAGGGTCACCTCGGCATCGCCGTCCAGTTGGCCCAGGTCGATGATTTCCGCCACCAGCGCCGGGCAGTTGCGCGGCCACACGCCCAGGGCGTCGCCGGCTTCGTAGCGCAACCCGCTGTCGCCCAGGTCGAAGACGATCTGCCGGGTTTCCTTGCTCGCCCCCGGACCGTTGAGCAGACGGTTTTCCAGCAGCCGCGCAGGCAGCGGCGCCTGCTTGCCGAACGCCGCGGCCGCGGTTTGCACCACCGGCAGCGATGCCTGCGCCAGTTTCGCCGTCAGGGCCTGCAACCAGGCAGCGAACGGCTCGTCGAAATCCGGCTCGCACTCGACCCGCTGCAGCAGGCGCTCGCCCCCCAGTTCGGCAAGGCGCTGGTCGAGCTTGCGGCCGAAACCGCAGAACTGGTCATAGCTGGAATCCCCCAGCGCCAGCACCGCGTAGGGCCGCCTGGCCCAGGCACCGGCGTCGCCCTGCAGCGCCTGCCAGAACGCCGCGCCACTGTCCGGCGCCTCGCCATCACCGAAGGTGCTGGTGATCAGCAGCAGGCTGGCGGCCTCGCCGATGCGCGCCGGCTGGGCGCTTTCCATGCATTCCAGTTGCACGCTCAGCCCGGCCTCGCGCAGATGGGCGGCGCAGCGCTCGGCCAGGGCCTGGCTGTTGCCGGTCTGCGAGGCCCACAGCACCAGGTGCTCGGGCAATGCTGCGGGGCTGGCCACGGCAGGCGCAGCATCGCTGCGGGAATACAGCCCGGCCAGCAGACCGTCGATGAACAAGCGCCGCGCCGGCGCCAGCGGGGCACTGGCCGGCAAGGTCGGCACGCCCGTGCTGCGCGCCGTGCTCAGGCCCAGCAGAAAGCCCTGCAGGTAGTGGCGTTCGCCGTCGGCCAGGACCAGTTCAGGGGCAGCGCCCAGGCCCAGGACCTGACGCAGGGTATCGGTAGGCATCGGCCGGATCTCCTCGGGGATGGCGGGATCGAGTTGCAGCACATCGAGACGCGCACCGCCGACCCGGACCAGGGCCACGGCACAGTGCTTGAACGCCGGTTGCAGGGACAGGGGATCGACCGCATCGCAGGTCACCGCGTTGATCGCCAGTTGCTCGCCGTACAGGTCGTTCCAGTGGAACGGCGCGAAGCAGTTGCCAGGCATCACCCGCGTGCTGATCCGCGCCGGCAGCACGGCCTGGCCACGCCGTGAGCGGACCTCGACCTGGTCCTGTTCGGCAATGCCGAGGGCCGCGGCGTCGTCCGGGTGGATTTCCAGGAACGGCCCGGGTTCGAGCCGGTTCAGGCTGGCGACCTTGCCGGTCTTGGTCAGGGTGTGCCACTGGTGCTGGACGCGTCCGGTATTGAGCACCAGCGGGTAGGATTCGTCCGGCAGTTCCGCAGGCGGCAACCAGGGTCGGGCGAAGAAACGAGCCTTGCCACTGGGCGTGGCGAAGACGATCGGCGGACGTTCACCGTCGGCCTCTTCTCTCAGCGTCTGGCTCAGGCCGTTGTTGAGGTAGCGCAGCGGACTGCGCGCCTCCTCGCGCCCCGGCTCGCAGGGCCACTGCCGTGGGCCGATGCGCAGTCTTGCGTAGTCCAGGCCACGCAGGTCATAGCCGGTGGCCGGGTTCCAGGCCTGGCGGATCTCTTCGAACACCTCCTCGGCGCTGTTGTAGCCGAAGGCGTCGGCATAGCCCATGGCACAGGCCACCCGGGCAATGATCTGCCAGTCGGGCAGGCTTTCGCCGGGGGCATCCACGGCCTTGGCGGTGAGGGTCAGGTTGCGCTCGGAATTGATCATCACCCCCTCGCCTTCGGCCCACAGGGCGGCGGGCAAAAGGATGTCGGCGTAACGGTTGGTCTCGGTGTCGAGGAAGGCATCCTGGCTGATCACCAGCTCCGCCTTGCGCAGCCCGTCGATCACCCGCTGCCGGTTGGCGACGCTGGCCACCGGGTTGCTGCAGATGATCCAGCAGGCCTTCACTTCGCCGGCGGCCATCCGCTCGAACAGGCCGATGGTGCCTTCTCCCGCCTCGGCGCGCAGGCTGCCGGGAGGAATGCGCCAGAGCTTTTCGACGAACTGGCGATCCCCGTCCACCAGCGCCGAGCGCTGCCCGGGCAGGCCCGGCCCCATGTAGCCCATTTCCCGTCCGCCCATGGCGTTGGGCTGACCGGTCAGCGAGAACGGTCCGCTGCCGGGGCGGCAGATCGCTGCGCTGGCCAGGTGCAGGTTGCACAGCGCGTTGGTGTGCCAGGTGCCATGGATGCTCTGGTTCAGGCCCATGGTCCAGCAGCTCATCCAGTCCGGCGCCGTGCCGATCCAGGCGGCGGCCTGGCGGATGCCGGCCTCGTCCAGGCCGGTGATCTGCGCCACCCGCTCCGGGGTGTAGTCGGCGAGAAACCCGGGCATTTCGTCCCAGCCCTCGGTGTGGCGGCGGATGAAGGCGCTGTCGGTGTGGCCATTGGCATGCAGCAGGTGGAGCAGGCCGTTGAGCAGCGCGAGGTCGGTGCCGGGACGGATCTGCAGGAACAGATCGGCCTTGTCCGCCGTGGCGCTGCGTCGCGGGTCGACCACGATCAACCGGGCACCGGCCTTGAGCCGGTCGAGCAGGCGCAGGAACAGGATCGGATGACAGTCCGCCATGTTCGCGCCGATGACCAGGAACACCTCGGCCCGGTCGAAGTCCTGGTAGCTGCCCGGCGGCCCGTCGGCGCCCAGGGAAAGCTTGTAGCCGCTGCCGGCGCTGGCCATGCACAGCCGCGAGTTGGACTCGATATGACGACTGCGGACGAAGCCCTTGACCAGCTTGTTGGCCAGGTACTGGGCCTCCAGCGACATCTGCCCGGAGACGTACAGCGCCACGGCGTCCGGGCCATGGTTGTCGATGATCTCGCGCAGGCGCCGGGCGGTCTGCGCGATGGCCTGGTCCATGCCCAGGCGCACCGGATCGCGCTGGCGCTGGTCGCGCAGCCAGGCCCACTCCATGCGTCCGGACTCGCGCAACGGCTGGTGACAGCTCAGGCCCTTGGTGCACAGGCGACCGAAGTTGCTCGGGTGCTGCTTGTCGCCGCTGACCTTGATGACCCGGTTGTCCGCCACGCTCATGACGATGCCGCAACCGACACCGCAATACGGGCAGACACTGCGCACCGTCGTGTTGGCCATGACCCTGACTCTCCTGCCTTTTCGCGCAAAAACAAAAAGGCGCCCTGCCGCTCCACCCTGAATGAACAGGAGGAGCGACACGGCGCCTTTGTCGTGAATGGGGCAATCGACGTTGATTGCCTGATGGGCAGGTCACAGCAAGGAGCGCGCCAGATCGCCTGACCAGCGGATTTGCAGGGCCGCGCCGGGTGCGCTCCTCGCCCTGTTGCACCGTCCTGGTGAGCGCTGCACCAAAGCACGGCAGGCCATGGCCGCATTGCTGGCATCTGGCCGGATCATTACAATCCGCGCAGTCACGACGGGCACTGCCGTCGCCCGCCTCCGGAGTGTTTCATGGAAGAAATCGAACAGCGCTGGCTGTACGCCTTGTCCGCCCCCATGGTCGCGCTCAACGGCGCCAGCTACAGCTCGCCGTACTACTACCACGACGGCGACGACGATCAGATCGACCTCGCCAGTTCGTGGAACGTCGCCTCGCGCGAGCAGTTGCTCGACATCGTCGCGCGCATGGCCGACGACGGTCATGCCACCGAACTCAACGCCGCCTACTGGCGCTATCAGCGCGCCCTGCCCAGTGACTGGCAGGCCCTGCTGGAACAGCTGAGCCTGCGCGAGCGGATACTGCACGACTACGCCGCACGCACCTTCCTCGACTGCGGCTTCGGCGGCACCCGCGCCTGGGACCTGGGGCGCATGGGCTTCCTGCTGCGCTGCGGGTTGCGCAACGACTGGATCAGCTTCGACGAAAGCCTCTGGCTGCAGGGCCGCCTGGCGGTCCGCGCACGGCATTTCTATGGCAGTTGGTCAGCCTATGTCGCGGGCTACGTGATCGGACGCGGCCTGTGGGGCTGCTCCGACCTGCCCGATGAACAACTGGGCCGGCAACTGGAACGCCAGGGCAGCGACCCGAGGAACCAGCACATCATCGCGAGCCTGAGCAACGACAGCGCTTCGCCGTTTGCCGAGCTGCCCTGGCACCTGGAACTCAACCTGCCGGAAAAACCCGCGTCCCTTGCCGAGAGTGATTGGTCATGAGTTGCTGGATCCGCCTTGGCATCGAACCGACCAAGGATCAGAACACTATCCGCGGGGCCTACCGCGCCCGCCTCCCGGAGCATCACCCGGAAACCGACCCCGAGGGCTTCCAGGCCCTGCGCGAAGCCTACGAGACGGCACTTCGGCACGCCCGCGAGGAAGACCGCCCCGCTCAGGAAACCCTCGAAACCGAGGCCCCGCCCGGCATTCTCGAGACGTTCCGCAGCCTGCTCGACGACAGCACCCGGCGCTACGAGCCGGCAGCCTGGCAGGCCTTCGTCCAGCAACTGGACCTGCTGCCGCTGGAAGTCCTCGAGGACGTCAGCTGGTCGTTGCTGCACGCGGTGCGCCACTGCGGCATGATTTCCCGCGAATGCGTGGGCATCCTTGCCAACCGCCTGGGCTGGTCGCAGCAACTGCTGCGCCTGGACTTCGAGGCCGCCCGGGAGATCGAAGGCTTCCTCCAGCATCTGCAGCAGCCCGATCCGTTCCCGACCGGGTTGATGGGCACCTGGTCGGCGGCCGCGCAGCAGGAAACCCTGTGGTACCTGAATTCCCTGGATTACCTCTATCACCAGCGCCCGCTGTTCGAGTACGCGAACTTCGCCACGCTCCACACCTGCCTGCCGTTGCCCGCGGACGACGCCGTGGTGCAGCGCCTGCTGGTGCAATTCGCCCTCGCCGATGTTCCCAGCCCGACCCTGCATGAGCGCTGTGCCCAACAGCAGGCGGCCGATCCGGACAACGTCGACCTGCTGTTCCTCCTGGCCCTGCAGGCCACGACCCTGGAACGGGGGCCGGAGGCACTGGCCAGCTGGACCCGCCTGCACTGGGAGTTCCACCATCCCCAGGCCGCACGCCGGCTGATCGAACTGGGCCATGGGCTGCAACCGCAGCACGTGCCGCTGTTGATCCAGGCCTTCGACCGGCAGCAGGACACGGATGCCTGGCCCGCGGCGCTGCAGGACCAGGCACAACTGCTGGGCAGCTTCGCCCAGTCCCCGCAGACCCTGTCCCGCTGGTTCATCGCCAAGCGTTCGGCGCTCGACGGACTGGCCGCGGCGTTCATCGACTGGCGCCTGGACGACACGCGCGAACCGGAGTTGCTGGCCCTGCTGCTGGACGAGCATCCGCAGCCTGGACTGCAGCGGCTCTATCGCTACGCCTGGGCGCTGTCCCGCGGCAACGAGGTGCTGCTGCGGGAGATCAGCGAGGCCCCTGCCTGCACGGATCTGTTCGAAGAACTGATCCTCAAGGAATTCCGCCGCCAGGCCAGGCAGCGCCTGCACTGGCTGAGCGCAGCACCGGTGCCCCTGGCCCTGGGCGGGTTTCTCGAGAGCAAGCAGCGTCATCCGGACTTCCCCAACACCCTCGGCGCGGATTTCGCCCCCCTCGCCTGCAGCCACTGGCTCCGGCACATGCGGGCCTTCGACCAGACCGCCCTCGAACGCCTGTTCGAGCGTTTCGAGCCGCGCCAGATGAGCCCTCGCCCTTTTGCCCTGGACCACCAGGCACGCCTGGCCAACCGCGGGATCGAACTGCCCGTGCCGGACGCCGACACGGATCCCTGGGCCTGGCATGCCCAGGGCCTGTTCATCCTCGCCCTGCTGGAACAGCCCGAGCGCTGGCTGCAACTGATCACGCCGTCGATGCTGCGCCAGCTCGACTACCCGACCCGCCACCCGTTCGCCGACACCCGTGACCTGCTCGGGGAATGGCTGGCGTCCGGGGCAGCGCTCGAAGCGCTGCTGGCGCGGCTGGACCCGAGCAATCCGCTGCAGGGGCTGCTCGCCGAGGAACTCTGCACCCTGGCCAGCGTGTTCGACGGGCCGCGCCTGCCTGGCCCGCGCGCGCTGCTGAAGCACTTCGCCAGCGACCCCGAGGTCTTCGCTGGCGATACCTGGAGCATGACGCTGTTCCTCGGCACGCTGTTCTTCACTCCGGGTTTCGGCGACGCTGACCGTGGCTATGTGCTCGACCAGATGAAGAACGTGGCCGGCGACGATACCTGGTGCGAACGCTTCCGCCAGTTGCTGCCCAGGAGAAAGGTGCTGCGCCCGTCGCGCAAGGACCTGCAAGGCCGGGGCATCGACGGCGACAGCTTCTACCTGGCATTGGACGCCCTGGAGAAAATGGCGGCGCTCAATACCTCATGGCCCGCACCCCGCGCCCTGGCGACCTTGCAGATGGCCAAGGACGATGCGAACAACGGCAATGGCCTGCGCCTGGCACTGACGGCCGTGCTGTCGCTGGCCGAGCGCCTGATGGCGATGAAGATGACGGAGAAACCCGCCAGCGCCTGGCAGTTCTGGCGAATCGACCAACGCCTGGGTCAGCGCGACTACGGGCTGATGCTGGCGCTGTGGGCGGGACTGGCCGCGAGCATTCCGTTCATGGACCGCGAGCTGCACGTGGTGCTGGCGATCTTCGCCATCGTCGACGCGGCCTGCATCGGGATACGACGCCTGCGCGACCGCCACCACCCCCTGTGGATGTGGATCGTGCTGGTGATCATCCCGACGCTGATCCCCTTGTACATGCTGGCACTGCTGCTGATTCCCGGCGACAGCCTGCCCAACCGCTACGGCCGCCCGGCAAGCGCCGCCGCCAGGGACCGCCTGCAGGCCCTTGGCCTGCAGGCACTGCTGCGCCAGTCGAAACCTAAGCGCCCAGATCGTCCAGCAAGCGTGTTAGAGCCTGGCGACGGCTGGTGATGTCCTCGGCGCGCTGGCTGGCGAGCACCGCGTTGAACTCGTCCAGCCAGGCGCCGATACGCTCCCGCTCCTCGCCCAGGCTGTGCATCCAGGCCCGCTCCAGGCGGGCACTGAGGGCACGGTTGGGCAGGGTGTCACGGGGATGGATCTTCAGCGCGGCCAGGCGCGCGCGGCTGTTGGCACGGGACTGCTCGTCAAGGCCGGAGGGGCTGCGGTCGATGCTGTGGCTGTGGCGCTTGCCGGTTTCCAGCAGGGTCACGTCCACTTCCAGCAGGCCGTTGATGTCGTAGCTGAAGCGCACGTCGATCTCCTGCAGGCGGCCGACCTGGGGCAACTCCACCTCGAAGGCATCGATGAAGATATTGTCGCGAACCCAGGGGCGCTCGCCCTGGTAGACCTCGATGCGGATCATCTTCTGCGCTTCGTGGGTGCTGTGGAAACGCTGCACCTTCGAGGTCGGGATCACCGTGTTGCGCTCGATGATCGGCGAGAACGCACCGCGCACGTCCTCGCCACGCGCCGAGGAAATGCCCAGGGTGTAGGGGCAGACATCGGTCAGGATGAGTTCCTCGATGGCCGCGTCGCGCGCCTTGCACGCCGCCTGGCTGGCGGCACCGAGGGCGACGATGGTATCGGGGTCGAGGTGCCGGTACGGCAGGCGGCCGAACAGGGTGGCGACCATTTGCTGCACAGCCGGCATGCGCGTGGCGCCACCGACCAGCACCAGGCTGTCGAGGTCCCGCGGGCTCAGGCGGGCATCGCGCAGGGCCTGTTCGATCGGCGCGCGCAGGCGGGCCAGCAACGGTGCCCAGATCGACTGGGCACGGGCCTCGTCCAGCTGCCATTCACGGGTGCTCCCGGCGCCTTTCCAGCTCAGCGATTGCGGCCCCTGGACCAGACGGCACTTGAGCTGTTCGAGGGCATCGCAGAGGGTGGCCAGGGCCTGCGGCTCGATGCTCGCCACGTCCAGCTGCCAGTCCTTGAGGCACGCTTGCAGCAAGGCGGCGGTGAAATCCTCGCCGCCAAGGAAGTTGTCGCCGGTGGACGCGTGCACCTCGATCAACGGCAGGGAGTACTCCAGCACCGTGACGTCGAAGGTACCGCCACCCAGGTCGAAGATCAGGGTGCGCTCGAACTTCTGCTCGTGCAGGCCGTAGGCCATGGCGGCGGCAGTCGGTTCGTTGATCAGGCGCTGCACCTTGAGACCGGCCAGCTCGGCGGCGAAGCAGGTGCGCTTGCGCTGCTCGTCGCTGAAATAGGCGGGCACGGAAATCACCGCTTCGCTGACCGGCACGCCGAGGAAGGCTTCGGCGTCCTGTTTCAGCGACCCCAGCACCAGGGCCGAGAGTTCCTCCGGACTGAAGGACTGCTCCCCCAGCTGGAAGCGCTTGTCACTGCCCATGAAGCGCTTGAACGCTGCGGCGCTGCGCTGCGGGTGGGTGGTCAGGCGTGAACGGGCGGCGCGCCCGACGAGAATGCTGCCGTCGTCGTCGAGACTGACCACCGAAGGGGTCAGCAGCTCGCCGAGGGCGTTGGGAATCAACTGGGCCTGACCCTCACGCCATACGGCGATCAGGCTGTTGGTGGTACCGAGGTCAATGCCCAGCAACGGGGCGGGGGAAACACTGGCGTCCTGCATCGTGGATCTCTTGCTCAGAAAAAGGGGCTGGCAAGCGATACCAGCACGCTGGTGGATTCTGAACGAAAGGCAGAAACAAAAAAAGCGACCCTAAGGTCGCTTTCTCTGTTGCTTCCGGGTGTTCAGTGGGCCCTGGAAGCTATATATGGCGCAGCGGACGGGACTCGAACCCGCGACCCCCGGCGTGACAGGCCGGTATTCTAACCGACTGAACTACCGCTGCGCGAAACACTGAGAAGTGGTGGGTGATGACGGGATCGAACCGCCGACCCTCTGCTTGTAAGGCAGATGCTCTCCCGGCTGAGCTAATCACCCATCGTCTCGGTGTGGCGCGCATTCTACGGAGCACCCCAGACTCTGTAAAGCACTTTTTGAAAATTTTTTTTCAGGCGTTCCAACGACTTAGCGGACTTGGCCTGGAAGCGTCGCTCGGAGAATAATGCCCCCCTTATGTAATGAGGAGAGATTCGCCCCATGTGGTTCAAGAACCTGCTGAGCTATCGCCTGACCCAGGACATCCCGTTCGACGCCGAAGCGCTGGAAGCGGCCCTCGCCAGCAAGCCTGCCCGCCCATGCGCCAGCCAGGAGTTGACCACCTACGGCTTCGTCGCGCCGTTCGGCAAGGGCGAGGACGCGCCGCTGGTGCATGTCAGTGGCGACTTCCTGCTGATCGCCGCGCGCAAGGAGGAACGCATCCTGCCTGGCAGCGTCGTGCGTGACGCGGTCAAGGAGAAGGTCGACGAGATCGAGGCCGAGCAGATGCGCAAGGTCTATAAGAAGGAGCGCGACCAGATCAAGGACGAGATCGTCCAGGCCTTCCTGCCCCGCGCCTTCATTCGCCGCGCCATGATCTTCGCCGCCATCGCGCCGAAGCTGGGCCTGATCCTGGTCAACTCGGCCAGCGCCAAGCGCGCCGAAGACCTGCTCTCGACCCTGCGTGAAGTGATGGGCTCGCTGCCGGTGCGTCCGGTCACGGTGAAGATCGCGCCGAGCGCGACCATGACCGACTGGGTGAAGAACCAGCAGGCCGCGCCGGACTTCCACGTGCTGGACGAGTGCGAACTGCGCGACACCCACGAAGACGGCGGCATCGTGCGCTGCAAGCGCCAGGACCTGACCAGCGACGAGATCCAGCTGCACCTGGGCACCGGCAAGCAGGTCACCCAGCTGGCCCTGGCCTGGCAGGACAAGCTGTCCTTCGTGCTGGACGACAAGACGGTGATCAAGCGCCTGAAGTTCGAGGAACTGCTGCAGGACCAGGCAGAGGAAGACGGCGGTGACGAGGCCCTGGGGCAACTGGACGCCAGCTTCACCCTGATGATGCTGACCTTCAGCGAGTTCCTGCCGGCGCTGTTCGAGGCGCTGGGCGGTGAAGAGATTCCCCAGGGGATCTGATGGATCGGGGGTCGCCTTGCGACCCCCTGGTCCCCCGGATTTGCCCTTGCCAGGGAAAATGTGCACTATAGTGCGCACTGCGAGGACGACCTCGCGACGCATCGCGTGAACACCCGGGGACGGCCCCATCACCTGATGGAGCACCCCACATGTCCTGGATCATCCTGTTCTTCGCCGGCCTCTTCGAAGTCGGCTGGGCTGTCGGCCTGAAGTACACCGACGGCTTCACCCGCCCTCTCCCCACCGTGCTTACCGTCGCCGCCATGGCCATCAGCCTCGGCCTGCTCGGCCTGGCCATGAAAGAACTGCCGCTGGGCACCGCCTACGCCATCTGGACCGGGGTCGGCGCGGTGGGCACGGTCATCGCCGGGATCATCCTGTTCGGCGAATCCATGGCCCTGGTGCGCCTGGTCAGCGTCGCGCTGATCATCGCCGGCCTGATCGGCCTGAAGGTCAGCGCCAGCTGACCTTGACTGTCATCGAGCCTCCCCGCGCAACTCCCCTACCCGCTCGCGCAACAGCGCCGGCTCCGCCTGTTCGCCAGGAATCGCGGCGCCGGCCACCAGCGTCACCCGCGACCAGAAGCGGCGGAACAAGCCCTTGGCCGGATCACGGCTGAAGAAACTGCCCCACAACCCCTGCAGCGCCAGCGGGATCACCGGTACCGGGGTGCGCTGCAGGATCAGCTTGACGCCGCCCTTGAACTCGTCGATCTCGCCATCCAGGGTCAGCTTGCCTTCCGGGAAGATGCACACCAGCTCGCCGGCCGCCAGGTACTCGGCGATGCGCTCGAAGGCGCGCTCGTAGGTCTCGCGGTCCTCGTTGCGCCCGGCGATGGGGATAGCCCCGGCGGTGCGGAAGACGAAGTTGAGCAGCGGCAGGTTGTAGATCCGGTAGTACATGACGAAACGCATCGGCCGGCGCACCGCCCCGGCAATCAGCAGCGCATCGACGAACGACACGTGGTTGCACACCAGCAGCGCCGCACCTTCATCAGGGATCTGCTCCAGGTCGCGATGCTTGACCCGGTACATGGAATGGCTCAGCAGCCAGATCATGAAGCGCATGCTGAACTCGGGAACGATTTTGAAGATGTAGGCGTTGACCGCGATGTTGAGCAGCGACACCACCAGGAACAACTGGGGAATCTCCAGCCCGGCCATGCCCAGCAGGAGCATGGTGACGATCGCCGAGACCACCATGAACAGCGCGTTGAGAATGTTGTTCGCGGCGATCACCCGGGCCCGCTGGTCCTCCGGGGTACGCGCCTGGATCAGCGCATACAGCGGCACGATGTAGAAGCCGCCGAACACGCCGAGGCCGACGATCGACAGCAGGATCCACCAGGCCTTGCTCATGCCCAGCAGCGCCAGCCAGTCATAAGGCGCGGCCGCCGCCGGGATATCCCCGGAATGCCACCACCAGAGCAGGCCGAACAGGGTCAGGCCGAAGGAGCCGAACGGCACCAGGCCGATCTCCACCTTGCGCCCGCTGAGCCGCTCGCACAGCAGCGAACCGAGGGCGATGCCCACCGAGAACAGGGTCAGGATCAGGGTGACCACGGTTTCATCGCCGTGCATCCAGACCTGGGCGTAGGCCGGGATCTGCGTCAGGTAGATCGCGCCGACGAACCAGAACCACGAGTTGCCGACGATCGAACGGGACACCGCCGGCGTCTGGCTCAAGCCCATGCGCAGGGTCGCGCCGGTCTGGGCGAAGATGTTCCACTGCAGTTGCAAGCCGGGCGATGCCGCGGCGGCGCGGGGGATGAAGCGGCTGGCGCCGTAGCCCAGGGCGGCGGTCAGGACGATGCCGCAGGCCACCACCGGCGCGTAGTGGGTGGACGACATCATCACCCCGGCGGCGATGGTCCCGGCGAGGATCGCCAGGAAGGTGCCCATCTCCACCAGGCCGTTGCCGCCCACCAGCTCTTCCTCGTGCAGGGCCTGGGGCAGGATCGAGTACTTGACCGGGCCGAACAGCGCCGAATGGGTGCCCATGGCGAACAGCGCCAGGAGCATCAGCCACAGCTGGTTATAGAGGAAGCCGACGGCGCCGACGGCCATGATCGCCACTTCGGCCAGCTTGATGGTGCGGATCAGCGCGTCCTTGGCGTACTTCTCGCCGAACTGGCCGGCCAGGGCCGAGAACAGGAAGAACGGCAGGATGAACAGCAGCGCGCAGAGGTTGACCAGCATCGAGCCGTCGCCGCCGAGGCTCAGCTTGTAGAGGATCGCCAGGATCAGCGACTGCTTGTACAGGTTGTCATTGAAGGCACCCAGCGACTGGGTGACGAAGAACGGCAGGAAGCGCCGCTTCTTGAGCAAGGTGAACTGCGAGGTGTGGCTCATCGTCCATGTACCTGGTCGGGCTTTGTGATTTGAGGCGCCGAGGGCGGGAAAAGCCACACTTTGCCGGATAATCCTTCCCCGGGGCCAGCGCTGGACAAACCTCAAGCCTGCTTGATGCACGGCGAGACGAACAGCTCCCCGCGCCAGGCCCCGCACAGCGTGCGCCAGCCCACCAGCGCCCACAGGCCCACCAGCGCCAGTACCAGCACCTCGCCCATGCCCTGGAAGAAACCGATATGCAGCCAGCTCGCCAGCTTCAAGGTGGCCAGCGCATAGACCCCCAGCGGGAAGGTGAAGCCCCACCAGCCGAGGTTGAACGGCATGCCCTGGTGCAGGTGCTTGAGGGTGATCAGCAGCGCCGTCAGCAACCACCAGAACCCGCAGCCCCAGAGCACGATGCCGACCACCAGGCCGATGCCGCGGACACTCTCGCCGAAACCGGCCAGGCCATTGGCGGCGAAGATCGCCGGGGCGTCGCCGCCCAGCAGCAGCATGCCCAGGGCACCGGTACCGATGGGACCGAGCGCCAGCCAGCTGGACGCGGCCATGTGCGCCGGCGGCAGCTTGTGCAGGGCCATGCGCAGGATGAGGATGGTGAGGATGCTGAACGCTACCGGCAGCGACACCGCCCACAGCACGTAGCTGGTGACCAGCATCTGCAACTGCCGGGCGCCATCGGCCAGGTGCGGCGCCAGCAGGCCACCGCTGGCAGCCGCCACTTCCGCAGCCACCACCGGCAGCAGCCAGACCGCGGTCATCTGGTCGATGCTGTGTTCCTGGCGGGTGAACATCAGGAACGGAATCGCCACGCCGCACAGCAGCGCCATGGCCACGTCGAGCCACCACAAGGCTTCCACCCAGGGCAGCAGGCCGTCGCCGAAACGCGCCAGGCCGAATGCCAGCGCGCCGTTGAGCAGGGTCGCCAGGGCCATGGGGATGGTGCCGAAGAACATCGACACCGTGGAATGGCTGAAGATGCGCCGGGCTTCATGGAAGAACAGCAGCCAGCGCGCGGCATACAACGCACTGAACAGCACGAACAGCCCCAGCGCCAGCCACCACAGCGCCTCGGCCACGCCGCGCAGCCCTGGCAGCGCCTGCGGCAGGGCCAGGGCAAGCACGCCGGTGCCCATGACCACGGCGAACCAGTTGGGGGTGAACTGGCGGATCACTTCGCGGGGATGGGCCAGGTGCTGGAAGGGACGCAAGGGATGAAGGGCGGTCTGGCATGGCATGGCGGGTTGTCTCCTGTCCTCTCATGAGGTGGAAACCACCCTACAACCAAAAAGAATATCCATATAACGGTTATTTTCTCTATCTGTTATCTATTCTACAGATACATGCCTGCGACGCCGCGCCGCTGCGACCTTGGTCGGCGCTGACGAAGCCTTGGGGACGTGCCAGACTGACTGATCGTGGTGGTAAACAGTTATTTGCTTCGGAGTCATCATGTCGTTGTCCAGCGGGCTGATCGCGGTGGTCGCCCTGGCCTATATGGCCGTCATGTTCGCCATTGCCTTCTACGGCGACCGCCGCAGCACGCCGCTGCCACCGCGCCTGCGTGCCTGGGTGTACAGCCTGTCGCTGGCGGTGTACTGCACCAGCTGGACCTTCTTCGGCGCGGTCGGCCAGGCCGCCGAGCAGCTCTGGGCGTTCCTGCCGATCTACCTGGGCCCGGTGCTGCTGATGATGTTCGCGCCCTGGGTGCTGCAGAAGATGGTGCTGATCAGCAAGCAGGAGAACATCACCTCCATCGCCGACTTCATCGCCGCGCGCTACGGCAAGTCGCAGACCCTGGCGGTGGTGGTGGCGCTGATCTGCCTGGTCGGCGTGCTGCCCTACATCGCCCTGCAACTGAAGGGCATCGTCCTTGGCGTCAACCTGCTGATCGGCGCCAACGCCGACGCCACCGGCAGCCGCGTGCAGGACACCGCGCTGGTGGTGTCGCTGGTCCTGGCGCTGTTCTCCATCGTCTTCGGCACTCGCAGCCTGGACGTCACCGAGCACCACCGCGGCATGGTCCTGGCCATCGCCTTCGAAGCCATCGTCAAGCTGCTGGCCTTCCTCGCCGTGGGCGCCTTCGTGGTGTTCAACCTGTACGACGGCTTCGCCGACCTGCTCGGCCAGGCGCGCAACTCGCCGGCCCTGGACAGCTACTGGCAGGAAACCATCAACTGGCCGTCCATGGTGGTGCAGACCGGGGTGGCGATGATGGCGATCATCTGCCTGCCACGGCAGTTCCAGGTCACCGTGGTGGAGAACATCGAGCCGCAGGACATGCGCCTGGCGCGCTGGGTGTTCCCCCTGTACCTGGTGCTGGCCGCGCTGTTCGTGGTGCCCATCGCCCTGGCCGGGCAGATGCTCCTGCCCGACTCGGTGATCTCCGACTCCTTCGTCATCAGCCTGCCCCTGGCCGAAGCCCATCCGAGCCTGGCGCTGCTGGCCTTCATCGGCGGCGCCTCGGCTGCCACCGGCATGGTCATCGTCGAGGCGGTGGCCTTGTCGACCATGGTTTCCAACGACATGCTGCTGCCCTGGCTGCTGCGCCGGAACAACGCCGAGCGGCCGTTCGAAGCCTTCCGCCACTGGATGCTCACGGTGCGCCGGGTGACCATCGTGGTCATCCTGCTCCTCGCCTACGTCAGCTACCGCCTGCTCGGCTCCACCGCGAGCCTGGCCACCATCGGCCAGATCGCCTTCGCCGCGGTGACCCAGCTGACCCCGGCCATGCTCGGCGCGCTGTACTGGAAACAGGCCAACCGCCGCGGCGTGTTCGCCGGCCTGGCCACCGGCACCTTCCTCTGGTTCTACACCCTGGTCCTGCCGATCACCGCCCACAGCCTGGGCTGGCCGCTCGACGTGTTCCCCGGACTGGCCTGGCTGCACGGCAATCCGCTGAACCTGCCGATCACCCCGCTGACCCAGGGCGTGGTGCTGTCCCTGGCCGGCAACTTCATCGTCTTCGCCTGGGTCTCGATCCTCTCCCGCACGCGGGTCACCGAACACTGGCAGGCCGGCCGCTTCATCGGCCAGCAGAGCAGCGCGCGGCCGAGCAACCGCTCGCTGCTGGCGGTACAGATCGACGACCTGCTCAACCTCGCCGCCCGTTTCGTCGGCGAGGAACGCGCGCGGCAGAGCTTCATCCGCTTCGCCTACCGCCAGGGCAAGGGCTTCAACCCCAACCAGAACGCCGACGGCGAGTGGATCGAGCACACCGAGCGCCTGCTCGCCGGGGTGCTCGGCACCTCCTCGACGCGGGCGGTGGTCAAGGCCGCCATCGAAGGCCGCGACATGCAGCTCGAAGACGTGGTGCGCATCGCCGACGAAGCCTCCGAGGTATTGCAGTTCAACCGCGCCCTGCTGCAGGGCGCGATCGAGAACATCAGCCAGGGCATCAGCGTGGTCGACCAGTCGTTGCGCCTGGTGGCCTGGAACCGCCGCTACCTGGAGCTGTTCAACTACCCGGACGGGCTGATCAGCGTCGGCCGGCCGATCGCCGACATCATCCGCTACAACGCCGAGCGCGGCCTGTGCGGCCCCGGCGAAGCCCAGGTCCACGTGGCGCGGCGCCTGCACTGGATGCGCCAGGGCCGTGCGCACACCTCCGAACGGCTGTTCCCCAACGGCCGGGTCATCGAGCTGATCGGCAACCCGATGCCCGGCGGCGGCTTCGTCATGAGCTTCACCGACATCACCCCGTTCCGCGAGGCCGAGCAGGCCCTCAAGATGTCCAACGAAAGCCTCGAACTGCGGGTCGCCGAGCGTACCCGCGAGCTGTCGCAACTGAACCTGGCGCTGACCGAGGCGAAGAGCCATGCCGAGGCCGCGAACAAGTCCAAGACCCGTTTCCTGGCCGCCGTCAGCCATGACCTGATGCAGCCGCTGAACGCCGCCCGATTGTTCTCCGCGGCGCTCTCGCACCAGGCCGAAGGCCTGTCCGGCGAAGCCCAGCAACTGGTGCAGCACATGGACAGCTCGCTGCGCTCGGCAGAAGAACTGATCAGCGACCTGCTGGATATCTCGCGCCTGGAGAACGGCAAGATCACCCCGGACGCCAAGCCCTTCGCCCTCAACGAGCTGTTCGACACCCTCGGCGCCGAATTCACCGTGCTGGCCCGCGAGCACGGCCTGGACTTCCGCGTGCGCGGCAGCCGCCTGCGGGTGCACAGCGACATGAAACTGCTGCGGCGGATCCTGCAGAACTTCCTCACCAACGCCTTCCGCTACGGCAAGAGCCCGATCCTGCTCGGCGTGCGCCGCCACCAGGGCAACCTGTGGCTGGAGGTGTGGGACCGCGGCCCGGGCATCGCCGACGACAAGCTGCAGGTGATCTTCGAGGAGTTCAAGCGCCTCGACAGCCACCAGACCCGTGCCGAGAAAGGCCTGGGCCTGGGCCTGGCGATCGCCGACGGCCTGTGCAAGGTCCTCGGCCACCCGCTGGAGGTGCGCTCGTGGAGCGGCAAGGGCAGCGTGTTCCGGGTCAGCGTGCCGCTGGCCAGCGCCCGTGCGCCGGAACCGCTGAAAGCCCCGGAACAGGCCGGACAGCCGCTGGCAGGGCTGCAGGTGCTATGCGTGGACAACGAAGACAGCATCCTGATCGGCATGAACAGCCTGCTCAGCCGCTGGGGCTGCCAGGTCTGGACCGCGCGCAACCGCGACGAGTGCGCGGCGCTGCTGGACAAGGGCCTGCGCCCGCACCTGGCGCTGGTGGACTATCACCTCGACGATGGCGAGATCGGTACCGAACTGATGGCCTGGCTACGCACCCGCCTCGGCGAGCCGGTGCCAGGGGTGGTGATCAGCGCCGACGGCCATGGCGAGACCATGGCCAAGGTGCATGCCGCCGGCCTCGACTACCTGAGCAAGCCGGTCAAGCCGGCCGCCCTGCGCGCCCTGCTCAACCGCCATCTGAGTCTGGTGCAATGAGCCCGTCGCTGGCCGGACTGCCGTCGCCCGCGGCCATGGCCTTTTCCAGCAGGTCCGGCGCCAGGCTCTTGCTGGCGCGGGCACCGAGCAGCTTGAGCTGCTCGCTGCGGCTGATCAGGTTGCCGCGACCCTCGCACAGCTTGTTGCGCGCTGCCGCGTAGGCCTTGTCCACCTGCTGCAGGCGGTTGCCCAGCTCGTCCAGGTCCTGGATGAACAGCACGAACTTGTCGTACAGCCAGCCGGCGCGCTCGGCGATCTCCCGGGCATTCTGGCTCTGCCGCTCCTGCTTCCACAGGCTGTCGATGACCCGCAGGGTGGCCAGCAGGGTGGTCGGGCTGACGATCACGATCTGCCGGTCGAAGGCTTCCTGGAACAGGTTCGGCTCGGCCTGCAGGGCAGCCGAGAAGGCCGCCTCGATGGGCACGAAGAGCAGGACGAAGTCCAGGCTGGTGAGGCCGTCGAGGCGGTTGTAGTCCTTGCTCGACAGGCCTTTGACATGGCTGCGCAGGGAGTGCACGTGCTGCTTGAGCGCGGCCTGGGCGACGTCCTCCTCGCTGGCACCGATGAACTGCTGGTAGGCGGTCAGGCTGACCTTGGAGTCCACCACCACCTGCTTGTCGCCGGGCAGCATGATCAGCACATCCGGCTGGAAGCGCTCGCCGTCGGCGCTCTTCAGGCTGACCTGGGTCTGGTACTCGCGGCCCTTCTCCAGGCCGGCGTGCTCCAGGACCTTTTCCAGGATCAGCTCGCCCCAGTTGCCCTGGGTCTTCTGGCCCTTGAGGGCCTGGGTCAGGTTGGTCGCCTCGTCGCTCAGGCGCAGGTTGAGCTGCTGCAGGCGCTCCAGTTCCTTGCCCAGGGAGAAACGCTCGCGGGCTTCCTGCTGGTAGCTCTCTTCCACGCGCTTCTCGAAGGCCTGGATGCGCTCCTTGAGCGGATCGAGCAGTTGCCCGAGGTGCTGCTGGCTGGTCTGGGCGAAGCGCTGCTCGCGCTCGTCGAAGATCCGCGTGGCCATTTCGGCGAACTGCGCGCGCAGCTCGTCGCGCGAGCCCTGCAGGTCGGCGAGGCGCTGCTGGTGGCTGTCCTGCTGTTCGCGCAGCTCGGCGTCGAGGGCCGCGCAACGCGCGTCGAGGCGGCGCAGCTCGGCTTCCCGGGCGCTGCGCTCGAGGTTCCAGGCATGGGCGGCGTCGCGGGCGTTGTCGCGCTCGATCTGCAGCAGGTCGACTTCCCGGGTCAGGGCGGCGAGGCTGGCCTGCTTGGCACTGTTGGCCTGGCCGAGGTCGCTGATTTCGTCACGGCTGGCGTCCAGTTGCGCTTGCAGGCCCTCCTGGGCCAACTGCGCGCCGTGCAGGCGCTCCTCCTGCAGGGCCAGTTGCGCCTGGCGCTCGCCGTGCTGGCGCTGCCAGCGCACCAGAACGACCGCTGCCGGCACGGCCGCGAGCAACATACCCAGCACCAGGCTGGTCAGATCCATAGCCACCATCGACAGCATGCTCACCCCTCGGAAAAAATCCCGTCGAGCTTACCAGCCCGGCTCCTCAGTCGCGCAGCAATTGGCGCAGTTCCAGTTGCGCGCGGTGGTCCCCGGCCCGGGCCGCCTGACGCAGCAGTTCATGGCCGATGCGGCGCTCGCGGGCACTGCCGCAATCGCGACAGAGCATCTGCCCCAGGCGCGACTGCGCCACCACCACGCCCTCGCGGGCCGGCTGCTTGAGCAGGCGCCCGGCAAAGTGCTTGACCTGGGGCTTGTCGCCGAGACGTGGATTATCGAGCAGCCACAACGCAACCTTCAGCGACAGGCGCCGGGGTTCAGGAAGGGCTTTCGGGGGAGGATTTGAATCGGAGGATCGACCGCGAAACTTCATAAAAACAGGTGAGATACTTCTTGGGGCGCGCACTCTACCCGATTTTTCCGACGACCGCCTTGGTCATTTCTGAAGTTTTTTTAGAAATTTCTGATCTTTTTTCTTGACCTTTCCGAGGTGATTTTTTAGCCAGTATTGCTTGTACGAAGAATTGTCTGACAGCCTTCGCCTTGCTGGCACGCCCGTCCTAGAGCAAGCGCTCGGGACAATCCACAGAAGCTGTGGATAACTCAGTGGACAACCGCTCCCGACACCCCGCAAACCCCTATAGAATGGGGCCTACAGTCAAACTGACGATTTTTTCACCAGCTAAAAAAAGTGTTTTTTTTCATTGACTTGTCCATGCAGACCGGTCAATGGGCACGCTATGCAAGGCTGTTACAGGGTTGTGACACCGTTCGCCCCAGGTGTGCACAAGCGCCCCAAAGCGAGGCGATCCTGCGCACCATCACGACCTTTCGCGGCAGGCAACGGGGCTTCCCAGAGACGAACAAAATAGACATAATGGTCGGCTCGCCGGATGAAAGCTGAAAAAGCTTGCCAGCGAGAACGGAAGCCGGTATCTTCGCCGCCGTTAGTACCAAGCTGAAAGTCAATTCTGGCCAAAGCGGTCCTTGCAGCATCGCCCTCCCCCAAGGGGCCATCCTGCTGAAACCAGGACCCGCCAAGCGCAAGCTCCCCGGGCAATTCCATACTCGCCCCGCCGAGCCCACACCAGCACAGACTGAACAGGATCCTCACCCAGAGGCGCAGAACCTATTGCCCTGGCGTGTTGCCCGTCTTCCGAAGTACCTACCAGTCAGCCCAAGGCGCCACCTTATCTATTGCGCTCACCCACTGGCTGCCCTGTTCCAGACAGGTTCTGCCGCAATTGGCCTAAACGCCCGCGTCACTGGAACGTTTGAAATATATACGGCTCAAACTAGCCGTATCTCATGCAGGAACGTCCAACAATGATGAATTACAACACCCATACCCAAGCGGCCATCCGCACCCTGTCCCAAGCCTTCGCACCGCTGAACTGCATCATCCTCGCCTCGCGCAAGAACAGCTTCAGCTTCACCCTGGTCGATGAACACGGCATCGCCCAGCACAGCGAGCGCCTGTACCCCGAGCAATACACCCGTGCCGAACCGCTGCAGGCGGTGATCGACCGGACCCGTCAGGCGTTGACCGCCTGATGGACACTCACTCCGAAGCCCCTCGATCGAGGGGCTTCTGCTATCTGCCCACCCCATTCCGCAGCATCCGGTTTAAGTACCGATCGGCATATGACCTATAACGAAAAGCCGGAAATGATTTAAAAACAGCCCTTTACAGCCGGAATATGACACTACACTTCAACTCAAGCGGCCTGGTCCGCTTCCGGCGGGCCTGACTCCCGATCCACCCTGCTGCCAAGCACCAGTGTTCCGCCGGCCACTTTTCAGTTCGAGGGCATCATGGGTATCGCCGCGACCGAGTTGAGCCAATACGTGATCCGGCCGACGCTGATCTACCTGGACCGCTACAGCCCCTGCGCCGAAGCCCTGCTGCTGGGTATCGCGGCCAGCCAGTCGGCCCTCGGCGCCGCCCTTCACGACCGTCGCGGTCATGGCCTGTACCGCATTGCCGAACTGCGTCACCAATCGGTCTGGGACGACTTTCTCGCCCGCGATCCGGAACTGGCGAGCCTGGTCCGCGGTCTGGCTAGTCAGCATGCTTTTCTCAACGGCCCGCATTTGGAACTGACGGTGAACCTGCGCTATGCCACCGCCATTGCATGGATGCTGATCGAAGAGCAGGCGCCTCGTTTGCCGGCCGCCGACGACCTGCTCGGTCTGGCAAAAATCTGGCGTCAGATTTTCCAGCCGCAAGGCCGGCTACGCGACTTCACCCGGGCCTGGCAGGCCTGCGTCGCCCCGGTGGAACATCAGGCATGTTAGGAAAACTACTACATTCACAAACGGAATAAATTGCCGATTCTGGTCGGATTGTCCTACAAAACCGCTCTATCTCCTGCGATACAGCCTGTAGCGCCGATCTGAAAATGTTGGTAATTTGCGCCCCGGTGATCCCCTGGAGTTCTAATAATGAAAAAAGTCACACTCGTCAGAAACAGCCTCACCCTCGCCGTTGCCCTGGCCTCTTCCCACCTGCTTGCCAGCGGTTTCGCGCTCAACGAACAAAGCATCAGCGGCATGGGTACCGGTTTTGCCGGCCGTTCCTCCGCCGCCGATGACGCCAGCACCGTGTACGGCAACCCTGCCGGCATGTCGCGCCTGAAACGTGAACAAGTCACTGTCGGCGGCGCTGCCGTGATCGCCAAGACCGACATCAAGAATGGCCGTGGCACCTTCGGTGGCAGCAACGACGGCGACATGGTTCCGGTGGTCGGCGTGCCCATGGGCTACTACGTCAAGCCGATCGACGAGCACTGGAGCGTCGGCTTCGGCATGTACGTGCCGTTCGGCCTGATCACCGACTACGAGACCGGCTTCGCCGGCCGCTACTTCGGCAGCAAGTCCGAAGTGCAGGTGGTGACCTTCCAGCCAACCGTCAGTTATGCCTTCAACGACGTGGTGTCGATCGGTTTCGGTCCGACCATCAACCGCATCGACGGCAGCCTGCAATCCAATACCCTGAACGCCGGCAGCCTGGGCCGCAATGACGGCCAGGTGAAGATCTCCGGTGACGACACCGCCGTCGGCTACAACATCGGCATCCTGGTCCAGCCTTCCGAGCACACCCGTCTCGGCCTGACCTACCACTCGATGGTGGACTACAAGCTGGAAGGCGACACCAAGATCCAGGGCACCGGCTTCAGCATCTTCAACGGCGGCAAGTACGACGCCTCGCTGAAGATCAAGACCCCGGAATCCGTGGACCTGTCCATCACCCACGAACTGGATGACCAGTGGACCCTCTACGCGGGCAGCACCTGGACCCGCTGGAGCCGCCTGGAAGCCATCACCGTCAAGAACGAAGGTGTACCGGCGCCCCTGGCCGCATCCCTCGGCACCATCAGCGAAGAGCAGAACTGGCACGACACCTGGGCCCACGCCATCGGTGCGTCCTACAAGGTCAACAAGGAGTGGGTACTGCGCACCGGCTTCACCGTCGACCAGTCGCCGACCAACAACGTCAACCGTTCGCCACGCATCCCGACCGGCGACCGCCGGATCTTCAGCGTCGGTGCCGGCTGGAGCCCGACCGACGACGTGACCGTCGACCTGGCCTACTCCTACCTGTGGGAAGAAGAGGTCAAGATCAACCTGCGCGACTCGAGCAAGGGTGCCTACAGCGCCAAGTACGAAAACAGCGCACATGGCCTGGGTGCTTCCCTGACCTACCGCTTCTGATTTCCCATCGAGCTGCATGAAAAAACCGCCCTCGCCGGCGGTTTTTTCATGCCCGCGACCTGACCTGCCACTCGTCTCCCAGGCTGTCCAGGAGGAAGTCCATGAACGCCCTTACCTTCGGCGTCATGGCGAAGCGGTCGGTCACGCACAGGTAGACGTCCATCGGCTCGGTCTGGGCGTAGACCCGGCTGTCGCCGGCATCCTCGAACAATGGCACCAGTTCGCCGCGCTGCAGGTACGGCCGGGCGACGAACTCGGCGAGCCGGGTGATGCCACCATCGCGCACGGCCATCTGCGCCAGTACATCGATATCGTCGCTGATCAGCACGTCGCCGAACTCGGCGTCGAAGCGCAGCCCGTCACGCACGAACCCCCAGCGCAGGAAACGACCGTCCACCGGGTAGCGAAACACCAGGCAGCGGCGCTGCTTGAGCTCCTCGGGACTTTGCGGCCAGCCCTCCCGCGCCAGGTAGCCTGGCGAGGCGCAGCAGAGAAAGGGCACCTGGGCGATATGCCGGGCCAGCAGGCCATCTTCCAGTTGCGGGGTGATGCGCAGGCTGACATCCACGCCCTGGCGGGCATGGTCGACCCGGGCATCACTCGTAAGCAATTCAATTGAAAGCCGCGGGTACAGCGCACTGAAGCGCGGAATCAGCCGCGCCAGCACATGCCGGCCGAACGCCGAGGTGCTGGCAATGCACAGGCGCCCCTGAGGCTCGCTGTCCACCGTGGTGACCGCCAGTTGCGCCGCTTCCAGGTCACGCTCGATATGCCGGACCTTGTCGTAGTAGAGGCTGCCGCTGGGGGTCAGCACCATGCTGCGGGTGGTCCGCGAGAGCAGGCGCACCTGCAGGTGGGCTTCCAGGCGGGCGATGTTCTGGCTCACCGCCGCCGCGCTCAGGCCGAGGCTGCGCGCCCCTCCGGCGATGCTGCCCGCCTCCACCACCTTGATGAAGCTCTTGATCAGGCCCAGCAGGTTCACAGGGCGGTCTCCACAGGATTCGTAAGTTTTCCTTTATAAAGACCTAACCCCTGCTCGTCTACTTGCCCGCCGGTCGCCTTGCTAACCTGCGCCGACCCACAACAGTCCCGAGGAGGGTCGCATGCAATCACAGGCCACAACCCGCACCCGCAAGCTTGGCGTCCGCGCCACCCCCTATGTCTTCGCGTTCTACATGTCGTCGATCATGGCCATGCTGATGTGCTTCGTGATCACCGCCGCCAACAGCGGGATCGGCGAGCAGTACCTGAGCAACGTGCTCAAGGCCTATCAACTGGCCATGCCGGTGGCCTTCGCCTGCGTGCTGGTGGTGCGCCCAATCGTGATCAAGCTGGTCGCGCTGACCGTGCACCCGGGGAAATGAGCCCTCAGGGGCGCGAGGCAATGGCCTTTTCGATCGCTGCCTTGAACTCCGGATCGTCAGGCTTGGTCAGGCTGGAGAAACTCGCCACCACCTTGCCCTGGCGGTCGACCACATACTTGTAGAAATTCCACTTCGGCGCAGCGCTCTGCCGCGCCAGCTCCTTGAACAGCGGCGTGGCATCGGCACCACGCACCGGCTGCATCTCGGTCATGGTGAAGGTGACGCCGTAGTTGGCGTAGCAGACCTTGGCCGTCTTCGCGCTGTCGGCGTCTTCCTGCTTGAAGTCGTTGGACGGCACGCCGAGCATTTCCAGGCCCTCGCCGTGATACGCCTGGTACACCGCCTCGAGCCCTTCGAACTGCGGGGCGAAGCCGCAGTAGCTGGCGGTGTTGACCACCACCAGCGGCTTGCCGCCGAACTGCTGGCACAGGTCGATGGGTTTCTTGTTGCCCAGCTTGGGCAGGTCACCCTGGAGCAGGGCCGGGCAACCTTCAGCCAGGGCCAGGCTGCTGAAGCCAAGGGCGACGGCAGCGATCAACAGGCGTGCATGCATGACGATTCTCCATTCGTTGTACGAAGGATCAGCGTACGCCTAACAGACGCCCATGCCCAACTGCATCAGCGCCAGGCCACCGCGCTGCCAGCCCCACCAGGCCAACCCCAGCAGCAATGCCGCGAGGATCAGCCCGATGCTCCAGGCACGGCCGCGACTCATGCCGAAGCGGCCTGCAGGCGTGCCACCGGACGCTCGCGCACCGGCCAGTTCAACGCCCCCGCCAGCAGGCTGAGGAGGATCGAGATCTGCCAGACCAGGTCGTAGTTGCCGGTCTGGTCATAGACCACCCCGCCCAGCCAGCCACCGAGGAAAGCCCCCAGCTGGTGCAGGAGGAAGACGATGCCGCCGAGCATGGACAGGTTGCGCACGCCGAACAGGGTGGCCACGGTGCCGTTGGTCAGCGGTACGGTGGACAGCCACAGCAGGCCCATGGCGATGCCGAACAGGTAGGCACTGAAGGTGGTGACCGGCACCCACAGGAACAGCACGATGACCACCGCACGCAGCAGGTACAGGGCGGTCAGCAGGCGCGGCTTGGACATCCGCCCGCCGAGCCAGCCGGCGGTGTAGGTGCCGACGATGTTGAACAGGCCGACCAGGGCCAGCACGGTGGTGCCGGTGGTCGCCGGCAGGTGCTGGTCGACCAGGTAGGCCGGCAGGTGCACGCCGATGAACACCACCTGGAAGCCGCAGACGAAGAAGCCCAGGGCCAGCAGCCAGAAACCGGAATGGGAGCAGGCCTCGCGCAGGGCCTCGCCGAGGGTCTGTTCATGGCCCTGGGCAGGCAGCGGACGGTCCTTGAGCATGCCCGTCAGCGGCACGATGAAGGCCACCATCAGGCCCAGCACCAGCAGGGCCGCCGACCAGCCCAGCCAGTTGATCAGGCCGAGGGTGCCGGGCAGCATGGCGAACTGGCCGAAGGAGCCGGCGGCACTGGCGATGCCCATGGCCAGGCTGCGTTTTTCCGGGGCCACGGCACGTCCGACCACACCGAGGATCACCGAGAAGGAGGTGCCGGACAGGCCGATGCCGATCAACAGGCCGGCGCTCAGGGACAGCGTCACCGGCGAGTCCGACAGCCCCATCAGGGCCAGGCCGGCGGCATACAGAATGCCGCCGATGATCACCACCTTGCCCGCGCCGAGGCGGTCGGCCAGGGCACCGGCGAACGGCTGGGCCAGGCCCCACATCAGGTTCTGCAGGGCGATGGCGAAGGCGAACACGCCGCGGCCCCAGCCGAATTCGGCGCTCATCGGCGCGAGGAACAGGCCGAAGCCGTGTCGCACGCCCAGCGACAGCGCGAGGATCAGGGCCGCGCCCAGAAGTACCCAGCCACTGGTACGCCATACGGATGTCATTGTTCTTCTCTCCTGTTGCGCAAGGTTGCGGGTATATACCCGCTTCAGGTCGTGAAAAAGCTCAGGCCAATTGTTTCAGCAGGCGGATCAGTTCATCGCGCTGGTCCGTTCCCAATGTTTCCACCAGGCCTTCCTGGGCTTTCTCCCAGGCCGGCTCGGCGATCCGCACCCGCTGCGCGCCTTCGGCCGTCAGCAGCACCACGCGGTTGCGCAGGTCGTCGCCTTCGGTCAGGGCCACCAGGCCGTCGGCCTCCAGCACCTTGAGGTTGCGCCCCAGGGTGCTGCGGTCCAGGCCCATGGCCTCGGCGAGGCTCGAGATGCTCGGTTTGTCGAGGCGCTGCAAGTGCCGCAGCAGGGAAAACTGGGCGACATTGATGCCGAAGCCTTCGAGGGCCTCGTCGTAATGCCGGCTCACCCCACGGGCAGCGCGACGCAGATGGGTGCAGATGCAGATACTGGTCAACATGAATGCGTGTATATACCCGCATCAGCCTCGGACGCAAGGAAAAGCTACAAGATATTTCAACCAAGCCTCAGGGCGAGGGTCAGGACTACCGCCAGTTCCAGCAGCTCCAGCAAGGCCCCGGCCGTGTCGCCGGTGGTGCCACCGAGGCGACGCAGCATCGAGCGGCGCAGGGCGAAGAAGGCCAGCGCCGCGACCAGCAGCGGCAGCCAGCCGCCCAGCAACAGGCAGCCCAGGGCGGTACCGGCGAGGACCCAGCCGGCAGCAGGTCGCGGCAGATGATCCTTGAGCGCCTGGCCCAGGCCACCGCGCCGCACGTAGGGGGTATCGAGGAACAACGCGAGCATCGCCGCCCGTCCGATCACCGGCGCGAGGATCAGCAGAACGCCCTGCCCCGCCTCCACCAGCGCCAGCAGCGCACAGAACTTGAGCAACAGCACCAGCACCAGGGTGACCACCGCGATCGGCCCGCTGCGCGGGTCCTTCATGATGCTCAGGGTGCGTTCGCGATCGCCGAAGCCGCCGAGCCAGGCATCGGCGCTGTCGGCCAGGCCGTCGAGGTGCAGCCCGCCGCCGAGGATGCCCCAGGCGCTGAGCAGCAAGGCCGCGTGCAACCAGGGTTGAGTGCCCTGCAGCAGGGCATCCAGCCCCCACAGCAGGACACCGAAGAGCAGCCCCACCAGCGGATAGAACAGCAGCGAACGACCGTTCTGCTCGGCCGTCGGCATGCCCGGCAGGGTCACCGGCAGGCAGCTGAGAAATTGCAGGGCGATCCAGAAGGGCAGCATGGGTCGATCTCTTCCTGAAGACATGAACCGGAACCTTGTGACTCAGCACACTTCGTTCAAGCGACCATCGGCATCGACCCGCAGCCGGTGCAACGCGCCATGCCCGACCTCGACCTGCAGCAACTGCTCCCGCGGCAAGCCACGGGCCCGTGCCAGCAGCAGGCGCATCACGCCGCCATGGGTCACCAGCAACACCCGCTCGCCGGCATGCGCCGCCTGCAAGCGCGCCAGCGCCGCCAGCACCCGCGCGGAGAAGTCGCTCACCGGCTCGCCCGCTGGCGGGGTAAAGCCATAGGGGTCGGCCCAGAACCGCCCCAACGCCTGCTCGTGCCCCTGCATCAGGTCCAGCGCGCTGCGCCCCTCCCAGTCGCCGAAATGCAGTTCACGCATCCCCGGTTCCAGCGCCAGCGGCAGCTCCAGCTCGCTCGCCAGGCGCTCGGCAAACCGCGCGCAACGCTGCAGCGGCGAACTGACCAGGCGGTCCCAGGGCCCGCCCTGCGCCACGGCCGCCTGCATCTGCGCCCAACCCTGCTCGGTCAGGGCATCGTCGAGGCTGCCGCGAAAGCCACCACCGCGTTCGGTTTCGCCGTGGCGCAGCAGGTCGAGGATCATGCCGGACGGTCCGCCACCGCCGCTTCGGCGAAGGTCGCCATCTGCCCGTGCAGGGCACAGGCCAGACGCAGCAGCGGCACCGCCAGCGCCGCCCCGCTGCCCTCGCCAAGGCGCAGGCCCAGTTCCAGCAACGGCTCGCCCTGCAGCGCCGCCAGCACCCGGCCATGTCCCGGCTCGGCACCGCGATGGGCGAACAACAGCCACGGCCTGCAGGACGGGTTCAGGCGCACGGCGAGCAAGGCCGCGACCGTGCAGATGAAACCATCGACCAGCACCACCACGCCCTCCTGGGCGCAGCTCAGGTAGGCACCGGCCAGCGCGGCGATCTCCAGCCCGCCGACCTGCAGCAGTGCCTGCCACGGATCGTCGCCGACTGCGGCACGTGCCAGCGCCGCCTCGATCACCTCGGCCTTGTGCCGTACCCCGGCGGCGTCCAGGCCGGTACCGGGACCGCTCAGCTCGCTGGCCGGGCAGCCGAGCAAGGCGCAGGCCAGGGCACTGGCCGCGGTGGTGTTGCCGATGCCCATCTCGCCACCGATGAACAGCCGCGCCCCCGCCGCCAGCGCCCGCCGGGCACTCTCGCGACCGGCCTGCAGGGCGCGCACGCCCTGCTCCTCGCTCATGGCCGGCGCCCGGGCGAAGTTGGCGGTGCCGGCGGCGATGCGCTCGTGGCGCACGCCGGGCAGGTCGAGGGCCAGGTTCACCGTGCCCAGGTCGACCACTTCCAGGCGTGCGTCCAGTTGCCGGGCAAGCACGCTGATGGCCGCGCCGCCGCTGACGAAGTTGAGCAGCATCTGCCCGGTGACTTCCTGCGGATAGGCGGAAATGCCTTCGGCGACCACCCCGTGGTCACCGGCGAAGATGCTGATCCAGACCTGCTCCAGGTCCGGTCTGAGCTGCCCCTGCAAGGCCGCCAGGTCCACCGCCAGTCGCTCCAGGCGGCCCAGCGAGCCGGCCGGCTTGGTCAGTTGCTGCTGGCGCGCGAGCGCCTCGGCACGCACGTTGTCGTCCGCGGCGCGGCACGGATCCAGCCACCAGGCCTGGGTCATGATTCGGTTCCTTTCAGGTAGAGCGGAAGGCCGGCGACGGTGAGGATCACCCGCTGGCAACGTTCGGCGACGGCCTGGTGCAGCCAGCCCGCCTCATCGACATAACGCCGGGTCAGTTCGCCCAGGGGCACCACGCCCAGGCCGGTCTCGTTGCTGACCAGGATGATCTGCCCCGGCAGTTCGGCCAGGCAATCGAGCAGCGCATCGCGCTCGGCGGCCAGGCGAGCCGGGTCGTCCAGCATCAGCAGGTTGGTCAGCCACAGGGTCAGGCAGTCCACCAGCAGGCAGCGGTCGACGGCGGCTTCGGCGCGCAGCACCCGGGCCAGGGCCAGCGGCTCTTCGACCAGGGCCCATCCGGCCGGGCGGCGCTCGCGGTGCAGTTGCACCCGCGCGTTCATTTCACCGTCCAGCGGCTCGCTGGTGGCGATGTAGGTCACCGCCAGGCCACTGGCCGCGGCACGTTGTTCGGCCAGGCGGCTCTTGCCGGAGCGGGCACCGCCGAGGATCAGGTCGGGCATGTTCAGTCGCACCCACAGAGTTGACGGAGCCGGGCGCAGTCCAGGTGCTGGTCCACCAGGTCGGCCAGGCGTTCGATATCCAGTTCGCGCAGGGCGTGGTAGTCGATCTGCTCGACGTCGGCGAGTCCTGCCCAGCGCAACAGCGCGGCACAGGACTGCGGCGACTCGAACAGACCGTGCAGGTAGGTGGCGAGGATCTGCCCGTCGGCACTGATCGCGCCATCGCAGCGCCCGTCGGCCAACTGCACCGCCGGATGCTCCAGCGCCGGCCCGCGGGTGACCCCGGCATGGATCTCGTAGCCGCTGATGGCGGCCTGCTCCAGGCTCAGGGTGCCGCTGACATTGCGCAGCTGCTTCTCCGCCTCCAGCACCGTCGCGTAGTCCAGCAGGCCGAGGCCCGGGCTGCTGCCCGCGGCGCCTTCCAGGCCGAGCGGGTCGTCCACGCGCTGGCCGAGCATCTGCAGGCCGCCGCAGATGCCGACGACCTTGCCGCCATAGCGCAGGTGCCGGGCGATGGCCTGCTCCCAGCCGCGTTCGCGCAGCTGTGCGAGGTCAGCGCGCACGCTCTTCGAGCCGGGCAGGATGATCAGGTCCGCAGGCGGGATCGCTTCGCCAGGGCCGATGAACTGCAGGTCCACCTGCGGGTGCAGGCGCAACGGATCGAAATCGGTGTGGTTGCTGATCCGCGGCAGCACCGGGACGATCACCTTAAGCACCTGCGCGGCCTTGTTGCCCTGGCGCCGGTCGAGGCCGTCCTCGGCCTCCAGGTGCAGGTCCATGACATAGGGCAGCACGCCCAGCACCGGCTTGCCGGTACGCGCTTCCAGCCAGTCGAGGCCCGGCTGCAGCAGGGCGATGTCGCCACGGAAACGGTTGATGACGAAGCCCTCGACCCGTGCCTGCTCGCTCGGCGAAAGCAGTTCCAGGGTGCCCACCAGGTGGGCGAAGACCCCGCCACGGTTGATGTCGGCGACCAGGATCACCGGGCAGTCCACCGCTTCGGCGAAGCCCATGTTGGCGATATCGCCGGCCCGCAGGTTGATCTCCGCCGGCGAGCCGGCGCCCTCCACCATCACCACCGGATAGGCCGCGCTGAGGCGCTGGTGCGAGGCCAGCACCGCCTGCATGGCGATGGCCTTGTAGTCGTGATAGGCCACCGCGTTCATGCTGGTGACCGCGCGGCCGTGGACGATGACCTGGGCCCCGGTGTCGCTGTTGGGCTTGAGCAGCACCGGGTTCATGTCGGTGTGCGGCGGCAGGCCGCAGGCCTGGGCCTGGACCGCCTGGGCGCGGCCGATCTCGCCGCCGTCGGCGGTCACCGCGCTGTTCAGCGCCATGTTCTGCGGCTTGAACGGCACAACGGCGATGCCCTGGCGTTTCAGCCAGCGGCACAGCGCGGTCACCAGGGTGCTCTTGCCGGCGTCGGAGGTGGTGCCCTGCACCATCAGCGTGGTCATGCGCGCTCCTTGCGGTAGTCATCCAGGGCCGCCGCGAGCTTGAGCCAGTCGGCCTCGCTGGCGGGCAGGCCGAAACGCAGGCCGGCGGGGCGTTCGAACAGGCGCAGGAGAATCCCGCGGCGGGCCATGAACGCGTGAATCCAGGCGGCATCGGCATGGGGCAGGTACTGGAAGAGGTCGCAGCCGGCAGCAGGCGCCAGCCCGGCATCGCCGAGCAGCGCCGCCAGGTGCGCGCTGGCGCGGGCACAGCGCTCGGCCTGCGCCTGCTGCTCGGCCGTGTCGCGCAGGCAGGCTTCGCCCAGGATCCGGGTCGGCCCGCTGATCGACCAGGGGCCGATCTCCTCCGCCAGCGCGCGCAGCAGCAAGGGCTCGGCGAGCACGAAGCCGAGACGCACCCCGGCCAGGCCGAAGAACTTGCCGAACGAACGCAGCACGATCAAACCTTCGCGGTGGCTGTCGGCGGCGATGCTGGCTGCCGGCGTGTTGTCCATGAAGGCTTCGTCCACCAGCAGCCAGCCGCCGCGCTGGCTCAGGCGCTGGTGCCAGGCCAGCAGGGTCTGCCGCGACAGCACGCGCGCGGTGGGGTTGTTCGGGTTGACCAGGACCAGCACGTCGAGATCGTCCAGTTGCCCGTCCACCTCGGCTTCGCTCAGTTCCCGCACCTGGTGCCCGGCGCGCTGCCAGGCCTCGGCATGCTCGGCGTAGCAGGGCGACAGCACGCCGACCTGGCCTCGCGGGCGCAGGCGCGGCAGGGCCTGGATCGCCGCTTGCGAACCGGCCACCGGCAGCAGTTGCGCGACGCCGTAATAAAGACGGGCCGCCTGCTCCAGGCCATCCTCGGTTTCCGGCAGGCGCGCCCAGGCGCGCTGGGGGATTTGCGCCAGGGGGAACGGCCAGGGCGCGATGCCGCTGGACAGGTCCAGCCAGTCCTCGCGGGCGATGCCGTATTGCTCGACCGCCCGCTGCAGGCGACCACCGTGTTCAAGCATGAAGTTCCGCTCCCAGGCACAACAGCAACAACCACAGCCAGACACCCTGGCAGACCAGGCGCCAGCCGCGTTCGATGGCCCCGGCATCGGCAGGCGGCCCCTCGCCCAGGCGCGCGCGCTCGTGCAACTTGCCATGATAGACCGCCGGCCCGCCCAGCTCGACGCCCAGCGCCCCGGCGCCGGCCGCCATCACCGGGCCGGCGTTGGGGCTGTCCCACTGCGGCGCCTGCTGGCGCCAGCAGCGCAGGGCCAGGCGGGTCTTGCCCAGCAGCGCGTAGGTCAGCGCCACCAGCCGGGCCGGGATGTAGTTGAGGACATCGTCGATGCGCGCCGCGGCCCAGCCGAAGCGTTCGAAACGATCGTTGCGGTAGCCCCACATGGCATCGAGGGTATTGCTCAGGCGATACAGCACCACCCCCGGCGCGCCGGCGACGACGAACCAGAACAGCGCGGCGAACACCGCGTCGCTGCCATTCTCCAGCACCGACTCGGTGGCCGCGCGGGCCACGGCGGTCTCGTCCAGCTCGCGGGTCTCCCGGCTGACCAGGTAACCGACGCGCTGCCGGGCTTCGTCCAGGTCAGCGCGGCGCAGGGCGTCGGCCACCGGCTGGACATGCTCGCCCAGGCTGCGCAGGCCCAGGGCGCAGTACAGCGCGAGAATCTCCACCAGCCAGCCGACATAGGGCAACCAGGACAGTGCCGTGGCCAACAGGGTCAGCGGAATCACGGCGAGGAACCAGGCGGTGACGCCGTGGCTGCGCCAGCCGCGGCCACCCGCATTGAAACGCTGCTCCAGGCGCCCGGCCATGCGACCGAAGGCCACCAGCGGATGCCAGCGCCGCGGCTCGCCCAGCAACGCATCCAGCGCCACGCCGGCCACGGTCAGCAGGGCCACACTCATTCGCTTTCTCCCCAATGGTTTTCAAACAGCATGTCCGCCAGCGGTCGCGGCGTGGTCCAGCCTTCCAGGGCGAGCATCGGCGCCGGGTAGAACTGCCGCACCGGACCGAGGCAGAGGATCGCCAGCGGCTTGGCCCCGGCCGGCATGCCCAGCAGTGCCGCCAGGGCCTGCGGATCGAACAGCGACACCCAGCCCATGCCCAGGCCCTCGGCGCGAGCGGCCAGCCACAGGTTCTGGATCGCGCAGGACAGCGAGGCCAGGTCCATTTCCGGCAAGGTGCGGCGGCCGAAGATGTGCGCTTCGCGCTTGTCCATCAGCGCCGCCACCAGCAGTTCGGCGCAGTCGTTGATGCCTTCGACCTTCAGTTGCATGAATTCATCGGAGCGCTGCCCCAGGGCCTCGGCGGTGCGCAGGCGCTCGTCCTCGACCAGGGCCTGGATGCACTGGCGCAGGTCGCGGCAGGTGATGCGGATGAAGCGCCAGGGCTGCATCAGGCCGACGCTGGGCGCCTGGTGCGCGGCTTCCAGCAAGCGCGCGAGCAACTCGGGGGCGACCTCGCCGCCGCTGAAATGGCGCATGTCGCGGCGCTCGCCGATGGCGCGGTAGATCGCCGCGCGCTCGGCCTCGCTGTAGGCGTGCTCGCTCATGGCGCCAGCAGCGCCGCCGTCGCGGCGGGGTTGGAGGGGAAATAGAAGTGCACGTAGGAAGCCGTCAGCCGGCCGATGCGGTACACCGCTTCGGCACCGCGGCCGCCGTTGGGGCTCTGGCCACGGGCGATCGGCTGCAGTTCGGTACTGGTCAGGGAATGGTGATAGGTATGCCCGCGCAGGGTGCCTTCCGGCAGTTCCACGGCCTGCAGGGCCAGGGCCGCCAGGCGTTTCTGCATGACCGCTTCGCCTGGCAGCAGCCCGGCCAGCACGGCGCGCTCGCCGGCGACGTCGGTCAGGGCATCGAGCAGGTAGAGCATGCCGCCGCATTCCGCCAGCAGCGGCTTGCCGGCCCGCTGATGGGCGCGAATCGCCGCCAGCATCGGCGCGTTGCCCGCCAGGGCCTGGTGATGCAGTTCCGGGTAGCCGCCGGGCAGGTACAGGCTGTCGGCCTCCGGCAGATCACGATCATGGATCGGCGAGAAGAACGCCAGCTCGGCGCCCATCGCCCGCAGCAGATCGAGGTTGGCGCCGTAGGTGAAGGCGAAGGCTTCGTCACGCGCCACGGCGATGCGCACCCCGGCCAGGCGCGGCTCGATCGGGTACGACGCCGGCGCGGCGAAGGCCACAGGCGGCGGCAGGGACGCCTGGCAACTGTCGCCAAGCGCCTTGGCGGCGGCGTCGAGGCGCAGGTCGAGGTCACTCAGCTCGCTGGCCTGGACCAGGCCGAGATGGCGGCTCGGCAGTTCGATGCCGGTCTCCCGCGACAACCCGCCATACCAGCGCAGGCCTTCGGTCAGGCTGCCTTCGAGCAGTTGCGCATGGCGCAGCGAGCCGACCCGGTTGGCCAGCACCCCGGCGAACGGCAGGTCGGCCTGGTAGCGCGCCAGGCCCAGGGCCAGGGCTCCGAAGGTCTGGGCCATGGCCGTGCCATCGATCACCGCCAGTACCGGCACGCCGAAGTGGCGCGCCAGGTCGGCGCTGGACGGCGTGCCGTCGAACAGCCCCATCACCCCTTCGATGAGGATCAGGTCGGCTTCGCCGGCAGCGTCCCAGAGCAGGCGCCGGCTTTCCTCGGCGCCGACCATCCACAGGTCGAGCTGGTACACCGGCGCGCCGCTGGCGCGTTCGAGAATCATCGGGTCGAGAAAGTCCGGGCCGCACTTGAACACGCGGACCTTGCGCCCCTGGTTGCGGTGCAGGCGCGCCAGGGCCGCCGTCACCGTGGTCTTGCCCTGGCCGGAGGCCGGCGCGGCGATCAGCACCGCCGGGCAATGCCGGGCGTCACTCATAGTTCGACGCCCTTCTGGGCCCGAATGCCGGCCTGGAAAGCGTGCTTGATCATGCCCATCTCGGTGACGGTGTCGGCCAGCTCGATCATCTCGTCCTTGGCGCCACGGCCGGTGACGATCACGTGCTGCATCGGCGGACGGGCCTGGAGGTCGCCGAGGACCTGATCCAGGTCAAGGTAGCCATGCTTGAGGGCGATGTTCAATTCGTCCAGGACCACGAAGCCGATGCTCGGGTCCTGCAGCAGTTGCCGCGACACGGCCCAGGCCGCTTCGGCGGCGGCGATGTCGCGCTGGCGGTCCTGGGTTTCCCAGGTGAAGCCCTCGCCCATCACGTGGTAGCGCACCTGCTCGGGGAAGCGGCGGAAGAACAGCTCCTCGCCGGTGGCGTTGCGGCCCTTGATGAACTGCACCACGCCGCATTGCATGCCGTGGCCCAGGGCGCGGGCGAGCATGCCGAAGGCCGAGCTGCTCTTGCCCTTGCCGTTGCCGCTGAGTACCAGCAGCAGGCCGCATTCGTTGGGGGCGTTGGCGATGCGCTCGTCGATCACCGCCTTCTTGCGCTGCATGCGCGCCAGGTGGCGTTCGTCACGTTCGGGGGATTCGCTCATCGGGGGTCTCCGCGGGCCACTGTCGACCGGCGGGAAGCGACGACAGCTGAAAGGTTGGGCACGGGGACAGGCGCAGGAACCGGGCACGGGGCCGGAAAGCCGCGCATCACCCACCGTGATGCCGTTGACTGTTTGCAGGCCGGTCTCCGGGCTCATGAGTGGACCTGGCGGGTCCCGACCGGGCGCCTTCCCGGGGTGTGACACCCAGTGGCCGTGCGCGGTCTCGACTCATCTACCGTTGCGGGGGCAGCGCCGGAATCGCGCGTCTGGCGCACTCACCGGCTTCCCTGTTTCACCCTGTCGACCTACTGGCCACAGAGCACCTGAAACAAGTCGCGAAGGTTAGAGGGTTGGACCCGGAGCGTCAATTGGAGACGCCCGTCACAGGCCGGACCAATGGCACTTCCTGAAGGCTGTGCCACAGTGATATCAAATCGCCATGGTTTTTCGCTGTAGCTGTGCTCGTACAACAATTACGAAGGAGAGCAGCATGCAAGGCCTGATCCTCAACAACCCCCGTCTCGAATTCCTGCGTCCGGCCCTGGAACGCTGGGGGGACAGCATCGAGCGCTTCAACCAGGTCCTCGGCGACAGCGAAGGCCCGTACTGGCAGGGCGCCCAGGCCAACCTCGGGATCCTCTCGGCGGCCATCTGGCAGGCCGAGCTGGTCACCCTGCAGGACTACCAGAGCAAGAAGCAACGCGATGAAGGCGAACGCGGCGCGCGCTGCGACCTGCTGATCGCCAGTCGCGACGAATCGGCGTACCTGCATGCCAGCCAGCGCTGGCCGAAGGTGGGACGCCTGGACCTGAGCGGGGCCTTGCAGGAGGCCGGGGCCGCGGCAAAGACCATCGCCTACCCGAGCCAGTTGAAGATCGCCGCGCTGTTCGTCAGCCCGGCCAAGCTGGGCCAGCACGCCAGCCCGGAAGAACTGCAGGACATGGTCGACGACCTGCAGAAGCACACGGCCTGCGCGATCGCCTGGTGCTTCCCGTATGGCTACCGCAAGCTGCATGACGAGTTCGGCCAGTACTACCCGGGGGTGGCGCTGCTGCTCAAGCAGGTCTGAACCTGGCGGTCCCCTGCGTCCGCTAGCCGAGTGAACCTCCCCTGCCCTGCTCGCCTCTGACCTGTAACAGACCATCCGTTACGCGAAGGAGTCGAGCATGTCCTCACTGCGCATCGCCGTATTGCTGGCACTTACCGCAGGCCTCGGCGGCTGTGGCGAATCGGCCCGCCTGCAGGTCGCCGACGGCAGCGGCCCGGCGCCGCAGCTGCCGCAGCCGAACCAGACCCTGATCCCCACGGTGAACATCGCCCCCGCCGTCGGCTGGGCCGAAGGCGGCAAGCCCGTTGCCGCGCCAGGCACCCAGGTCGCAGCCTTCGCCACTGGCCTGGAGCACCCGCGCTGGCTCTACGTGCTGCCCAATGGCGACGTGCTGGTGGCGGAGACCAACGCGCCGGAGAAACCCGAGGACGGCAAGGGCATCCGCGGCTGGGTGATGAACAAGGTCATGGCCCGTGCGGGCGCCAGCGTGCCCAGTGCCAACCGCATCACCCTGCTGCGTGACGCCGACAAGGACGGTGTCGCGGAAATCCGCACGGTGTTTCTCAAGGACCTGAATTCGCCGTTCGGCATGGCTCTGGTCGACCACGACCTGTATGTCGCCGACACCGACCGCCTGCTGCGCTTCAAGTACCAGGACAGCGCGACCTCGCTGGATGGCCCGGGCGAGACGGTGACCGACCTGCCGGGCGGGCCGCTCAATCATCACTGGACCAAGAACGTCATCGCCAGTCGCGACGGCCGCAAGCTCTATGTCACCGTCGGCTCCAACAGCAACGTCGCCGAGAATGGCATCGCCCAGGAGAAGGAGCGCGCGGCGATCTGGGAGATCGATCCGGCCAGCGGCCAGCACCGGATCTTCGCCTCCGGGCTGCGCAACCCCAATGGCCTGGCCTGGGAGCCCCACAGCGGGCAGTTGTGGACCGCGGTCAACGAACGCGACGAGATTGGCAGCGACCTGGTGCCCGACTACATCACCTCGGTTCGCGAGGGTGGTTTCTATGGCTGGCCCTACAGCTACTACGGCCAGCATGTCGATGTGCGGGTGCAGCCTGGCGACCCGAACCTGGTGGCCAGGGCCTTGGTGCCGGACTATGCGGTGGGCCCGCATACCGCCTCGCTGGGCCTGGCCTTCGCCGAAGCCGGCGCGCTGCCGCCACCCTTCGACCAGGGCGCCTTCATCGGCCAGCACGGTTCGTGGAACCGCAAGCCGCACAGTGGCTACAAGGTGCTGTTCGTGCCGTTCAGCAGCGAAGGCAAGCCGGCGGGCAAGGCGATCGACCTGCTCAGCGGGTTCCTGAACGATGACGGCAAGGCCATGGGGCGGCCGGTGGGCGTGGTCACCGACCAGCGTGGTGGCGTACTGGTAGCGGATGACGTGGGCAATGTGGTGTGGCGCGTGACCAAGGCCCGTTGAGCGGCGAGCGCCCAGCAGGCCTGCAGGTGATCACGGATTGCGCGCCAGATGCGCCGGCGCCTGCAGCACGCGCTTGGCATTCAGGTACGAGCGCTGCCAGTAGTTGTTCGACAGGTAGTCCAGGCGCACCGTGCCGCCGGTGGACGGCGCATGCACGAAGCGCCCCTCGCCGACGTAGATGCCGGCATGGTTGACCTGGCTGCTGCCGTTCGTCGCAAAGAACACCAGGTCCCCGGACTGCAAGGCATCGCGCCCCACATCGGGCGCCCGCATGACGATCAGCTCACGGGTCGAACGCGGCAGGGCGATGCCCGCGGCGTCACGGTAGACGTAGCCGATCAGGCCGCTGCAATCGAAACCGGAATCCGGGGTGTTGCCACCCCAGCGATACGGCGTGCCGACCAGGCCCAAGGCCCGGAAAAGCACGTCCTCAGCGGCTGGCGAGTAGGTGATCTGCGCAGGAACATACGCCGGCTGGACCACCGGGGGCGGGGTCGGGGCGTGGCTGGAGCAGGCACCGAGCAGTGCTGCCAGGGACAATACCGCTATACGCGCCATCATCGTCTTCATCAGAACATCCTGTCTGAAGCTGTCCGGCCAGGGCCGGAAAAGTGGTGAGGAACTAGATTAGACGTTTTCTGTAAACACGCACGGCGACTAGCTTTTCAGCATAGTCGCCGTGTGTCTGACACCTGTGGAACTCGCTTAGTTGCGCGAAAGGGTTTCCACCGGTGCCGCCGGAGCCATGGCCAGTGCGCGCTTGGCTTCGATAAAGGTCTTGCTCCAGTAGCGATCGCCGAGGCTGTCGATCCGCACGCCACCGCTGCGACGGCTGCTGGAGTGAATGAACTGGTTGTCGCCCAGGTAGATGCCGGCATGGCTGACGCGCCCGCGGCCGTTGGTGCTGAAGAACAGCAGGTCACCCGGCTTGAGGTTGTTGCGCGACACCAGCGGGGCGTCCACGTTGATCATCTCGCGGGTCGAACGCGGCAGGTTCATGCCGGCTTCCTCGCGGAACAGATAACCGATGAAACCGCTGCAATCGAAACCGGACTGCTCCGAGGTGCCACCGAAGCGGTAACGGGTACCGATCAGCGACATGCCGCGCTCGAGGATGCTGTCGGCCAGTACGGGCAGCTGGTAGGACTTGTTGCTGGAGAAAGTTTCCAGATCCTGCTCGGTGGCCAGCTCTTCCTCGAACACCGAGGCGTCGGCGAGGGTGGAGGATTTGTGAGCGGTCTTGGCGGAAACGGAGTAGTGATCCTGCTGTTGCTGGACCGGGCCTTGGGCCGCGCAGCCAAACAGCAGCGTCACGAGTGCGAGGGGCACGAGGGGTGCGAAGCGATTCAGCATGGGCACGACCGTGTCTTGGATTCGAATGAAGCCGCGACTATGCCTTCTATCGATTCGATTTGCAAATTCAATCGAAAAAAATGTGACTTTTATGTGATGTGGCTCAAGGACGCCTGTTACCAGCCCAATGTTTCCTTCAGGAACGGGATGGTCAGCTTGCGTTTTTCCTGCAGCGAGGCCTGGTCGAGGCGCTCCAGCAGGTCGAACAGCGCGCTCATGCTGCGGGTGCCGCGGGTGAGGATGAAATGCCCGACTTCGTCGGTCATGTGCAGGCCACGGCGCGAGGCACGCAATTGCAGGGCACGCAGCTTGTCCTCGTCGGTCAGCGCGCGCATCTGGAAGATCAGCGCCATGGTCAGGCGCGACTTGAGGTCGGGCAGCTTGATCGGCAGTTCCCGCGGCGACGCCGAGGCGGCGATCAGCAGGCGCCGGCCGCTGTCACGCAGGCGGTTGAACAGGTGGAACATGGCCTCTTCCCACTCCGGCTTGCCGGCGATGACGTGCAGGTCGTCGAGGCACACCAGTTCGTACTGTTCCAGGTAGTCCAGCAGCTCGACGCCACGGTCGAGCAGTTGCGCCAGGGGCAGGTAGACGGCAGGTTCGCCCAGTTGCTCGAAGCGCAGGCAGGCGGCCTGCAGCAAATGGGTGCGCCCGACACCCTGCTTGCCCCACAGGTAGATCAGGCTTTCGGTCCAGCCGGCGTCGGCTTCGCAGAGTCGCTCGACGTAGCCCAATGCTGCGGCGTTGGCACCCGGATAGTAGTTGATGAAGGTGGCGTCATCGCGCAGACGCACACCCAGGGGCAACTGGATCGGTTTCATGCTGGCTGGGCGGTTGCGAGGAACCGCAAGGGGCCCTTGGTAAAAGTCTGCAAAGTCTATACCCGTGACGCCGGTCGCACAATGAGCGAAGGAAATCAAAGGCTTGGAGCAGCTGCAAGTTTCAAGCTACAAGCTGCAAGCTGCAAGAAAAAGCAGCAGCGATGCGGACTGCTCTTTCTTGCAGCTTATGACTTGCAGCTTGCAGCTCAAAGCTCGGGATCGATTTCCTCACCATACATATCCGACTTCTTGTAGAAGTCATGCACATGGCGCAGCAGCACCATGATCACCGCCGCCGCCGGCAGGGCCAGGAGCACGCCGGTGAAGCCGAACAGTTCGCCACCGGCAAGAATGGCGAAGATCACCGCCACCGGGTGCAGGCCGATGCGGTCGCCCACCAGCAGCGGGGTCAGGACCATGCCCTCCAGCGCCTGGCCGACCATGAACACCGCGGCGATGCCCAGCAGCGGGTAGAGCTCGCCGCCGAACTGGAACAGCCCGGCGATCATCGCCGCGCCGATGCCGATGATGAAGCCCATGTACGGCACGATGGCCGCCAGCCCCGCGAGCAGGCCGATCAGCAGGCCCAGCTCGAGGCCCACCAGCATCAGCCCGGAGGCGTAGATCACCCCCAGGGCCAGCATCACCAGCAACTGGCCGCGGACGAACGCACCGAGCACCTCGTGGCACTCCCCCGCCAGTTCCACCACCTGCGGCTCGCGCTGGCGCGGCAGCAGGCTGCGCAGCTTGGCCATCATCAAGTCCCAGTCACGCAGCAGGTAGAAGCCCACGACCGGGATCAGCACCAGGTTGGCCAGCCAGGCGACCAGCGCCAGCCCGGACGCGGTGACCTGGGACAGCACGACGCCAACGATGTCGGTGGTCTGCCCCATGTGCGCGCCGATGGCGGCCTTGACCTTGTCGAACTTCCAGAAGCCGTCGGCCAGCCCCAGCCGGGCCTGGGCCCAGGGCAACGCTACGTGCTGCAGCCAGTCGAGCATCTGCGGCGCCAGTTCGTACAGGCGCAGCAACTGCTTGGCCAGCATGGGGATCAGCACCAGCAGCATGGCCAGCAGGACCAGGCTGAACAGGGTGAACACCAGCACCACGCCCGCGGTACGCGACAGCCCGGCACGCTCCAGGCGATCCACCAGCGGGTCGGCCAGGTAGGCCAGGAGAATGCCGATCAGGAACGGCGAGAGGATGCCGTGCAGCAGGTACAGCAGCACCCCCAGCAACAGCACCGCGCCCAGGGTGATCCAGCGGCGTGTGTCGATCATCGCGACGGCTCCTTACCAGCGAAAGCGCAGGCCGTTGAACGGCGCGGGGGCAGGCGCGGCGGCAGCGCCCTCGGCAGGCGCGGCAGGTGGTGCGGCCGGTGCTGCGTCGGCGGGCATCTCCTGGAGTTTGGCCAGGCCCAATTGCGCCCGCAGCTGATCGCTGCTGCCGGTGGCCTTCCAGGTCATCACGTCGCCCTGGACCTCGCTGATCCGCCCGCCGAACGGCTCCAGCACCCGGCCCAGCTCGGCGTAGCGCTGCAGGTTCATGCCATGGACCTCGATCAGCTGTTCGCTGCTGGCACCGGGACGGGCGACGAAACGCGGCGCCAGACGCTCGCTCAGCGCCAGCATCACCGCATCGGCGACGGCCGCCTGATCGGCGCCCTCGACCTTGCCCTGTTCGCGCTGGTCGCCCAGCCACAGGCGCCAGGTCCCCGTCCACTTGCCGTCGGCTTCGCTGGCATGCACCGCCAGCAGGGCATCCGCGCCATAGCGGCCGGATGCGGCCTGCAGCGGTGCGGGATCGGTGCCCTCGAGATTCTTCGCCGTGGCCACCAGTTGCTCTTCCAGGTCACCCAGCGGCAGGCGCAGCGGCAGACCACGATGTTGCGCGGCGCGGCGCAGCACCTCGGCATTGGCCTGGCCGTCACCGACCAGGTTCGAACCTTCGGTGCTGTCGTTCAGCCACCAACCGAGGATCGCCGGGCGATTGCTGCCCCACAGGGCCAGGCCGGCCTTGCGCAGGGCGCGCTCGGTACTGCCCGGGTCGAACTCCACCAGCAGGCTCTCGGGCGGCCCCGCCTCGAAGCCGAACTGGCTGATGATCTGCTGCGGGTCCTTGCGCACGTCGGCAAGCCCGGGGCTCTGCGACGCCTTGGGATCGCCGGTGAGGCGCAGGACCAGGGTGTCCAGTGCGCTCTGGGTGGCCTGGGCGCGGGCCTCGGCGCCCTGCCCGGCCACCGGCTCGCGCACCTGGTACAGGCCGGAGACGGTTTCGGCCTGGGCCGCCATGCCGAACAGGGCAACGCAGCAACCGAACAGATATGTACGCAAACGCATGAAGGATTCCTGTCCAGATATAAAGAAGAAGCGAAAGCCAAGACCCCCACGACAGCGCAAAATTCACTCAGGGGGCAGCCTTTCACCTCCTATACCTTATACAGGCCGTGACCGGGCAACCACCCGCGCACGGTGATTCGCGCTTTTTCCCTATATTCGGGCCCAGCCTGTCGGCCTGAGGATGGCCGCTGCCGGGCAACCCTGATAAAATCGCGCGCCTTCGCAGACCGCTGACGGTCGGGCAGGCGGATCCATTTTCCCCGCAGCCTGGCAGGTCACGGTCGATTCCCCCGAATCCCTCCCTCCTAAAGGCCTGGATCACATGAGCAAGCAACCCTCCCTGAGCTACAAGGACGCCGGTGTAGACATCGACGCCGGCGAAGCACTGGTCGAACGCATCAAAGGCGTGGCCAAGCGCACCGCGCGCCCGGAAGTCATGGGCGGCCTGGGCGGTTTTGGCGCCCTCTGTGAAATCCCGGCCGGCTACAAGCAGCCGGTCCTGGTCTCCGGCACCGACGGCGTCGGCACCAAGCTGCGCCTGGCGCTGAACCTGAACAAGCACGACTCCATCGGCCAGGACCTGGTCGCCATGTGCGTCAACGACCTGGTGGTCTGCGGTGCCGAGCCGCTGTTCTTCCTCGACTACTACGCCACCGGCAAGCTCAACGTCGACGTGGCCGCCACCGTGGTCACCGGCATCGGCGCCGGCTGCGAACTGGCCGGCTGCTCGCTGGTCGGCGGTGAAACCGCGGAAATGCCGGGCATGTACGAAGGCGAAGACTACGACCTGGCCGGTTTCTGCGTCGGCGTGGTCGAGAAGGCCGAGATCATCGACGGTTCCACCGTGGCCACCGGCGACGCCCTGATCGCCCTGCCCTCCTCCGGCCCGCACTCCAACGGCTACTCGCTGATCCGCAAGATCATCGAAGTCTCCGGCGCCGACATCGAGCAGATCCAGCTCGACGGCACGCCGCTGACCGAACTGCTGATGGCCCCGACCCGCATCTACGTCAAGCCGCTGCTCAAGCTGATCAAGGACACCGGCGCGGTCAAGGCCATGGCCCACATCACCGGCGGCGGCCTGCTGGACAACATCCCGCGCGTCCTGCCAAAAGGCGCCCAGGCCGTGATCGACGTGGCCAGCTGGCAGCGTCCGGCGGTCTTCGACTGGCTGCAGGAACAAGGCAACGTCGACGAGCACGAGATGCACCGCGTCCTCAACTGCGGTGTCGGCATGGTCATCTGCGTGGCCCAGGACCAGGTCGAGAGCGCCCTGAACGTCCTCCGTGCTGCCGGCGAACAACCATGGGTCATCGGCCAGATCGCCGTGGCCGCCGAAGGCGCCGCCCAGGTCGAGCTGCAGAACCTCAAGGCACACTGATGCCCAGCGAGACCTGCAACGTCGTGGTCCTGCTGTCGGGTTCCGGCAGCAACCTGCAAGCCCTGATCGACAGCGCCCGTGCCGGGGATTCCCCGGTACGGATCCGCGCCGTGATTTCCAACCGCGCCGACGCCTACGGGCTGCAGCGCGCCCGTGACGCCGGCATCGACACCGCCGTGCTCGACCACAAGGCCTTCGACGGCCGCGAAGCCTTCGACAAGGCGCTGGTCGAGCAGATCGACGCCTTCTCGCCGAACCTGGTGGTGCTGGCCGGCTTCATGCGCATCCTCAGCGGCGACCTGGTGCGTCACTACGCCGGTCGCCTGCTGAATATCCACCCGTCCCTGCTGCCGAAATACAAGGGCCTGCACACGCACCAGCGAGCCCTGGACGCCGGCGACCGCGAGCATGGCTGCAGCGTGCACTTCGTCACCGAGGAACTCGATGGCGGACCGCTGGTCGTACAGGCAGTCATTCCGGTGGCAGCGGATGACACGCCAGAAACCCTGGCGCAACGGGTTCATGGCCAGGAACACCAGATTTACCCGCTGGCGGTGCGCTGGTTCGCCGAAGGCCGTTTGCGCCTGGGCGAGCACGGTGCTCTACTGGATGGCCAGACACTGGCGGCCAGCGGCCACTTGATTCGACCCTAGGAGATTTTATGCGTCGCGCCCTGCTTCTCGCTCTCGCCGTGCTCGCGCTGCCGCTCCAGGCAGCCGAGCTGAAACCGTTCTCGGCCAGCTACACCGCCGACTGGAAGCAACTGCCGGTCGCTGGCGGCACCGCCGAGCGCAGCCTGGTCAAGAACGCCAACGGCACCTGGAACCTGAACTTCAAGGCCTCGATGATGCTCGCCAGCCTGACCGAGCAAAGCACCCTGAGCCTGGACAAGGACACCCTGCTGCCGCAGAGCTACCACTTCGAACGTGGCGGCCTGGGCAAAGCGAAGAAGGTCGACCTGGACTTCGACTGGTCGCAGAAGGTCATCACCGGTACCGACCGTGGCGACGCGGTCAAGCTGCCGCTGAACCGTGGCGTGCTGGACAAGTCCAGCTACCAGCTGGCCCTGCAGCATGACGTCGCCGCCGGCAAGAAGAGCGTGAGCTACCAGGTGGTCGATGGCGACGAGATCGACACCTACGACTTCCGCGTGCTGGGCACCGAGAAGGTCACCACCAAGACCGGCCTGGTCGATGCGATCAAGGTGGAGCGGGTCCGCGACCCGAGCCAGAGCAAGCGCATCACCGAGCTGTGGTTCGCCAAGGACTGGGACTACCTGCTGGTGCAACTGCGCCAGGTCGAGACCGATGGCAAGGAATACGTGATCGTGCTGCAGGACGGCACGGTGGATGGCAGGTCGGTCAAGGGCAACTGATCGGCTGGTTTCTTCAGTTGCAAGCCACAAGCTGCAAGCTGAAAGAAAAAGCAGAGCGCGTCGTCGCTGCTTTTTCTTGTGGCTTGCAGCTTGCAACTTGAAGCTGAGAAAAAGCATGAAAGATCTTTCATGGCGCTTTTAATTTACTTAGCCAGCTAACAAATTCTATAAAAGAGTCCTGCGACAGAGTGCCGCAGTTAACCGGATTTGGAGTTTGCACATGACTGTCAAAGTAACTGAGCGCGACGAATCGAAACTGTCCCACGAAGGCGTTGCCGCTGGCGTGCGCATCTGGGATGTGCACCAGCAGGGCCAGTTGGTCGGCATGTTCCACACTGAACACGAAGCCCACCGCTACCGCATGGAACTGGAAGTCTGGGAGACCCGCCAGGCCAAGTCCTGAGCCGTTGCCCTGAAAGCACAAACCCCGCCGAGGCGGGGTTTGTCGTTTGTCACCACATCAGGTCGTCAGGAATGACGTAGGCGGCATACGGATCGTCGGCATCCGGCTCTTCCACCTGGGTGTTGAGCAGCAGGATGCGCTTGGGATCGCGCTCCTGGATCTTCAGCGCCGCTTCCCGCGGGATGATCTCGTAGCCACCGCCATGGGCGACGATGGCCAGCGAGCCGCTGCTCAGCTTGCTGCGCATCAGGGCGTTGACCGAGATGCGCTTGACCTTCTTGTCGTCGACGAAGTTGTAGTAGTCCTCGGTGTTCAGCTTGGGCAGGCGCGAGACCTCGATCAGTTGCTTGATCTGCGCGGCACGGGCCTTCTGCTCGGCCTTTTCCTGCTGCTGGCGATTCAACTCCTGGTCGCGCGCGGCCTTCTCGGCCATGGCGTCCTTGGCCAGGCGCTGCTGGCTGTCGTCGACCTCGACCTGGCCCTTGTGCTCCAGGCGCTTCTGTTTCTTCTGCTCTTTGGTGACCTGCTTGACCTGCTTCTGGTTGACCAGACCGGCTTTGAGCAATTGGTCGCGAAGGGAAAGACTCATCGGTGTTCACTCACTTATGCATCACGCTCAGCCGCAGCTGGGCAGGTTCTTTTCCTGACGCTTGGCTTCGCCCCAGAGCGCATCCAAGTCTTCGAGGGTGCAATCTTCGATCGGACGCCCGTTGTCGCGCAATGCCTGCTCGATAAAACGGAAGCGTCGTTCGAACTTGGCGTTGGCGCCACGCAGGGCGTTCTCGGGATCGATCTTCAGGTGCCGGGCCAGGTTGACCGTGGCGAACAGCAGGTCGCCCACTTCATCGGCCAGCGCCGCGGCATCGTTGTCGGCCATGGCCTCGAGGACTTCGTCCAGTTCCTCGCGGACCTTGTCCAGCACCGGCAGCGGTCCCGGCCAGTCGAAATTCACCTGGGCCGCGCGCTTCTGCAGCTTGGCCGCGCGGGACAGGGCCGGCAACGCCGCCGGCACGTCGTCGAGCAGGGACAACTGCTCCGGCAGGCTCTTCTCGGCGCGTTCCTCGGCCTTGATCTGTTCCCAGCGCTGCTTGACCTGGTCTTCGTCGAGGCGCGGGGTGTCCAGCGGCGCATAAAGCTCGCCGGTGGGGAAGACATGGGGATGACGACGGATCAGCTTGCGCGTGATGCTGTCGATCACCCCGGCGAATTCGAAGCGGCCTTCCTCCAGCGCCAGCTGGCTGTAGTAGACCACCTGGAACAGCAGGTCGCCGAGCTCGCCCTGCAGGTGCTCGAAGTCGCCGCGCTCGATGGCGTCGGCCACCTCGTAGGCTTCCTCGAGGGTGTGCGGGACGATGGTGGCGTAGGTCTGTTTGAGATCCCAGGGGCAGCCGTACTGCGGGTCGCGCAGACGGGCCATGAGGTGCAGCAGGTCATCCAGGGTGTACATCGGGGGTTCTCGTCGGAGGCCGTTGATCGTTGCAGGATAGACCCGCCGTCGCCCGAAGGTGACGGCGGGCCGGCCTCGTTCACGGGGTGCGGTTGCGCCGCGTCTCGATGATGTTGGGCAACTGCGAGATGCGCCCGAGCAGGCGCCCGAGGGCGTCCAGGCCGGGGATCTCGATGGTCAGCGACATCAGCGCGGTGTTGTCTTCCTTGTTCGAGCGGGTATTCACCGCCAGCACGTTGATCCGCTCGTTGAGCAGGACCTGGGAGACGTCGCGCAGCAAGCCCGGACGGTCGTAGGCACGGACCATGATGTCCACCGGATAGGTCTGCACCGGCACCGGGCCCCAGCTGACCTGGATCATCCGCTCCGGCTCGCGCCCGGCCAGCTGCAGCACCGAGGCGCAGTCCTGGCGGTGGATGGTCACGCCGCGACCCTGGGTGATGTAGCCGACGATGGCATCGCCCGGCAGCGGCTGGCAGCACCCGGCCATCTGCGTCAGCAGGTTGCCGACGCCCTGGATCTGGATGTCGCCGCGCTTGCCCGGCTTGAAGCCGCTGGCCTTGCGGGTGATGAGGTCGATTTCCTCGATCCGCTCCGGCTCGACCAGTTGCTGCGCCGCGTTGACCAGGTGGGCCAGGCGCAGGTCGCCGGCACCGAGGGAGGCGAACATGTCCTCGGCGGTGCGCAGGTTGGCTTTTTCCGCCAGGCGCTCGAAGTCCACCTGGGGCAGGCCGAGACGGCTCAGTTCGCGCTCCAGCAGGCTCTTGCCGGCGGCGACGTTCTGGTCGCGGGCCTGCAGCTTGAACCAGTGGACGATCTTCGCCCGCGCACGCGAGGTGGTGACATAGCCGAGGTTCGAGTTCAGCCAGTCGCGGCTCGGGTTGCCGTGCTTGCTGGTGATGATCTCGACCTGCTCGCCGGTCTGCAGGCTGTAGTTGAGCGGCACGATGCGCCCGTTGATCTTGGCGCCACGGCAGTTGTGGCCGATCTCGGTGTGCACGCGGTAGGCGAAGTCCAGCGGCGTGGCGCCCTTGGGCAGGTCGATGGCGTGGCCGTCGGGGGTGAACACGTAGACCCGGTCCGGTTCGATGTCGACCCGCAGCTGTTCGGCCAGGCCACCAATGTCGCCCAGTTCCTCGTGCCACTCCAGGACCTGGCGCAGCCAGGAGATCTTCTCTTCGTAGTGGTTGGACCCGGACTTGACGTCGGTGCCCTTGTAGCGCCAGTGCGCGCAGACGCCGAGCTCGGCTTCCTCGTGCATGGCATGGGTGCGGATCTGCACCTCGAGGACCTTGCCCTCGGGGCCGATCACCGCGGTGTGCAGCGAGCGGTAGCCGTTTTCCTTGGGGTTGGCGATGTAGTCGTCGAACTCCTTGGGAATGTGCCGCCACAGGGTGTGCACGATGCCCAGCGCGGTGTAGCAGTCGCGCATTTCCGGGACCAGCACGCGCACCGCGCGCACGTCGTAGATCTGGCTGAATTCCAGGCCCTTGCGCTGCATCTTGCGCCAGATCGAATAGATGTGTTTCGCCCGGCCGCTGATGTCGGCCTTGACCCCGGTGGCCAGCAGTTCGTTCTGCAACTGCGCCATGACGTCGTTGATGAAACGCTCGCGGTCCAGCCGGCGCTCGTGCAGGAGCTTGGCGATCTGCTTGTACTGGTCGGGCTCCAGGTAGCGGAAGGACAGGTCCTCCAGCTCCCACTTGATATGACCGATACCCAGGCGATGGGCCAGCGGTGCGTAGATATCGAACACCTCGCGGGCGACGCGGTGGCGCTTCTCGTCGTCGGCGCTCTTCACCGCGCGGATCGCGCAGGTCCGTTCGGCCAGCTTGATCAGCGCGACGCGGACGTCGTCGACCATGGCCACGAGCATCTTGCGCAGGTTCTCGACCTGGGTCTGGGAGCCCAGCACCAGCGACTGGCGCGGATTCATGCTGGCGCTGATGGCGGCCATGCGCAGCACGCCGTCGATCAGCTTGGAGACCACCGGGCCGAAACGCTGGGCGACCTCGGCCAGGGTGACCTTGCCCTCGCGTACCGCGCGGTAGATGATCGCGGCGACCAGCGAGTCCTGGTCGAGCTTGAGGTCGGCGAGGATCTCGGCGATTTCCAGGCCAGCCTGGAAACTCGACGTACCGTCGGCCCACGAGTGTTTTTCCTGATTGCCCTGCTTCTCGATTTCCTGGGCGAACTCGCAGGCCACCTTGAGGGCTTCGCGGTTCAGCGCCGCGTCGACGCTGCACACGTGATCCAGCCATGCTTCGAGATTGATACTGCCGTCGGTGTTGACCGGCTGGTGCACTCTCACCTGTACCATCTTTGTTTACCTTTCCCTACGGCGCATGCGTGATGCGCTTGAAAACTCGGGGGCCGTGCGCTCGACACCTGCGCACGACACCGGGTGGCCAGCCAGGCTAGTCCACCTCGAATAACGCCATGGCCTCGACATGTGCTGTCTGCGGGAACATGTCGAGGATCCCGGCCCTTTTTAACCGGTAACCCTGCTTGATCAATTCAAGCGTATCGCGGGCCAGGGTCGCCGGATTGCACGACACGTAGACCAGCCGTTTGGCACCTAGTGCTGCGATTTTTCTGACAACCTCGTAGGCACCGTCTCGCGGTGGGTCCAAGAGTACCGCAGAAAACCCCTCCGCCGCCCAACCGGACGCACTCAGGGGTTGGGATAAATCCGCCTGAAAACAGCGAACATTATTCAAATTATTGCTACGAGCATTGGCGGCGGCTCGCTCCACCATCGCCTGCACGCCTTCCACCGCCACCACCTCGGCGGCTTTCTGCGCCAGCGGCAGAGCGAAATTGCCCAGGCCGCAGAACAGGTCCAGCACGCGCTCGTCGGCTTGCGGGGCAAGCCAGTCGAGGGCCTGCTCGATCATCGCCGTGTTGACCCCGGCATTGACCTGGACGAAATCACCGGGACGATAGGCCAGGGTCAGGTTCCACGGCTCCAGCTCGAAGCCCAGTTCCTGTCCTGCCTCGGCCGCCACCGGTTCGCCTTCACCCTGCAGCCACAGCTGCACGCCGGCTTCGGCACAGAACGCGGTGAGCTTGCCCAGGTCGGCCTCGCCCAGCGCGCCGGTATGGCGCACCAGCATGGCCAGGGCGGTGCCGCTGAACAGCTCGACATGCCCGATCAGTTGCGGTTTGCCCAGGCTCTGCAGGAGCAACGGCAAGTGCCGCATGACCGACTGCAAGGGCTGTACCAGCACCGGGCAGTCGTCGATGGCGACGATGTCCTGGCTGGCTTCGGCGCGGAAGCCGACGTCCAGCTTCCTGGCCTTCTGGTCCCAGCGCACGGCGACCCGCGCCCGTCGGCGATAGCCGAATTCCGCACCGCTCAGCGGCGCCGCCCAGTGTTCCGGGGCGACGCCCGCCACCCGCTGCAACTGCTCGGCGAGCAGGCGCTGCTTGAGTTCGAGCTGGTCGGCATGGGGCAGGTGCTGCAGGTTGCAGCCACCGCAGCGGTCGAAATGCCGGCACGGCGCTTCCCGGCGCTGCGCGCTGGCGGTGAAGACCCGCTCCAGGCGTGCCTCGACCACCTTGCCATGGGCGTTGAGCACCCGAGCCTCGACCTCCTCGCCGGCCAGCGCCGCGCTGACGAACCAGATACGGCCTTCGACGAAGGCGATGCCGCGACCGTCCCCGGCCAGGCGCTCGATGCTCAGGCGCTGCTTCTTGCCCACCGGCACCTGGGGCGCGCGGCTGCCGCCGGCCGGCTGGAAGCGCAGGCCGCCGTTACGTTTGCTTTTGGACATCAGCGATCCGCGTCGAACAGGCCGGTCGACAGATAGCGGTCGCCACGGTCACAGATGATCGCCACCAGGGTCGCATGCTCCACCTCGCGGGAAATGCGCAGCATGGCCGCCACCGCACCACCGGAGGAGATGCCGCAGAAGATGCCTTCTTCACGGGCCAGGCGCCGGGTGACGTCCTCGGCCTCGCTCTGGGCCATGTCGACCACGCGATCGACCCGGCTGGCGTCGAAGATCGACGGCAGGTATTCCTCCGGCCAGCGGCGGATGCCCGGGATGGCCGAGCCTTCCATCGGCTGCAGGCCGACGATCTGCACCGCCGGGTTCTGCTCCTTGAGGTAGCGCGAGCAGCCCATGATGGTGCCGGTGGTGCCCATGGAACTGATGAAATGGGTGATGTTGCCGCCGGTCTGGCGCCAGATTTCCGGGCCGGTGCTGACGTAGTGGGCCTCGGGGTTGTCGCCGTTGCCGAACTGGTCGAGGACCAGGCCGCGCCCCTCGTCGCGCAGGCGCTCGGCGAGATCGCGCGCGCCTTCCATGCCCTCTTCCTTGCTGACCAGGATCAGTTCGGCGCCGTAGGCGGTCATGGCCGCCTTGCGTTCCGCCGTGGAGTTGTCGGGCATGATCAGGATCATCTTGTAGCCCTTGATCGCCGCCGCCATGGCCAGGGCGATCCCGGTGTTGCCGGAGGTCGCCTCGATCAGGGTGTCGCCTGGCTTGATCTGGCCGCGCAGTTCCGCGCGGGTGATCATCGACAGCGCCGGACGGTCCTTGACCGAACCCGCCGGGTTGTTGCCTTCGAGTTTCACCAGGAGGGTGTTGCTGGTCTCGCCGGCCATGCGTTGCAGGCGAACCAGGGGGGTGTTGCCGACGCAATCGGCGATGGTGGGGTACTGCACGGTCATGGCGTTTTCGCAATCCAGACTCACGGGGCCGCCTATCATACCGGCAAACCGTCGCACTCCATATCACGCAATATGCGGGGCTTATAGCGCTTGGCTATAACTCCCTCGACGTACCCGCCGCCTCGGCCGCCACCAGGCGCAGGTTCAGGCGCAGGCCGCGCCCGCTGTTCTGCGCCCACAAGCGTCCGCCCTGGCGCTGCACGGCATTGCGCGCGATGCTCAGGCCCAGGCCGAAACCACCGTCGCCGGGGCGCGAGCCGTCGAGGCGGATGAAGGCGGCGAAGATCCGCTCCAGCTCGCTGTCGTCCACCCCGCCGCCTTCGTCCTCCAGCCAGATCAGCCAGTGCTCGCCCTGGCGCTCGCCACCGAGACGGATCCGAGCGCCCGCCGGGGAATGGCGGATGGCATTGCGCAGGATGTTCTCCAGGGCCTGGGCCAGGCTGTTGAGATTGCCCTGGATCCAGCAGTCGCCGTCCAGTTCGCAGTGCAGTTGCGCCCGCGGCCAGCCGCTTTCGAAACAGGCGTCCTCGCAGAGCATCTCCCACAGCGCCGGGATCTGGATCGGCTCGCAGGGCAGCGGCGCCCGCTCGGCGTCCAGCCAGGCCAGTTGCAGGGCGTCCTCCACCAGGCGCTGCATGCATTCCACCTCGCGGCTCAGGCGTTCGCGCAGGCGCGCCGGGTCCTGCTCGCTGTCGCTGGCCACCTGCAGGCGACTCAAGGGCGTGCGCAGTTCATGGGACAGGTCGCGCAACAGTTGCTGCTGCAGGGCCACGGTGCCTTGCAGGCGCTCGGCCATGTCATCGAAGGCGCGGCCCAGCTCGCCGAACTCGTCGTGGCGGCTGGTGGTGGCGCTGGCCACCCGCGCGGTCAGGCGTTCGGCGCGCCATGCGCTGGCCTGGTCGCGCAACTGGTGCAACGGACGAATCAGCATGCGGTACAGGCCGACACAGAACAGCAGGGTCAGCAGGCAGGGAATCAGGCCGTTGGTGACCATGCGCCAGAACAGCAGGTTCCAGCGATCGGGAATCAGCCGCTGCGGCAACTCGATGACCAGGCTGCCCAGGGAGGAATCACCGGGAAACGGCACGCGCATCCAGGGCGCGGTGCTGGAATGACGGCTCACCGGGCGATCGACGCCGCGCAGGTTGGTCAGGCGCTCCACCTGGCCATCGGTCAAGGGCAGGCTGCCGAGGGGCTGCAGGTCGGGACCGATGACGCTGATGAAGCCTTTTTCGCGCTCGCGCATGCCGGTCAGCCACAGGTCGACGCCGGCCGTGCCACCGCTCTCCAGGGCGCGCTCGGCCTCGGCGGCATAGCCTTCCAGCAGCGCCCGCGCCGGTGCGCCGAGGTAGGCGTTGCGCACCTCCATGTGCCGGCCCCAGGACAGGGTCAGGCCGATCAGCAACAGGCAGAAGCCCACCATGAGAATCGCCAGTTTCCAGAACAGCGAGTGACGATTGGGCAACTCACTGGTCCTCGCCGGCGCTCAGGACGTAGCCCTGGCCCCACACGGTGCGGACCTGGCGCTCCTGGTAGCCGATGGCCTTGAGCTTGCGGCGGATCTGGCTGACGTGCATGTCGAGGCTGCGGTCGTGCCGCGAGTAACCGCGCTGCAGCACGTGCTGGTAAAGGAAGGGTTTGCTCAGCACTTCGTCGTTGCTGCGCTGCAGGGTGTCGAGCAGGCGGTACTCGCTGGGGGTCAGGCCGGCCCACTGGCCGCCATGGCAGACATCGCTGGCCTCGTCGTTGAACTGCAGTTCGCTGCTCGGCGTCTTGCTCGCCGGCGAATAGCGCCGTTCCAGGTCGACCCGGCGCAGGATCGCCTCGATGCGCACCCGCAGCTCGGCCATGCTGAACGGCTTGGGCAGGTAGTCGTCGGCGCCGCGCTCGAACCCGGTGATGCGGTCGGCCTCGGCGCCCAGCGCCGACATCATGATCACCGGCGTGCCGCTGCGCTCGCGCAACTGCACCAGGGCATCGAGGCCGGTCATGCCGGGCAGCAGGATGTCCATCAGGACCACGTCGAAGTGCTGCTGGCGCGCCTGGTCCAGTCCCTCCCGACCACTGCGGCACCAGGTCACGAGAAACCCACTACGCTGCAATTGCTCGTGCAGGTAGGCACCGAGCACCGGGTCGTCTTCGATGGCGAGGATGTTGGGATTGCGGATCACTGCGGGATTCATTGGCGGCTGCTAGCAATTCTCAATTGCGTGATTATTGAGCATTCCCCTGCCCCAGGCAACCAGACCCGCGTACAAGGGCGCACGCCGCAAAATGGAGGCGGAGGGTGCATTACCTTCCCAGTCGCGGTAGCTTTCTTCCCACCCAGCGCGGAGCAGAACACAGGAGACCGGCGTGCTGAATCGTTTTGGAATCAGGACCCGCGTGCTGTTGCTCGCCGTGGTCCCCGCCGCCGCCATGGCCCTGGTGCTCGGCAGCTACTTCACTTGGCTGCAGCAGGACGAACTGCAGACCGAGCTGTTGCAACGCGGCCGGATGATCACCGAGAGCCTGGCGCCGCTGGCCGGCCCCGCCCTGGCCCGCAAGGACCGCGCCCAGCTCGAGCGCATCGCCGCGCAGACCCTGGAACAGGCCGACGTGCGCGCGGTGTCCTTCCTCGGCGCCGACCGTACCAGCCTCGCCCACGCCGGCCCGAGCATGCTCAACATGCCACCGGCCGGCGGCGGCACGCAGTTGCTGCAGCGCTCCGGCAGCGACGCCACGCGCTACCTGCTGCCGGTGTTCGGCCATCACCGCGACCTGATCGACGACCCGGTCCCCGAGGAAGCCGAGCGCCTGCTGGGCTGGGTGGAAATCGAGATCTCCCACGGCGGCACCCTGCTGCGCGGCTACCGCAGCCTGTTCGCCAGCCTGCTGCTGATCCTCATCGGCCTGATGGCCACGACCCTGCTGGCGCTGCGCATGAGCCGCGCGATCAATGGCCCGATCGGGAAGATCAAGCATGCGGTCAGCCAGCTCAAGGACGGCAACCTGGAGGAACGCCTGTCGTCCATGGGCAGCTACGAACTGGACGAACTGGCCGCCGGCATCAACCGCATGGCCGAGACCCTGCACAACGCCCACGAGGAACTGCAGCACAGCATCGACCAGGCCACCGAGGACGTGCGCCAGAACCTGGAGACCATCGAGATCCAGAACATCGAGCTGGACATGGCGCGCAAGGAGGCCATCGAGGCGAGCCGGATCAAGTCCGAGTTCCTCGCCAACATGAGCCACGAGATCCGCACGCCGCTCAACGGCATCCTCGGCTTCACCCACCTGCTGCAGAAGAGCGAACTGACCCCGCGCCAGTACGACTACCTCGGCACCATCGAGAAATCCGCCGACAGCCTGCTGGGGATCATCAACGAGATCCTCGACTTCTCCAAGATCGAGGCCGGCAAGCTGGTGCTGGAGAGCATTCCGTTCAACCTGCGCGACCTGATCCAGGACACCCTGACCATCCTCGCCCCGGCGGCCCACGCCAAGCAGCTCGAGCTGGTCAGCCTGGTGTACCGCGACACGCCGCTGTCGCTGATCGGCGACCCGCTGCGGCTCAAGCAGATCCTCACCAACCTGGTGAGCAACGCGATCAAGTTCACCCGCGAGGGCACCATCGTCGCCCGCGCCATGCTCGAGGACGAACGCGAAGACAGCGTGCAACTGCGCATCTGCATCCAGGACACCGGCATCGGCCTTTCCGCCCAGGACGTGCGCGCCCTGTTCCAGGCCTTCAGCCAGGCCGACAACTCGCTGTCGCGGCAACCCGGCGGCACCGGCCTGGGACTGGTGATCTCCAAGCGCCTGATCGAGCAGATGGGTGGCGAGATCGGCGTCGACAGCACGCCGGGCGAAGGTTCGCAGTTCTGGATCAGCCTCAGCCTGCCCAAGGCCCGCGACAGCACCGAGGACCAGCCGCTGCCGGCCCTGCAGGGACGGCGCACGGCGATCACCGACAACCACGAACTGGCGCGCCAGGCGCTGGAGCACCAACTGGAGGACTGCGGCCTGGCGATCAGCACCTTCAACTCGCCGGAGCAACTGCTCACCGCGGTCGAGGCCGCGCACCTGGCCGGGCAGCCGTTCGAGCTGGCGGTGCTCGGGGTCAACCTGCACGACCTGCCGCCGGACCGCCTCGGCCAGCTGATCCAGCGTCTGGAGCAGTTCTCCTGCCTGGCCCTGGTACTGTGCCCGACCACCGAGCAGGCGCTCTATCACCCGTACCTGCCCAACGCCCACGGCCAGTTGCACGCCAAGCCGGCGTGCACGCGCAAACTGCGCCGGGCCCTGCTCGAACTGATCCAGCCGCGGCGCAGCTACGCCGAGGTCAAGGCCGTTCCGGGCCAGCGCCTGCCGAAAGTGCTGTGCGTCGACGACAACCCGGCCAACCTGCTGCTGGTGCAGACCCTGCTGGAAGACCTCGGCGCCGCGGTGCTGGCGGTGGACAGCGGCAAGGCGGCGATCCAGGCGGTGCAGCAGGACAGCTTCGACCTGGTGCTGATGGACGTGCAGATGCCGGGCATGGACGGTCGTGAATGCACCGAGCAGATCCGCCGCTGGGAAGCCGGGCAAGGCGGCCAGCCGCTGCCCATCGTGGCCCTGACCGCGCACGCCATGGCCAACGAGAAGCGCGCCCTGCTGCACAGCGGCATGGACGACTACCTGACCAAGCCGATCAGCGACCGGCAACTGGCCCAGGTGGTGCAGAAGTGGACCGGCCTGCCGCTCGATGTCGTTCGCGACGAGCGCAGCGCCAGCCATCACCACGGCGCCAGCGAACTGAAGGTGCTCGACCCCGAGGAAGGCCTGCGCCTGGCCGCCGGCAAGCCCGACCTGGCCGCGGACATGCTGGCGATGCTGCTGGCCTCGCTGGAATCCGATCGCCAGGCGATCCGCGCGGCCCGCGACAGCGGTGATCGCGCCGCGACCATCGAGCGCGTGCACCGCCTCAACGGCGCCACCCGCTACTGTGGCGTGCCGCAATTGCGCGCCGCCTGCCAGCGCAGCGAAACCCTGCTGAAACAGGACGACCCGGAAGCCCAGCAGTCCCTCGACGATCTCGAACGGGCCATCGACCGCCTGACCCACGCCGCGCGCCAGAGCGCCTGACCTGCGACAAGGCCGCGGGCGCGCGGCTTGGCTACACTGGGCCATTCGATCGTTGTGGAGCCCGACCATGCGCGCCTTGTTCTTCAGCAGCCAGACCTATGACCAGGACAGCTTCAACGCCGCCCCGGCGGTGGACGGACTGCAACTGCACTTCCTCCCCGCCCGCCTGAGCGAGGACACCGCGGTGCTCGCCGCCGGCCACGAAGTGGTCTGCGCCTTCATCAACGACGACCTCTCGGCGCCGGTGCTGGAGCGCCTGGCCGCCGCCGGCACGCGCCTGATCGCCCTGCGCTCGGCCGGCTACAACCATGTCGACCTGGCCGCCGCCCGACGCCTCGGCCTGACCGTGGTGCGGGTCCCGGCCTACTCGCCGCATGCCGTGGCGGAACACGCGGTGGCCCTGATCCTGTCGCTCAATCGGCGCCTGCACCGTGCCTACAACCGCACCCGCGAAGGCGATTTCAGCCTGCACGGCCTGACCGGCTTCGACCTGCACGGCAAGACCGTCGGCGTGGTCGGCACCGGGCAGATCGGCCTGGCCTTCGCCCGCATCATGGCCGGCTTCGGCTGCCAGCTGCTGGCCTTCGATCCCTGCCCGAACCCGGAGGTCATCGCCCTCGGCGCACGCTATGTGGAACTGAACGAGCTGCTGCGCCGCTCGAACATCATCAGCCTGCACTGCCCCCTGACCCCGCAGACCCGCCACCTGATCAACATCCAGAGCCTGGGCGACCTGCTGCCGGGCGCCATGCTGATCAACACCGGCCGCGGCGCCCTGGTCGACACCCCGGCGCTGATCGAGGCGCTGAAGAGCGGCCAGCTCGGCTACCTGGGGCTGGACGTGTACGAGGAGGAGGCGCAGATCTTCTTCGAGGACCGCTCCGACCAGCCGCTGCAGGACGACGTGCTGGCGCGGCTGCTGACCTTTCCCAATGTCATCGTCACCGCCCACCAGGCCTTCCTCACCCGCGAGGCGCTGGCCGCCATCGCCGGCACGACGCTGGACAACATCGCCCGATGGATGGTCGGCGAGCCGCAGAATCTGGTGGAGGGATGAGGTAGGATACGCGGCAAATTTGGAGGCCCCATGGTCGAACACGATTTCCGCTACACCCTCTTCAACCCGCAACACACCCTGATCGAATGCCGCGCGCTGGTGCCGGGCCGCTACCAGGTCACCGGCAACGGCGGCTCGATCCAGAAAGGCGACGTCCTGCTGGTCACCCTCAAGGGCAGCAAGGACCTGTCCATGCGCCTCACCGTGGACAGCGTCCGCCACCTGATCAACCCGCGCGGCCAGTGGGTCGCGGTGGCCACCGGCCCGGTCTTCGGCGAACTGGCGATCCATCAGTGGCAGGTCCAGTGCAATGGCTGCGAGGCCACGCTCGACTTCGAATTCGCCGTGGACGCCAAGCTGGGCAAGAAAGCCCAGCAACCGGCCGCCGTGGCGCGGGTTGCCGAACTGGGCTGGGCGACCCGGGGCGACAAGCACCTGTGCCCGAAGTGCCGGGAGCAGGGGCAGTGAACAAGCTGTTGGTGACGGGTGCGCTGATCGCTGCCTTGACCGGTTGCGCCGCCGAACCGCTGAAGCTGCAGAAGGAACGCAGCTACGTGCTGGAATGGATCGGCGAACGCCCGCTGATGGACTACAGCCACCTGACCCTGACCCTCGCCGAAGATGGCCGGGCCTATGGCAGTGGCGGCTGCAACCACTGGTTCGCCCAGTACAGCCTGCAGGACGACAAGCTCAGCTTCGGCAGGATCGGCAGTACCCGCAAGCTCTGCGCACCCGCGCTGATGGAGCAGGAAAAACGCTTCTTCGAGGCCCTCGCCAGCGTCGAGCGCTGGGATGTCTCGCCGATCGAGCAGGTCAGGTTCTGGCCGGCCACGGGCAAGCCGTTGCGCTTCTGGCCCGAGGAAGGCTGATACTCCGGCTTTGTGGGAGCGGGTTTACCCGCGATTGCGGTATCAAATTCACCGACGCAATCGCGGGTAAACCCGCTCCCACAGGGTCCGCATTACCGATCAGGCGCCCTTCAGGGCCTTGATCTTCTCCGCCAGCCCCGCCGCGGTCTGCTCGCCCATCAGTTGCTCGCGCACCTTGCCCTTGTCGTCGATGATGTAGGTCACCGGCAGGCCTTCGGCCCGCGGCAGGTCATAGTGCTCGGCCGGGTCCTGCGCCAGCACGGTGAAGCCGATGCCCATGGTATCGGTGGACTTCTTCAGTTCCTCACCCTGCAAGCCATCGAAATTCACCCCGACCACGGTCACGCCCCGGGCCTGCCACTCCTTGGAGAAGGTGTTCAGTTCGGGAATCTCCACCCGGCACGGGCCGCACCATTCGGCCCAGTAGTTGAGCACCACCCAGCGCCCGTCGAGTTGCTCGGCTTTCACCGTGTTGCCGTTCTGGTCGAGGCCGTAGTCCGCACCGCAACCACCGAGCATCAGGCTCATGCTGATGGCCAGGGCTGCTGCCAAACGCCTTGTCATGGGTCAATCCTTCTTCAAGATTCAGGCAAAATGCCAATTCGCTGCGGTTAGAATACCCGCCACTCACAGCTGGATGCGACCCTCACATGACCGACCTGACGCTCTACCACAACCCGCGCTGCTCGAAATCCCGTGGCGCGCTGGAACTGCTCGAAGCACGCGGCTTCAACCCTGACGTGGTGCGCTACCTGGAAACCCCGCCGGACGCGGCGACCCTCGCGGCCCTGCTGGGCAAGCTGGGCATCGGCGCGCGCCAGCTGCTGCGCAGCGGCGAAGACGAGTACAAGAGCCTCGACCTGGGCAACCCGGAACTGAGCGACGCGCAGTTGATCGCCGCCATGGTCGCGCACCCCAAGCTGATCGAGCGGCCGATCCTGGTGGTCGGCGACAAGGCGGTGATCGGCCGTCCGCCGGAGAAAGTGCTGGAGATCCTGCCGTGAGCCAGCCGTACATCCTGATCCTCTACTACAGCCGCCACGGCTCAACCAGCGAGATGGCCCGGCAGATCGCCCGCGGCGTCGAGCTGGCCGGCCTGGAGGCCCGCCTGCGCACGGTGCCGGCGATCTCCACCGAATGCGAAGCGGTGGCCCCGGCGATTCCGCCGACCGGCGCGCTGTACGCGACCCTCGACGACCTGCGCAACTGCGCCGGCCTGGCCCTCGGCAGCCCGACCCGCTTCGGCAACATGGCCGCGCCGCTCAAGTACTTCATCGACGGCACCAGCAGCCTGTGGCTGAGTGGCGGCCTGGTGGGCAAGCCGGCGGCGGCCTTCACCTCCACCGCCAGCCTGCATGGCGGCCAGGAATCGACCCTGCTGTCGATGCTGCTGCCGCTGATGCACCACGGCATGCTGATCATGGGCCTGCCCTACAGCGAATCGGCGCTGATCGAGACCAAGGGCGGCGGCACCCCCTATGGTGCCAGCCACCATGCCGGCGCCGACGGCAAGCGCGACCTGGACGCCGACGAGATCGCCCTGTGCCGGGCCCTCGGCCAGCGCCTGGCGAGCACCGCGAAACTGCTGGAGAACGGGCGTGGCTAAGAAGCCGAAGATTCTTCCGCCGCTGGAGTGGCTGACGCCGCGGGTGCGCCTGACCCGCGCCCTGAGCCTGGCGGCGTTCTTCAGCCTGATCGCGCTGCTGGTGGTCAACACCCTGTTCTTCACCGACCTGCACGGGGCACGACCGTGGGTGATCCTCGGCATCCAGCTGCTGCCCCTGGCCCTGGTGACCCCGGGCATGCTCAGCGGCAGCGCCCGCGCCCATGCCTGGATGTGCTTCGTGCTCAACCTGTATTTCATCACCGGGGTGGAAGCGGCATTCGACCCGAGCCGGGCGCTGTTCGGCTGGCTGGAGGTGGTGATCAGCCTGACGCTGTTCGTCAGTGCGCTGCTGTACATCCGCTGGCGGTTCCAGTTCGATCGGCGGATGGCAGGGGAAGGCGCGGCTTGAGCTGAAGGCCCTATCGCTGGCAAGCCAGCTCCCACAGGGTGGACTGCCCCCAGAAAGTTGGACAGTTTCAGCTTGCAGCCTGAGCCCTGTAATCGACAGGGCTCAGGCCATTGAGCCTTAGCTTGATCCGGTCATGGTTGTAGTAGCGGATGTACTCGTCCAGA
>Ga0206116_1000250_pt1 | contig 72834 bp, 69 predicted proteins | sample 3A1Ametagenome_FD_178000 | JGI IMG/M metagenome (GOLD analysis project Ga0206116, IMG submission 178000) | Enriched microbial communities from leaf-cutter ant dump, University of Wisconsin, Madison, United States - 3A1A | ecosystem: Environmental > Terrestrial > Nest > Insects nest > Nest dump...
TTTTGAAATAATCTGAGAAAATAACGTTAATTTTGAATCCATAAGAAGGTTTTTTTTGTAGTCTAACCTCAAAGATACTTTGAGTTACTTTAAATTCCTTCTTATTTTTTTATTTAGGACGCTATTGTCTCGGTGTCTCCTTTATCACCCGGTCGAGTATGCCGTTGATAAAGATATTGCTGTTTTCGGTCGAATAAACTTTTGACAGTTCAATGTATTCGTTGAGTATGACCTTGGGCGGGATATTTTTGAAATAGAGAAATTCGGTTAGAGCCATTTGAAGAATGATCAGGTCGATGGCGGCAATTCGGTCAATTTCCCAGTTTTTTGCTTTTTCGTCAATAATTTTCACTGTTTCATCATTGTGATTCATTGTTTCTCTGAGCAATTTGATCACAAAATCACGGTCATCATCATCCTTAAATACTTTAAACAATTTAAATCCGGGGCTACTGTTGGGGATAAATGACTTCAAAGTCATTGTCACCATTGAATTCCCGATATGAAAATCATCAGACCAGTAAATATTTTTGTCTTCCATCCAGTCGGCAAGATTTTCATCGGCTGCGATATATTTTTCATAAATGTCAATCACAAACGAACGGTCTTTTGAAAACGACTCGTTCTTATCGGCCATATAATCAGCATATTCACTGCCCGAAGTGATTCGGTTGAAGATAATTTTGGGATAATCATTCTCAAGCATATCCCAGTCAAGCTGTTTATTTTTTGAAGTATAACTGCCGAGTTCTTCATTTTCTTCAAGAAATCTGAAAATCGGATTGTTTACAAATTTGAGATTCGGATTCAGATCGTTTGCAGTCGGGAAATTTTTGTTTTTTGCAACTTCAATTTTGTTTACTGCAATTTCTTTTTGGAATTTCAACAGATTGAGCAGATAAATGTACAGATCATAAATCTGATCCACTCCTTTCAGCATATTTTTTTCAATCACCCTTTTGTCAGCTTCTCTGCCTGACATCTTCCAGGCGTAAATTGACTGCATTGCTTTTTCCCGGAGTTGTCTTCTGCCCAGCATAATTTCAAATAAGTTTAATCTCAGTTTGGCGGCAAAGGTAAACAAAAAGCAGTAAATTTGCAGCGTGAAAGAATTGCAGTCACTCAACAAATTTATTTGGAAATACAAATGGCAGCTGATCATCGGATTTTTGATGGTGATTCTTTCAAATTTTGTGTCGGTTTATTCGATTACCTACGTTGGGAGCGCGGTCAACGACATCAGGGATGTACTCACCCGATACGCTTCGGGCAACACCGGCGATTTGGCGCAGGTCAAACAAAGCCTGATGTATGCAGCACTTTTGTTTATCGGGCTGAAGGTGGTTGCCGGCGGATTTATGGTCGGTGTCCGGCTGATGATCATTGCAACTTCAAGACATATTGAGTATGATCTGAAAAACGAAATTTACACCCATTACCAGAAACTTTCGCTTTCATTTTACAAAACCCACAAGACCGGTGATCTGATGAACCGGATTACCGAAGATGTCGCTTATGTCAGACAATATCTCGGGCCGGGCATCATGTATCCGATGGATCTGGTTTCAAGGACAGCCATCATACTTGCGTTTATGATCAAAATTGATCCGATGATGACACTTTATGCATTGGGACCGCTGCCTGTGCTATCATTTCTGATTTACAGAGTGGCGACCATTATCAGCAGAAAAAGCAAAGAAGTTCAAAAACAGCAGTCAGAAATTTCATCGACGGTTCAGGATACATTTTCGGGTATACGGGTGATCAAATCATTCAATACCGAAGAAACCACCAAAAAGAATTATGAGAAAAAAGCGGTGGATTACGAAAATAAATCTTTATCGCTCGCGCAGACTCAGGCTTATTTTTCACCCCTGATGATACTGGTGGTCGGCGTCAGCAATCTTCTGATTTTGTATATGGGCGGCATCAGATATTATGAAGGAAAACTCGATATCGGAATCATTGCACAATATTTTATGTATCTGAATATGCTGATCTGGCCTTTTACCTCGCTTGGATTTGTCACCATGCTGATTCAAAGGGCAGAAGCTTCGATGGGAAGAATCAATGAATTTCTCAAAGAGTCGCCGGAAATTGAAAACAAAATTGAAGAAATCACAGCAGTCAGCGGAAAAATAGAATTCAAAAATGTGGGTTATACCTATAAAAACACCGGAATTGAAGCATTAAAAAATATTTCATTCAAACTTGAAAAAGGAGAATCAATTGCAATTATGGGAAAAACCGGTTCGGGCAAATCGACCATTGCACTGCTGCTCGCCCGAATGCTGCAGCCGACCAAAGGTGAAATTCTGATTGACGATATTCCGTACCAGAATTTGAATTTATACTCACTCAGAGAAGCTATCGGATTTGTTCCTCAGGAAGCTTTTCTGTTTTCGGATACGATCAAAAACAATATACTTTTTGGTTCAGTTTCTGACGGTGACAGCGAAAAAGCAATCCATTATTCAAAAAAAGCAGCCGTTCACGACAATATCTCTCATTTCAATGACGGCTATGAAACCATATTGGGTGAAAGAGGCGTAACTCTCTCGGGCGGACAGAAACAAAGGATTTCCATCGCACGCGCACTGATCAAAGAACCCGAAATCCTTGTTTTTGACGACAGTCTTTCTGCGGTTGATACCGAGACCGAAGAGGAAATACTGAAAAATATGCAATCGGAAATGAATCAGAAAACCACCATCATCATCACCCACAGGATTTCGTCTGCAAAAAATGCGGATCATATCATGGTGATTGACGAAGGAGGAATCGCAGAATACGGCAGCCATTCAGAACTGGTCGCAAAAGAAGGTGCCTATTTCAATCTGGTCAAAAAACAGCTGTCAGAAGCCGAATAAAAATTGGATTCTCAGGATTTATGTCATTTTTCAGATGCAATAATCCAATCCAATTAAAGCCCGTTTACAAAATCTCAATCTGAAAATATCTGTCTTAATTTTTGATAATTCGTTTTTTTTTATAGATTTGTTAGCAAAGTATTAACATTTCTTAATTGATACAACGAGATGAGTGAAAACGATTTTACAGAACGACCTGACTCTGAGGGAGTTTACTCCAAGGTACTCAGAGCAGGCAGGAGGACTTACTTTTTTGATGTAAGGGAAACAAGGGCAGGCGACTATTACCTGACGATTACAGAGAGTAAGAAAAACACCGGTGAAGACGGCTCATTCTTCTATAAAAAACATAAAATTTATCTGTACAAAGAGGATTTTGAAAATTTCAAAGAAATTCTGGACGACACCACCTCTTTTGTGGTAAATGAAAAAGGAGAAGAAGTAATTTCAGAGCGTCATCAGAGAGATTTTGACAATCATCATTTTGAGGAAAATCATCAGAATGAAAAGGCGGCAGAAAGGAATAGCACCGAGTCCTATACCGACATTGATTTTGAGGACATTTGAATTTAAAGCCGAACAATTAAAACACACACAAGGGACATTTATTTTTTGGTTATTAAAAAAACCGTTTCAGTGATTTGAAACGGTTTTTTTATTCTTTATTTTCAACTGTTTTATTTGAGCAGTTCTTCGATTTTCTGTTTTTCTTCCTCAGCCAATTCGTGATCCACAAGAATTCTTCCGCTGTGCTCGTCGCTGATGATCTTTTTGCGCTGTGCAATATCCAGCTGTCTTTGCGGCGGAATGGTGAAGAACGAACCAAAAGAAGCATCTCTGTACACCGGCACCACAGCCAGTCCGTTTTTCACACTCGAACGGATTCTGTTATATGCTTTCAGAAGTCTTTCATCAATCACAGAAGCAAATTCTTCGGACTTTTTGATCAGAAAATCTTCTTCTTTTTCAGTTTCGCTGATGATAGAATCCAATTCCGATTTTTTAATTTCATAATGCGCTTTCAACTGGTTCAGTTTTTCCAAAACATCGTCTTTGTTTTCTTTCTTGTGCGCGATTTTCGCATTAAGTTCCTTGATTTTCTTTTCAGAAAACTGGATTTCGAGCTCCTGATATTCGATTTCTTTTGCCAAAGATTCAAATTCACGGTTGTTTCGGACATTGTCCTGCTGTTTGCCGTACTTCTTGATCAGTGCTTCAGATGCCTTGATGTCCTCTTTTCTCGATTTGATTTCGTCTTCCAAATCTTTGATTTCATCATCAATCTTTTTGACTCGGGTTTCCATCTGGGTTACATCATCGCCCAAATCTTCCACCTCAAGCGGCAATTCACCGCGGGTATTTCTGATTTCGTCCAAACGAGAATCGATCAGCTGTAAATCATACAGAGCGCGAAGCTTTTCTTCCACACTCATTTCTTTTTGTTGAACCTTTTTTGCCATATTTTAATAGTAATGAACAGGATTTGTGTCAATCTCTGATTTTAGGATTGCAAAATTAGTAAATTTTTCTGACAGATAAGCAGTTAATAATTCTTTTGTGAATTGTTCCGATTCGTAATGACCGATATCTGCCAGCAATATCTTATTTTCCGCACTGAAAAAATCATGGTATTTCAAATCTGCAGTTACAAATACATCTGCGCCTGCTCTTTTTGCATTTCCGATTGCAAAACTGCCCGAACCACCCAGGACAGCGACCTTCCTGATTTTTCTGTTCAGCAGTTTTGAATGACGAACCGCTTTTGCATTCATTTTTTGTTTCAGATAATTCAGAAATTCAGCTTCGTCCATTTCATTTTCCAATTCACCAATCATCCCCATCCCGATGGTCTGGTTGTCATTGACCAAAGAGAAAATTTCATACGCAACTTCTTCGTACGGATGATTTTCTTTCAATGCTTTCAGCACTGAATTCTTCAAATGTTTTTCAAAAATCATACTGATACGGGTTTCATTTTCTTTGTGAATTTCACCGATTTCACCCACATACGGATGACTTCCTTCGCCGGCTCTGAAAGTTCCGATTCCCTCAATATTGAAACTGCAGCAATCGTAATTTCCGATACCGCCGGCACCTGCATTAAAAAGTGCAGTTTTGAGTTTTTCTGCATCCGGAGCAGGTACATAAGTCACCAGATGAAGGATGGTCCCTTTTTGAGGAATCAGGATTTGAGTATTTTTTAATTCCAGTTTTTTGCAAATTTGAAAATTCACTCCTTTGTCGGAATTGTCCAAAGCGGTATGGGTTGCATAAATTGCAATATCGTTTTTGATCGCTTTGATTACCGCTTTTTCAACATAGGAAGCACCTGTGATTTTTTTCAAACCCGAAAAAATAATCGGATGAAAACTCACAATCAGATTGGCTCCTTTTTCGATTGCTTCATCCACCACCGATTCAAGCGTATCGAGTGTCACCAGAATTTTTGTGACTTCAGCTCCGGCATCACCAACGAGCAGACCGACATTGTCAAAGTCTTCGGCATAGGCTGTCGGCGCGAGTTTTTCAAGATAACTGATAACTTCTGAAATTTTCATTTTTAAAAATTATTGGTGTGCAAGTTAATCAATTGCCGATAAAATTTTGAACATTCAGTCGGTTTGATTCAAACAAAAACCCCGGATAAAACGGGGTTTGCTGTTATTTTTATTGGAATGAAAAATTACTCCAAAATATCCAAATCAAAATACAGAGTTGCATTTGGCGGAATCACACCACCTGCACCCTGAGCACCGTAACCGAGTTCGGGCGGAATGATCAGAAATACTTTAGTCCCTCTTTTGAATAAGGTCAAAGCTTCCATCCAGCCCGGAATCAGTTGGGTCACCCCTACTTCTGCCTGAAGCGGCTGGTTTCTGTCATAAGACGAATCGAGTTTTTCACCGTCGTTCAGTCTCAATGTATAATGAACATTGAGCGTATCACCGTTTAGAGGCATAGCGCCGGTTCCTTCTTTTTCGATGTAATACATCAGCCCCGAATCAGTTTTCTGGGCTTTTGCAGTCAGTTCTTTTTGTCTTTGAATTTCTTTGTCTCTTTCGATCTGGGCTTTCTTTTCGATTTCAGCCATTTTTTCTTTGTGATTGGCTTCAGCTTTTTCAAATTCTTTTCCGCCGTCGTAATTTTTGTATTTGTCACCTTTTTTGATGATGTACACATGCTCGATTACCACATCCTGAACCGGTCTGTCCTGCGGTCCCTTTTTTACGTTTGCAATCGAATCAATCACATCAAGACCTTCAATCACCTGGCCAAAAATTGTATGTCTGCCGTCCAGCCAGGGCGTCGGAACTTCGGTGATGAAAAACTGGCTGCCGTTGGTGTTCGGACCTGCGTTTGCCATTGACAAAATTCCTTTTTTGTCGTGTTTTTTGTCAGAAAAGAATTCATCCGCAAAACTGTAACCCGGTCCGCCGCTTCCTTTTCCGTCCGGATCACCGCCTTGGATCATAAAATCTTTGATCACACGGTGAAAGATGATTCCATCATAATAAGGTGTACCCGCGGGTTTTGCATCATTTGTTTTGGTTCCTTCTGCCAAACCGACAAAATTGGCAACCGTAAGCGGTGCGTCTTCATCAAAAAGTTGGATGGTCATATTTCCCATACTGGTTTCCATTTGGGCATACAGGCCATCACTCAGATTGTTGTATTCTTCTTTGCTCATTGAATTTGGTATTTTGACAGCAGTTGAGCAGCCTGAAACGATGACTGCTGCTGTCATGATTGTTATTAATTTTCTCATTTTTCTCTTTTCTTTATATCCAATATTTTTACTTTAAAAATCAAAGGTTCGTTTCCTCCAATTTGATTTTGGTCTCCGTAACTGCCATAAGCCATAAACGAAGGCATCAGCGAAACCGCAGAATCTCCTTCTTCAATCAGCTGAAGACTGATGTGCAGCCCTCTCGGCAGATTGTCCCGACCCAAAACCGATTCTCTGATTCCGATTTCGGCTTTGGGATAAATAATCTGTCCTTCAAAATCAGAAACTTCATATTCATATTTGACGAAATCGCCGGTTTTTGCCATTTCGGGTGTCGGTTTGCCGTCGTTTGAAATCCAAAATCCGTATTGAGTCCGTGAAAAAGACTGTTTTGTACTGTCGATATAATTCTGGATCAGCTCGGTTTCATCTTTCAAAATCTGTTTGTTCAGATTTTGTGAAAACTCCATAAATCTGTCGCGGTCATTGTCATAACTGACCGGATACTGGATGATCTTGCTTTTGCAGGATCCAAGCGTTATCAAAACAATAATGGCCAAAAAATTTCTCAAAATTGGCTTTTTTAATTTCAGATGGTGCAAAGAAAATGAATTCGGACGAATCAAATCGGTTTATTTTTAAAAATATGATTTTGTTAACAGCTTTCTTTTCAATTCATTAAAACAATTACCCGGCTTTATTCAGTTCTTCCTTGTGCTGTTCGAGCAATTTTTCAAATTTGTCGAGTGTTTCCTTCAGCGAAAGGTCGGAACGACCACCGGCAGCATTGATGTGTCCGCCGCCGTTGAAATATTTTCTTGCAAATTCATTCACATCAAAATTTCCTTTTGAACGAAACGAAATTTTATAGAAATTCTTTTGCATGTCTTCGATAAAAATCACCGAAAAAATAAAATTATCGATTCCCAGGCCATAGTTGACAAAGCCTTCGGTATCTCCTTTCTGGGTGTTGTATTTCAACTGCTGTTTTCGGGTCAGATACATAAATGCGGTTCTGTATTCGGGCAGAATACGAATCGAGTCGAGTACCTTTCCGAGAAGTCTCAAACGATCAGGTGACTGTGTGTTGAAAATCAGATTGTAAACATGTTCTGCTTCCACTCCTTTGTCCATCAGTTCGGCAACGATCCGGTGGGTTGTTGCGGAAGTGTTTTTGAATCTGAAATTTCCGGTGTCGGTCATGATTCCGGTATAGATGCATTCACCGATTGAGCGGTCGATCAGATCGAGATGCCCCATTGCTTCGATGAAATTGTAAATCATCTGGCAGGTAGCGGGAATTTCTGTATCCGAATACATGAAATCAAATTCCTGAGGCTGCTGATGATGGTCGATCATCACTTTTGGCGCAGCTGATTTTTCAACCCACTGCCCCACTTCATCGATCCGGCTTGTGGTATTGAAATCCAAAATAAAAATCAGTTCTGCTTTTTCAATCAGATTTCTTGAATTTGACGGGCTGTATTCTGCAATCTGAATATCTTTTGCACCATCCATCCATTTCAGAAATTTCGGAAATTCATTGGGTACGATCATATCGCATTTGTGGCCGAGCCGGGTCAGATAATGATTCATCGCGAGCGATGAACCGATTGCATCACCGTCCGGATTCCGATGCGACAGAATTACAATTTGCTTAGGTCCGGAAAGCAAATTCTTCAATTCTTCAAAACGGGTCATTTGCATAGACGGCGAAGATAATTTTTTCTGCCGAGTTCTACAATTAAATTTAAAACAGTTCACAATAATGGTTTAACTTTATCGCATTGGGATTTTATTATAAATTCAATTATTGATTATTACCATACAAATAAAGATAAAATAAGCAGGTATGATGTTTTTAGGACAAACGATGAATTACAAGAATTACAACAAAATTATTTGTCCGGAATGACCGGGAAACTCCTTTAAGCCAGAAAATGATAAATGTTTTATATGAAAATAAATCTTAGATTCAATTCGATTGAGATATGAAAGTTCTAATTAATCTTGTACTGTTATTTTTTCTTTTCAACTTAATAAGTTGCTCAACTTCAAATTCGGAAAAATTTATTACCGCACAGTATAAATGTAAGATGACAATAGGTAATAATTTTGAAAAGAAGGAAATGGATAGGTATCATACTGACTTTACTACTTATACAAGAAATAATACTGAACGTTTGTTTGTTACAATAGGAACAAGCGATTTTGAAGTAAATCTTCCGAGAGAGGAATACACAGGAGATAATAATTACTGGTGGTTTTACGAAGTCGCAGACTCTATAACTTTAGAGGGCGTTCATAACGGATTGTATTGGAAACAAATTAAGCTTTATAAAGATTTAAAACCGTCAATTGGTTATGATGGAATTCCAAAAGAAAAAGTTCCTGAATTTGAGAATTATATCAAATCATTTACATGTAAGAAAAAATAAAAGCACAAAAAATTAACAAACGGTATGAACATAAAAACAAACACAATAAAATTTATAAATTCTCTATGTTTATTGTTTCTGATAAGCTGCAGTTTCGGAAAAAAAGACAATATAAATCGGGATATTGGCGAATCAATGATTGAAAATAATGAACCTTTACCAAAAGATGCAGTATATATTCCTGATGAAATATTTAAAAACTATTTATTGAATCATGAAGAAATCAATACCAATGGAGACGATGAAATTCAGATAACGGAAGCACAAACTTTCACAGGAAGAATCTATTGTTTCGATTTGGGGATTTTAGATTTGACAGGAATAGAAGCCTTTACATCTTTAACGTCTTTGCACTGTGGGCTAAACAGATTAACTTCATTAGATATCACCAAGAATACCGCATTGATTTCATTAAATTGTTCACTGAATCAGTTAACATCATTAGATGTTCAAAATAATACTAATCTGGTTGAATTAGACTGTTCACAAAATAAAATAACTGCACTAAATGTAAATAACAATACAAAACTGAAAGAATTACATTGTTTTGTAAATAAATTAACCACTTTGGACGTGCAAAAAAATGTAGCCTTACAAACGCTTGGTTGCAGTACCAACCAATTAACTGATTTGGATTTAGAAAAAAACATTGACTTAGAAATGTTGTATTGTAATAAAAATCAAATCACAACATTAGACCTTAGTAAAAACACTGCTTTAGCCTATCTTTTTTGTGAAAATAACCAATTGGTTTCGTTGAATTTGAAAAACAACCACAATACCCAAATGGAAAGAATAAGAACAGACAACAATCCAAATCTACGTTGTATAAAAGTGGATAATCCGACTTTTTCCACAACGAATTGGAAGGGCGAACTTTTCAGATTTGATGACGGATTAATTTTCAGTAATGATTGTGGTTGAGTCAATTCAATTAAAAAATGGAGTTAAAAACAAAATAACGATGAAAAATCTGTTCACAACAATCTCACTAATGTTCATCGTTCAATTTGGCTTTGGACAAGAATTAATACCCTACGAAGAAAATGGAAAATTTGGTTATCAAGATAGTATTGGAAATATCATTATTGCACCAAAATATGATTACGTAAAAGATTTCTCCCAAGGATTTGCCCGGGTAAATATCGGTGGAAGTTATTATGTTACAGAATGGGGTTATACTTATTTTAAAGGAGGGAAATGGGGTTTTATTGACTCAACCGGAAAAGAAATTACACCAATAAAATATGATAAAATACACGATTTTTCGGAAGGATGTGCCCGGGTCAACATCGGAGGAAATTTTGAAGCTGAAAAATATCCTGATGGTACAAATTATAAGAACTACACTTATTTCACAGGAGGTAAATGGGGAATTATTGACTCAACCGGAAAAGAAATTACACCTATCAAATATGATGATATCTCGGATTTTAGCGAAGGGCGCGCACTTGTAGGAATCAGTGAGAAATTCGGTTATATTGACACAACAGGAAAAGAAGTCGTTCCGGTCATTTATATTTTGGAAGCAAAAGATGTGAAGTAAATGAAATTCAATATGAGTAGATACCTTTTATAAAACGATGAAAAAAACAGCTTTATTATTTATCCCAATCGTATGGATGAACCTTGCAATGGCACAAAATCCACTATATAATTTCATCGGACAGAACGTGTTTGGTGAGGAATCTATGGAATTTAGAAATTCATTGGGAAATTATGAAACAGAGAGTTTTAATGATATTCAACATCTAATGTACTTTTCTGCCGGAGTGGAAATAGTGTATAGCTCAAAGGATGATAAAATATCCGGTATTTTTCTGTTGGGACATGACCAAATGTGGTATGAACCCTATGCAAATGAATTGCCTATGGGATTGAAATGGGAAATGACCAAAAGTGAAGTTGAAACACTTTTGGGAAAAGGTACAGAACATCACATATATGGAAACGATTATGTTTATCACTATCCGGAACATTTCATTTCCATAAAATATATTTCCGAAATTGAAAATCCGAAAATGGAAAAAATTCAAATTCGGAGTTTTGAAAAGGAAGATTTCCCCACAACAGATACAATTGGAAGTGGTAATATCGACATGAGAACAGATTCAGAAATCTCCAAAATCACAAATCTCTTTTCTTCAGAATCAGATAAGAAGACCAGCTGAAAATCGCAAAATAAACCAGGGCAACAACCACAAATGAGAGATTGACCGTTGAATAATTAAAAATCGATCCGCCGGTAAAAAGACCTTCGGTATTGATATCGGGGAAGTCAATCAGTTTTGAAGAAGTGTTCAGCGGCAGATAGTTGGTCAGATAAAAACCATAAGGATTAATACTTTTGAAACCGTCACCCATCATCGCTTTGATGAGCACTTCGCCTGCCGAAATCAGGCCCTCACCCATCCACAAAACGATCAGACCGAGAAATGCAAATGCAGTTCTTCTGAGCAGTATGGACAAAAACAGACAAATTGTGAAAAACAGGTTGAGTTTCAGAAAATAAGCCGCCACAAACTGAACTCCCTTAAAAATATCTTCCTGATTTTTTGAAAATGCAAGTCCGAGACCCAATGCGATTCCAAATACAAAAAGAGTGGACAAGATTGCAAAAATCAGATTGGTCAGCAGCTTTGAAGCAAGAAACTCCTTTTTGCTCAAACCGTCTATCAGGTTCTGTTTCAGCGTGGAATTTGTATATTCCGCAGTTACATTGGTAATGATAATCACACCGATAAAAATTTTCAGAATCGAAATCAGATAAGTCAGATTCTGCCAAACAATCGGAAATTCAAACATTCCCATTTTGACAATGTTCACCTTCACTCCGCCGATGGTCGGTTTGATGTTGGCGAGTATAAATCCGGCGACAACCAGCAGTACAAAGTAGATGATAGTAAAAGTGCGGGTGGCTTTGTAATAAAAGATTTTATTCCATTCTATTTTGAGCAGCTTCATCATGATCAGTTTAATTTTTGGGTAATTTGCAGAAATTGATTTTCAAGACTTTCCCTTCGTTTGACCAAATGGCTCAGAACGATTCCTTTTTCAAACAGCATACGATTGAGCGTTTCCGCATCCAAATCTTCTCTCAGCACAGCTTTCAGCCATTTGTCATTTTCCTGAATTTTTTCAAATGCAGAAATTTCGGAAAGCGCAGTTTTCAGTTTTTGATGATCTGCAGATTCGAGTTCAAAATATCCGAAACTGTGGGTCATCTCATCCACAGGACCGGAATACAATGTTTTTCCTTTTTCAAGAATCACCACATGCGAACAGACTTTTTCAACTTCGTCCAAAAGATGACTTGCCAGTATGATGGTGGTTCCGTCAGCGGCAATCTTCTGAATGATTTCTCTGATTTTGATGATTCCCTGCGGATCGAGTCCGTTGGTCGGTTCGTCCAGAATCAAAACTTCCGGATCGTTGAGCATCGCAGCAGCAATGGCAAGACGCTGTTTCATACCCAAAGAATAAGAACCGAATTTGTCTTTTTTTCTGTCATACAGATCAACGATTTTTAATTTCTCATCGATTTTTGAATAAGGCACGCCTTTGATTTCAGCCGTAACTTCAAGATTTTTCCGGGCCGACAGATAAGGATAGAAATTCGGATGCTCGATGATTGCACCAATCTTTTTCAAAGAAGAAACCGAAGCTTCTTTTCCAAACCAGTACCATTCGCCTTTGGTCGGATTGATTACATTGAGAATCATTCCCAGCGTAGTCGATTTCCCGCTTCCGTTCGGGCCGAGCAAACCGTAAACATTTCCCTTTTCGACCGAAAAGCTGAGATCGTCCACCGCAGTCAGTTTTCCAAATCGTTTTGTCAGATTTCTAATTTCAAGTACGTTTTCCATAATCAGTTTTGATTCGAAGTTGAATTATTGAATTAGTATGTCAAATCCCAAAAATGTAACAACCGGACACAAAAAACATCCGAAAATCAATTTCGGATGTTGCTGTTTTTTAATTATTTCTTGTCGCCTTGTCCATAAATAGCGATACAAAAAGAAAAAATGTAAATTTTGGCTAAAGCCAATTCTTGGATAACCGTTATAAACGGGCTAAAGCCCGTTCCTATTCAAAAAAAATCAGAATTTGTATAATTGAATAGGCTATCTTCAATTGAAAATTGTCAGATTAAAACGACTATAGTCAAAATTCTTCTGAATTATCTTTTGAATCAGCTCAATCTTTTTATTTGCGAAGTTTCCGTTAAAATCATTTCCAAAACTGTAGCAATCCACATAAATAGGCTGAAACCCGTTTTTATTTAAAAAATCAGATTTTGTTTATTTGAATAGACCCCAGCTTCAGCTGGGGGTAATAAATATGACAGTCAATTGGCTTTAGCCAGAACCTTTAGCCTTTGAATTTTTCAAAACCATATTTCTCGATAAATTCATCATATTCCTGTTGAAATGTCTTTGTCTTATGATGATTTTCCTGGTTTTTAATATAATTTCTGACTGCATCTATCTTTGATTCTGAAACTGACATAGCCAAGTATTCGTCCTGCCATTCAAATTTTTGAGCCGTCAAATTGTTTTTGTTAATCCAAAATGATGATTCGCCTTTTAATAGTTGCATTATTTTCTGTATGGTTTGATCAACTCCTAAGGAAATCAAACAATGGCAATGGTCCTTATGTCCGTTTATAAAATCAACAAAGATTCCTTTTTCGTAGCCGTTTTCACGAATATGATTCCAAACCTTTAATCGTATTTCCTGATTGTTTAAAAATGGGAAGCGATCTTTGGTACTCCAGACAAAATGAATGTAAACCTTTACAAATGGCATAATTTTAAATGTTTTTCGATGAATATTAAGTTCGTAGTTTGAGTATAATTGTTATTATTTCAAATTTAATGAAATTCTTTTATCGAATCAGGAATGTGAGAAAACATCTAATTTTAAATTATTGAAACACAGAAATTTCATCATTAAATTTGAGATTCTATGGAGAATTCAAGTGGAATTTTTGGCTAAAGCTAAGACTGACAGGACCATTGATAAACGGGCTAAAGCCCGTTCCTATTCAATTACCCAAATTTTGAATAATTGAATAGGTCCAAGCTCCACAACTGCGGTTAAAATTCATTCCCCAAAATATAATTATTTCTTAACAATCTTATTGATTTTAACCGAACTGTCCTTCAATGTGGTTTTAATCAAATAAACACCATTGGGCAGATTTTTCAAATCAATTGATTTGGAATTCAGTTTCTCGGAAACCAAATTTCCTGCAAAATCAATGATTTCAATTTTTGAAACCGGCTGATCCGATTCTACCCGAACAATTCCGTTTGTCGGATTCGGATAAACAATGATTACTGATTTTTCCAAATCATTCACCGACTGGGTGTCTCCTTCAATCACAACATTCTGTGCAAAAGCAAAATTCCCGCCGTTTCTGTTCTCTGACCAAAGCGCAACGCTCTGACCGTTTATATTTTTTGTGAAATCATATCTGAATTTATTTCCCGGGCTGGTTGCAATCATTTTGTACTCTTCAGGCCAGACATAATTTCCGTCCTCATCAAGCAAAACCACGCCCAACTGTATCGGGTTGACTCCATCGCTGATATTGTTTGAAAACAAAAACAGCGGCTGATTGTCAACCAGCTGCAAATCGCCCACCGAAATCCAATTGGCAGAAGACACCGGAAAGATCTCTTTTGCATTTTCACCCAATTGTCTTTCGCCGGTTTCTTTATCGTATTTCTGAACAAACTGACCGTATTCGGACTGGAGGTCATTGCAGACATTTGCTGTTGCCCAGATATAATCCGAATCCGGATCAAAAGCAATAGTGGTCGTCATTTCATAAAAGGTGTCATCGGTCGAAAAGTCGATTCCGTCCACACCCCATGGGATGGTTCCGTCGGGATTGATTCTTTGAAGAAACGAATCAAAACGAAAACCGGTTGAACCGTAATAACCGAAATAAACCACATCACCGTCCTGAAGCAGCGGATATCTGCGGTTGCTCGCCATCGTCTGATTTGAGAATGCTTCAATTCGCCAGACTTCATTTCCGTCAGCATCATATTTTAATGCATCCATGGTGGAATTGATCGTCCAGCTTGTCGCTTTGGTATGCAGCAGAACGATAAACGAACCGTCAGAAAGTCCGGCGAGCTCACCGATATTGGTATAAGGCAATGAAGAATTAACCGATGAAACGGTAATCGGTTCAGCCCAAACCGCAGTTCCTGTCTCATCATATTTCATCAGCATGCCGTTTGTACTGCCCATCCATCCGACAAGCACACCGCCGTCCGGCAATGCAAGCAGCTTCAAATCCCATGCATCAGGGATGCTGATTCCTTCTTCACCGTACAGTTGAGTCCCGTCGGGCGAAATCTTATTGACATAACCAATCGAACTGTTGGTTGCAGTAAAGCCAATATAAACATTTCCTTCCTCATCGGTCACATTTGAACGGGTTGCCGTCCAGGTTCCGTTGTCTGCAACCGAATTGACAAGCATCCCGTTTGCTCCGAACTGCAGATTACCGTCCTGATCCAACAGCTGAACCCTTAATTTATAACCTGCATCTTCATCCCAAAAGACCACCCAGGTTTTTCCGTCGTTTGTCCCCACCGACTGTATATCGCTTGTATGGCTTTCCGCCACAAGTGTGTTGACATCATAATCATTTGTCCATTGGCCAAAAGCCGAAGAACAAAATGAACCAATCAAAAAAAGGTAAATTGTTTTCATTTGAACTGTTTTTTAATCCAATAAAGTTCGGATTAAAATCGATATAAATAAAAAAATTATGAATTTATTTTTAAAAACAGTTTTATTGAATCATCTGAAATTCAACACAATTAAGCATTCACACAAAGAAAACAGGCACAAAAAAACCTCAAAAAGCAATTGAGCCTTTTGAGGTTTAAACCATTAAAAAAGTATTTTAATTTCCCATTTTGTCAAGATAATCTTCAGGTGTCTTTGCAAAAGTTTCTTTACAGTTTTTGCTGCAGAATCCGTACAGATTTCCGTTGTAGTGAATAGTATCCCGAACCATTCCCTCTTTCATTTCCATATTGCAGATCGGATCGATTTTGTTGTCCACCTCCACATCAAGCGCCTCGGCCATCTCTGTTCCGTGACTTTCCTGTTCTTCTGCTTTGTTCTCATTTCCTCCGCAAGAGAAAATAAATGCGGCCATTGCAAATGCTGCCAAAATTGTTCTGATTTTCATCTCAAAAATCTTTAAAGATTAATTTCAGTGCAAAGATAATGATTGATTTTCAAACAGTATCAATGAGATGTATCAGCCCGAGATTAAAATACCCAACAGTATCTTCAAAAGGAATTAATTTCTAATTTTGTTGACTGACAAAATTTTGAAAACCAAAAAGTGAATCCGGAAGCAAACAATATCAGACTCCGATGGGAACAGCTCAAATCCTATCATCCCGAACTGAGTCCGGCGACAGCAGCCGAAAAGCTGAAGGTAAGCGAAGTTGAACTGTTTCAGTCGGTAAAAGATGAAAATTTAAAAATTTTAAACAATCATTTCACTGAGTTTTTTGCCGAAATTGAAACAATCGGGCATTTCAAAATTCTGACAAGAAACAAAAGCTGTATTCAGGAAATCAACGGAAATTTTAAAATTAAAAATCAGCAGGAAAACGGAATCCTGAAAATTGCAAATGATTCGGGAAATCTGAACATTCGAATTTCAGAACTCAAATATTGTTTTTCAATCAAATCAGAAACCGAAAATTCATTCCGATTTTTTGATTCAAAAGGCACAACCGTTCTGAGAATCATCACAAATCCGGATACCGATCAGGAAATATTTGATGAAATCACCAAAAAATTTACTTCAAAAAATCAGGATGCAGAATTCAAAATCGAACCGGCTGAAACGGTGTTGAATCAGGCTTCTGCCGAAATCAATCTTCAGGAATTTCACAGCGACTGGAAAAATCTGGATACAGTCGGTGATTTTCAGCAAATCCTGAAAAAACACAATTTGAGCAGATGGCAGGCGGTTCACAATGCTCCCGATGACTTTTTTGCCGCAAAAATCAAGAACAGGAAAGTGGTGAACCTGCTGGAAGATACCATTAAAGCAGAAATCCCAATAAAAATTTATACTGAAAACAGTTGCTGTGTTCAGTCTTATCACGGAAAAATCGAAAAATCCTCATGGCACGGCTCATGGTTCAATGTGTTTGCGCCGGATTTCGGATTTCATTTTGATTCTTCAAAGGTTATCGAAAGCAGAATTGTCAGAAAACCGACCAGGGCAGGCATCGTCAGTTCGATAGAATGTTTTGACGGAAATGATGAAATGATGTTCGAAATTTTCTGTGAACGTGAAAATGATTGCCCCGAACTCAACGAATGGCGCGTACTGCTGAATCAGTTTGAAGAATGAAATTTAAACCCAAACAGCAGTGAACTCAAAACCGATTGTCAACCGGAAAGATATCAGGCTGCTGATTTCAAAAGACCAAATAATTCAACAAATTGACAAAGAAATAGGTGCTCCACCCGACTGGCACAGAAAACCGGATTTTGAATCACTTTCAAAAATCATACTCGGTCAGCAGGTCAGTCTTGAATCCGCAGAATCTCATTTCAATAAGTTAAAAAATTATATCGGAGAATTTGCCCCGAAAAACATACTCAAACTGTCTGATGAAGAAATGAGAAGCTGTTTCATCAGCCGCCAAAAATCAAAATATCTGAGAGAAGTGTCTGATGCAATTTTGACCGAAAAAATTATTTTTAATGAATTCGGTCGGATGAACGATGATGAAATCAAAGAAAAACTGACTTCGATCAAAGGAATCGGCAATTGGACAGCAGAGGTTTTTATGCTTTTCTGCCTCCGCTCAAAGGATGTTTTTCCGATGGGTGATATTGCTGTGGTCAATACGGTCAAAGAACTGTATGAAGTTACCGAAAGAGATGAAATCCTGCAAATTGCCGAAAAATGGAAGCCCTGCCGATCGCTCGCCACCTTTTATATGTGGCATTTTTATCTCACAAAAAGAGGCAGAAATGCAATTTTTTGATTATCTTAGTCAGCCATTCTCGATTAAACACCAATGACATGAAAGCGATTTATTTTCTGATGATGATCGCAATCTGCGGTTTCATCCAGGCACAGCAAAAAATTTCTGAAGTTGAACTCGAACAGTATCTCAACAAAAAAGTTGAATTCTGCGACAAGGTTTATGGCACTTATGTCACCCAGGGCAAGAAAAAGGTTGTATTGCTCAATCTGGGCGCCGACTATCCGAACAGTCTGCTGACGGTTGCAATCTTTGAAAAGGACTGGGAAAATTTTGATTACAAACCGGCTGAGTTTCTGAAAGGGAAACAAATCTGTGTCAAAGGAGAATTGATCCTTTACAAGGGAAAACCGGAAATCATTGTGAACAAACCCGATCAGATCAGACTGAACTGAGGACTAAAACAGCAGAATCAGATAATAAACCAAAGCAGCGATCAGTGCAGAAACCGGAATGGTCAGTATCCACGCCCAAAGCAGATTGATGGTAATGCCCCAACGGACGGCAGACATCCTTTTTGTGATGCCCACACCGATGATTGAACCGGTGATGGTGTGGGTGGTTGAAACCGGAATTCCCAAAAATTCGGTCAGATAAAGCGTGAAGGCACCTGCGGTTTCGGCTGCTACACCTTCAAGCGGTGTAACTTTTGTAATCTTGGTTCCCATTGTTTTTACGATTTTCCATCCGCCGCTCATCGTACCGAGTGCAATCACGATAAAGCTGGTCAGGGGCACCCACCAGTAGTCATTCACAAAATGCTCAAAACGGTTGTCAGCATTCAGCCATTCGGCGTCACCTTGCTGCACATGATAAAAAATGACGGCTGCACCGATGATTCCCATGACTTTCTGCGCATCATTTCCGCCATGCCCAAGACTGAAAATTGCAGATGAAAACAGCTGAAGTCTTTTGAAAATATCCTCTGCCCTTTTGTGCGAAATCCGCCGGCAGGCATTCATAATCAGTATGGTGATAAAATAGGCGATGATCATACCGATGACCGGCGCGAGAAATATAAACAGGAAAATCGGCAATACTTTTACATAATTGATTACATCCTGACCGTTTTGTGCAAATGCACCCACATGCGCAAGTGCCGCGCCGATAAATCCTCCGATCAGAGTGTGCGATGATGAGGACGGGATGCCGAACCACCAGGTGATGATGTTCCAGATGATGGCTGCTATGATTCCCGCCAGTATGACTTCAAGCGTGATAAAATCGGGATTGATTGATTTTGAAATCGTCTCGCCGATATTGAAGTGACCAATCCAGTATTTTGAAATAAAATAAGCCGCAAAGTTAAAGGTCGCTGCCCAGAGAACCGCCTGAAACGGCGTAAGCACACGGGTTGCAACAATGGTCGCAATGGCATTGGCCGCATCATGAAAGCCATTGATGTAATCAAAAATCAATGCAAGAACAATAATAATGATCAGAAGAATCAGTTGCGAATCCATTCGGCTCGGGGTTTTAGGAATGTTTGACTGCTATAACTTCGAGCACATCGGCTACCAATTTGCATTTGTCAGAAGTATTTTCGAGAGCCGAAAAAATTTCTTTGTATTTGATGATTTGTTTTACATCCTCATATTTATCGAAAATCTCAAAAATTTCCTTGTCATAAATATTGTCCACCTTGTTTTCAATTTTGTCAACCTTCTCACAGCATTTGATGACAGTTTTCAGATTGTTGAATCCTTCAAGTGCAATGATGGCTTTCTGAATCAGCAGACAGGCTTCCAAATTGGCTTCTGTAATTTTTCGAATTGATTTTTGAACTTTATCTACCTGATAAAGCCTCATTCTTTTTGAAGAAGCATCAATATAGTCTGCCACCTCACTCATTTTGTTGACCAAAGCGTTGATATCTTCACGGTCAAACGGTGTCAGAAAATTCTTACTGAGTTCAAAATTGATTGTCCTGTCGATTTCTTCGGCTTTGGCGTCGAGTTTTTCAAGTTTTTCAAAGAATTCAAGACGTTCCTCAGTCTTTACATTGACTGCTTCGTGCAGCGTCTGTGCCATATTGACCAGAATTTTGGACATTTGATGAAAGAGCGGGAAGAATTTTTTATCCTTAGGAACTAAAAATTGCAGAAATTTATTGATTGACATTCTGTTTGATTAAATCCGATACAAAAGTACATAAAAATATTAAGCACAACCACAGGCTTCGGATAATTGCATTAAACTTTCGCCGGCATAGTGATTTTGAAGTTTCAAATAAGAAATTAAATCAGGAACGGAATTTAACCAAGAAATTATAACCCTCCGCAGGAATCCTGATTAACGGCAAACATTCCGACAACAAACTGAATCGGAATTATGCATCGGACATCCAATTGTTTTTCAGCAAATTCAGTACAATTGCAAAATGACGAAAACGGGCAATAGACAGCCTACTTCTTCCCTTTCTTTCTCTGTTCCTGGAGTTTCTGTTGTTCCTGTGCCTGTGCCATCAGCTCCTGCATTTTTTTGCTCCATTTGCTCTGCTTTTTCGGTTTTGCTTTATTTTCCTGAATCTTTGCGTGAATCTTTTCATCGTTGATGAGCACATTTTTGATTACCAGTACGATTCCGATGTTGATCACGTTAGACACCAGGTAGTACCACGAAAGACCGGAAGCATAATTGTTCAGGAATACAAAAAAGAAGAGTGGCATCAGATACATCATGTATTTCATCATCCGCATATCGGGCATTCCTTCTTGTGGCGGCTGATTGAAACTGTCCATCGAACCGGAAATCTTGAAATAAATCACCATTGCAATGATATAAGCCAATGCAAAAATACTGAGGTGTCCGTTCATAAACGGTATCCAGTCCGGAAGCAGAACTGCGGAATCATAGGCTGTCAAATCATCAGCCCAAAGAAATGACTGTCCGCGAAGATTGATTACGTTGGGGAAGAATCTGAACAGCGCATAGAAGATCGGCAGCTGTATCAGTGCCGGCAAACATCCGGAAAGCGGATTGGCTCCTGCTTTTCGATACAGTTCCATGGTTGCCTGCTGTCTTTTGACTGCATTCTCTTTTCCTTTAAATTTTTCATTGATCTCATTGATATCCGGTCTGAGCACACGCATCATTGCACTTTGTCTGTATTGTTTGTACATGATGGGTGAAAGCACCAGTTTTACGACGATGGTCATCAAAAAGATTACCCAACCGTAGGTCATTCCCATTTTTGCAAGCCAGTTAAAGATGACAAGGAAAAAATGACGGTTGATCCAGCCGAGCAATGACCAGCCGAAAGGAATGATTTCATCAAAGTCCTTTCCTTTGTATTGGGGTTCGGTCAATATCTTATAATCAAGCGGCACAAAGTCCCACTGCATTCTGTAATTTAATTCGCTGCCTGCAATCGGAAGCACCGAAGTGAAATGATAATCGCGGCTGTGAAGCGAATCCGTCTTTTCGTCTATCTGCTCTGAACCGCCGACAGGATTTGGAAATCCTTCGTCGAAGGATAAAATCGAAGAAAAAAACTGCTGTTTGAATGCAATCCAGTCGATGCTTTTGTCTTCGTTCCATTTGTCAGAGCCAAAAAGCTCATACTCAACCTTGTCGGTTCCCTTGAAACGATAATAAGTCTGCGACCAGTAACCTTCCTGCTGTTTTCCTTTTTCAATGCTGCCCGCTTTGAGCTTCCAGTCAAGTTTCAAATCCTTACTGTTGGTCAATTCGTGAATGCCCGAAGATTTGATTTCAAAACCGACCGAATAGTCATTTCCGACTGTATATACATAATCAAGCCTTCCGCCGCCGCTGACCGGTGCAGTCATCGTCACTATGGTGACTGAATCGTGTTTTTGAACAGTCGGTGCAAAAGAAAGTTCTGAAGTATTGATTTTCTTTCCGTCTTTTCCGCTCAGTTCAAGATTGAAATGATTGGTTCCTTCATTGATTAGAAAAAGCGGTTCTTTGTTGTCTTTTGATGTTTTGGAATAAGCGGTATAAGCTTTCAGTTCGAGTTCAGAAATAAAACCTCCTTTTCCTGAGAATTTAAGACTGAATTTCGGGCTTTCAAGCTGATAGTCTTCTGCTTTTGCAACTGCAATTGTTGAATCCGCTGGACTTTGGACACTTGATTCCTGTTGAATCTGCGCCAAATCCTTATTGCCATTATCAAACTTTCCGGCATCAATCTGCTCCTGTTTCAATTTTTCCTGCAGTTCTTCCTCGCTCGGTTTGTTTATGTAGAAGTACCCCAGCAAAAGGGCTCCCATCAGCAGCATTGCGATAAAAGTATTGTTATCCGGCTTTCTTTCCTGTTGCATGAATTTTTTTGTTTTGTTTTTGATTTAATGCAGCCTTAACAAAGCTGACAAAGAGCGGATGCGGATTGACCACGGTGCTTCTGTATTCGGGGTGAAACTGTACCCCCAGATAGAACGGCAGGTCTTTGTATTCCATGATTTCGACCAGACCGGTATCCGGATTCTTTCCGACCGCTTCAAAATTATTTTTTTCAAAATCGTCCAGATAATCGTTGTTAAATTCATAACGGTGTCTGTGACGTTCCTGAATGGTATCCTCTTTATAAATTTCGTATGCTTTTGAATCTTTTTTGACCTGGCATTTCCAGTTGCCCAATCTCATCGTACCGCCTTTGCTGGTGATATTTTTCTGACCTTCCATCAGATTGATAACCGGATTTGTGGTGTGACTGTTGATTTCGAGCGTATCTGCATCTTTCAGACCAAGCAGGTTTCTTGCAAATTCAATCACCATGATTTGCATTCCCAGACAGATTCCAAAAGTCGGAATCTTATTTCTTCTTGCATAATTGGCGGCTGTAATCTTTCCGTCGATTCCTCTGTCGCCAAAACCGGGTGCAATCAGTATTCCATCCACACCACCCAGCATTGAGTCTGTATTTTCGGGAGTAATATTGCCCGAATAGACCCATCTGATTTTAACGCCTGTATCGGTCTGTGCTCCTGCGTGAACCAATGCTTCTGCAATGGATTTGTAAGAGTCCTGAAGCGACACATATTTTCCGACCAGAGCAATTTCAATCTGATTGGCCGGATTTTTAAATTTATCCACAAAATTAATCCAGCTGTCGAGTTCAGGAGCTCTGTCGTATGGCAGATCGAGTGTTCTCAATACCACTTCGTCAAATTTCTGATCGTGCAGCAGCAACGGAACTTCATAGATTGAATCGGCATCTATGCTTTCGATTACATTTCCTTTTTTCACATTGCAGAACAACGCCAGTTTTTCTTTCACATCTTTTGGCAGATGGTATTCGGTACGGGTCACCAGCACATCTGCACGGATACCGCTTTCCATCAGCGAACGCACCGAATGCTGTGTCGGTTTTGTCTTCAGCTCACCGCTTGCCGCCAAATACGGAATCAGTGTCAGATGGATTACCATCGAATTTTTTTCACCCAAATCCCAGGTCATCTGTCTGACGCTTTCTATAAACGGCAGCGACTCTATATCGCCGACCGTACCGCCGATTTCTGTAATTACGATATCAAATTCACCGCTGTTTCCCAGCAGTTTGATTCTTCTTTTGATTTCGTTTGTGATGTGCGGAATGATCTGAACCGTTTTACCCAGATAGTCTCCCCTCCTCTCTTTTTCGATTACCGTCTGATAGATTCTTCCGGTGGTCACACTGTTGCCCTGAGAAGTCGGATGGTTCAGAAACCTTTCGTAATGTCCCAAATCCAGGTCGGTCTCGGCGCCGTCCTCGGTCACATAGCATTCTCCGTGTTCGTACGGATTGAGCGTACCGGGATCCACATTCAGATAGGGATCCAATTTTTGGATGGTTACTGAATAGCCTCTTGACTGCAGCAGCATGCCGAGTGAAGAAGCGACGATTCCTTTTCCCAACGATGAAGTAACGCCGCCGGTGACAAAAATGTATTTAACTGAGTCGGGTTCCATTGATCAAAATTCAATGGGTGCAAAATTACAACAAATTATTGAGTCTGGCCTTTTAGAAATCGTTTGTCTGAGATATTTTTTTGAACAGCAGTTTATAAAATTGTTCAGGATTCAACAGCAGGATGGCTGACAACAGGGCACAAAAAAAGGCAAGCTGACTACATCACACCGCTACGACCGGATACCTTTGCTGTGTTCCCACCCTGGAGGATTCACCGGGAGCTGGTTGTGTAGGACTTGCCCGCTGCAAAGTTAAGATAAATTTACAGTCCGCAAAAATTTATTGTTCCGGCCGGACTGAGTTTTGTCAGTTCAGTCTTTTGAATGCAACTCTAAATCATTCAAAAAAATCATCTTTTCAATATCCGTAATTCGTCTAACTTTGTACTCATGTTGAAATTCATTACTGTTGCCGTTATTTCGGGCCTGCTGCTGGCATTGGGCTGGCCGTCAAAGGGCTTTCCGATTCTTCTGTTTTTTGGTTTTATACCGCTGCTGTTTTTGGAACATCAAATTTCAAAAGATGAATCCGTCAGAAAAAAAGGAAGAAAAATCTTTTGGCTTTCATTTCTTGCTTTTTCGGTCTGGAACGGAATCGGCATCTGGTGGCTGCACAATGCGCAGGAAACAAATGCAGCGGGTGAACTTCATGATTCATGGATTTCATTCGGTTTCCCGATGCTGTTCAATGCCACGCTGATGAGTCTTGTTTTTTTGATTTTTCATAAAGTTAAATCGAGAACATCAACCTGCGTTGGGCTGATATTTCTGACCGCAATCTGGATGTCATTCGAAAAACTCCATCTGTGGTGGCAAATGACCTGGCCCTGGTTCAATCTGGGGAACGGTTTCGCAAATTATCCGAAATGGATACAATGGTACGAATACACAGGAACCTTTGGCGGTACACTCTGGATACTTGGTGGAAATCTAATCATGTTCTGGCTGCTGAACCGAAGGATTGAATCAAAGAAAACAAATTACAGCAAACAATTGGCAGTTTTTGCGCTGCTTTGGATCGGTATTCCAATCGGGATTTCGTATTTGATTTTTAACAATTACAAAGAAAAAGGTGATTCGATCACAGCCATAGCACTTCAGCCAAAACTCGATCCTTATACCGAAAAATACAGTACTGATTCGTTTGATATTGTGAATGATCTGATTGTACTCGCCAGAGAGCGGATGACGCCCGATACAGATTTTGTGGTGGCACCCGAAACTGCTTTTCCGGGCCCGGGTCCGGGACTGAATATTGACCGGCTGCCTTCGGATTTGCTTGTTCAGAACATTCAGAGAGGATTTGCGGAATTTCCCGAGCTTTCATTTGTTTCGGGTGTTGAACTGATGCGATTTTATCCGTACGAAAAATTAGCTTCCGAAACTGCGGCACGTTGGGGAAATTCGGATACCTGGTATGATGTAATGAACGCCGGCATTCAAATCAACAAAAGAGACAGCATTCAGTATTATTACAAATCAAAACTGGTGGCAGGGGTTGAGCATTTTCCGTATATGTCGGTGCTCAAACCGGTGCTTGGCGACCTTATGCTCAATTTTGGCGGAACGGTGAGAACCCATCTGACCCAAAAAGAAAGATCGGTATTTGTCAATTCGTTCAATCCGGCAAAGGTGGCGCCCATCATCTGTTATGAATCGGTTTACGGTGAATTCACCACAGAATATGTAAAGAAAGGAGCAAATGTTCTGTTTATTATGACCAACGACTCGTGGTGGGGCAATTCTGACGGTCATATACAGTTGTTTCAGTACGGCAATTTGAGAGCGATTGAAACCCGAAGAGACATCGTCCGTTCGGCAAATTCAGGAATTTCGGCATTCATCAGTCAGAGAGGTGAAGTTGTGTCGTCGATTCCATACGACACCAAGGGTGCACTGATTGGGAGAGCTTATTTGAATAACGAGCTCACTTTTTATACAAAACACGGTGATTATCTGGCAGGACTTGGAATCATTACAATGATCATCCTATTGATTTACAGCATAGTTAAGCCCAAATTAAATCTTCAGAAAAAGAAAAAGGAAATTTAAGATTAAAAGTTTTGCTTTTCTGAATTATAAATCCCTATCTTTGCAGTCCGAAAAAAATCAAGAACAAATGTCAAGAATTTGTCAAATCACCGGAAAGAAAAGAATGGTGGGAAACAATGTTTCTCATGCCAACAATAAGAACAAGCGTACTTTTGAAGTAAATCTGTTCAAGAAAAGATTTTTTATGCCCGATACCGGCGAGTGGATTACATTGAATGTATCTACCCGAGGACTTAAAACCATCAACAAGCTTGGAATCGAGGAAGCGGTAAGAAGAGGTCGTAAAAACGGATTAATCGATTAATTGCATTCATCATGGCAAAGAAAGGAGTAAACAGAGTACAGGTAATTTTGGAGTGCACCGAACACAAAGAGAGCGGTATGCCGGGTATGTCAAGATACATCACCACCAAAAATAAAAAGAATACACCCGACAGAATCGAGTTAAAGAAATACAATCCGATTTTGAAGAGATACACAATTCACAAAGAAATCAAATAAAAACAGGAAACCATGGCAAAGAAAACCGTAGCGACCCTGCAGACAGGTTCAAAAAAGATGACCAAAGTAATCAAAATGGTAAAATCGCCAAAGACAGGTGCCTACTATTTTGAAGAAAAGGTTGTGAATGCAGACCACGTGAAAGACGAATTAAAATAATCAGCATTCAGATACAATATACAAGGTCGCATTTTGCGGCCTTTTTTTATGTTCGTAAATTGTATCTTTGTACCAAATAATTATTCTGTGAGCTGGTTCAAAAAAATATTAGGAAAGGAAAGCAAGGCAAAGCTGGACGAAGGTCTTGAAAAATCAAAGCAATCATTTTTTGAAAAACTCGGGCGCTCCATCGCCGGCAAATCAAAGGTGGACGATGAGGTGCTCGACAATCTGGAAGAGGTGCTGATTACTTCGGATGTGGGCGTTGAAACCACTCTGAAAATTATCAAACGGATCGAAGAAAGAGTGGCTCGAGACAAGTATGTCAACACTGCCGAACTCGACAAAATCCTGAGAGAGGAAATTGCAGGTCTGCTGTCAGAAAATGAAAATTCGGATTCGGCGGGATATGAAATCCCCGAGCAGGATGAACCATTTGTTATTATGGTAGTCGGAGTAAATGGAGTCGGCAAAACCACCACCATCGGCAAACTCGCCAATCGTTTCAAACAGGACGGTAGGAAAGTGCTGCTCGGCGCTGCAGATACTTTTCGCGCAGCTGCAGTAGATCAGTTGGTGATTTGGTCAGAAAGAGTCGGTGTGCCGATTGTAAAACAGGCAATGGGTTCGGATCCTGCCTCAGTTGCTTTTGATACGCTTCAGTCTGCAAAATCACAAGGATCTGATGTAGTACTGATCGATACCGCCGGTCGCCTGCACAACAAAGTCAATCTGATGAACGAACTCTCAAAAATCAAAAGAGTGATGCAGAAAGTTTATCCGAATGCACCGCACGAAGTCCTTTTGGTCATCGACGGATCGACCGGACAAAATGCTTTTGAACAGGCAAAACAATTCACCCAGGCAACAGAAGTAACTGCTCTGGCAGTCACCAAATTGGACGGAACCGCAAAAGGAGGCGTAGTGATCGGAATTTCTGATCAGTTTAAGATTCCTGTAAAGTATATTGGTGTCGGCGAAGGCGTCAACGATCTTCAGCCATTTGACAAATTTGAATTTGTGGACAGTTTCTTTAACCGAAAGGATTAATTCAATTATTTCAAAATAATTTTTTCTTCTCCTTTTTCAACTCTTCCGATCAGGCTGCTTTCGGGAATCAGTTCAAGAACCGTCTGGGCATCCGACTGATCGCAGATAACGACCATTCCAACACCCATATTGAAAGTACCAAACATTTCGTCTTCGGCTATTCCGCCTTTTTTCATCAGTTCTTTCATCACAGACGGAACATTGATTTTTGATTTTTCGATAACAGCCGAAAGTCCGTCGGGCAGTATGCGCGGTACATTTTCTATCAAACCGCCGCCGGTGATGTGTGCAATACCCGAAAGTTTAACTTTTTCACTGATTTTCAAAATATCGTTCTGATACAGTTTGGTGGGAACCAAAAGTGTTTCCCAAATCGGTTTTCCTTCAAAATCCTGATTGAAATCCTGAAATACTTTTCTGATTAGCGAGAAACCGTTGCTGTGAAAACCAGATGAATCCAGACCGATGATTGACTGACCTTCTTTGATTTTTGATCCGTCAATGATTTCATCTTTTTCGACCACGCCCACACAAAATCCTGCCACATCATAATCACCAATCTGATACATACCCGGCATTTCGGCTGTTTCTCCGCCGATGAGCGCTGTGCCTGTTTCTTTGCAGGCCGCAGCGATTCCGCCCACGATTTCGGCTGCAACGCCGGCATCAAGTTTTCCACAGGCAAGATAATCGAGGAAGAAAAGCGGTTTGGCGCCGTGGCAGAGGATGTCGTTTGCGCACATCGCAAAACAGTCGATGCCGACGGTGTCATATTTTTTCACATCGAGTGCAATTCTGAGTTTTGTACCCACTCCGTCGGTTCCCGAAACAAGCACCGGATTTTTGTATCCCGACAGCTGATAGAAAGCGCCAAAGCTGCCGATTCCGTTCAGCACATTTTCGTTGTGGGTTTCTGAAACCGATTTTTTGATTTTGGAAACGGTCTGGTAGCCTTCTTCTTTGTCTACTCCCGCCGATTTGTAGGTATTACTCATTTGGGTAAAGATTTTATGCTGCAAAATTAAGATTTAAGCCGCATAATTCACCTCAAAAATGATTAATTATTTAAAAACCTGTAAATCAATTATTCACCTATATATTATTTTAGAAAGTGTTTTATTTCATAAATACTTATAAGCAGGTTAAAGATCAATTTAAAACTTACGATTTTAACCTGAATTTGTGTTTACTTATGAAGCATCCAATTAAATACTGAATTTCTTTATATTTTACAACAAACTCTAATAGGCTGATATTTAGCAGATTGTTAATTAATTGTGAGTAAATAAAGAACTCGTGATTCGTTTATTTGTTGTGTATGTCAATAATCTTTTTAATTTTGTCGAAACTTTAAATTATTTTAACATGAAAAAACTTTTATTATCAGCTGTTATTGCTGTATTTGGCCTGACAGGACTAAAAGCTCAATCTACAGGACTTGAGGGTGAAGCATTCCTTGGACTTCCTATGGGAGATGCAAGTGACGGAGCTTCATTGAACTTGGGAATTAATTTAGCTTATTATTGGGATGTTGCAGAGGGTTTTAAAGTAGGTGCTCTTGCAGGATTTGACCATTGGATTTCTAAAAAGGTTGATGGTGAAAAAGGCAAAGACATAAGTTATCTACCTATTGCAGCAACTGCAAAATATTCATTTGATCAATTTTATGTTGGCCTTGACCTGGGTTTTGCACTTGGATTGACCAGTGAAAAGGAAAGTTTCGAAGTTTATGGTTATTCTTTTAGTGCTGAAACTAAAAGCAAAGGAGGCTTTTTGTTCCGTCCAAGATTTGGTTACAGTACGAGCTCATTTGACATTTTTGCCTTTTATAAAGGTATGAGCGATAAAGTTGAAGCTACTATTAATGATTCAGATGGCAATGAAAGTTTTTCTGAAACTATAAGCATGGGTTCATTAGGTGTCGGTTTCACATATAAATTCTAATTTTAGAATCTAAAGAATACAATACCAAACAGCCGATCATTACTGATCGGCTTTTTTTGTCCCAAAAAATAAAATCCTCTGACGGGATGTCAGAGGATTTTAATGCAGAGGGGATAATAAAAAGGGACTTTAAGCTAAAGTCTGTTTTGGTTTAAGTCAGGCAGTGGTGGTTGGTTGCACTTTGGCTTGGGTTGGTTCAATTAGTTTAGCTTGGTTTTTCAGTTTAAGTCTTTCAGGAATTCCGTATAAAAATATTTTTTCGATCGGCAGATTTCCTGTCGCTTATCTGATCCTGAATTTCTGTTTCAAAATTCTTTCACAAAGGTTCAACAAATATTTGAATCAAAACAGAGGAATTACAACCAAATTGCAGGGGAAAATCACCCTTTTTTACAGATTCGATTTGAATTGCATCACTAAATTATTACGGACTGAATGTTTATGACTGAGAGTCTGTAGTTACTGTCCCTCTATATTATGGGGTTAACTGTTTTTGAAACCAATAAAAAAAGACCGCCAAAAGGCGGTCTTAAAATTAAAAGTTAATCTGAATTATTTAACCAAAACTCTGATATTGGTATTCACTCCTGATACGCCTCTGAAAGTCACCCAGTAGGTCCCGGCTGACAATCCGTTCATATCCAGTTGCGATTGTCCTTTCTTCATACTGAGCATTTTAACAATCCTGCCTTCAGTATTCAAAATCTGAACATTTGCGTCTTCTTTGAGATTCACATTGGTAGATCCTTTCACAACTGTCGGATAAACCTGTGCAATCGATTTTGATTCCACATCGCTCACACCCATTTCTCCGTCTTCATCATAAAGATAAGTGAAAGTGAAATCGGTTCCTTCAATCTCATTTCCGGCTCCGTCTGTCTGAGCAAATCTGATAGTATATTGGGCAAGATTGGTACCATCAAGATTGATAAAGTGATCTAAAGTACCCCAATTGGAATTTGCATACATTGTTCCGCCATCGGAGTTGGGATAGAAAGATCCGACAGAAATCGGTGTAAAACAGTTTCCCGCAGGACCGCCTATACAAAACTGTGCCAGTGAACCATCTGTATTCACCATTTCAATCACTTGTGCTCTTATATAAAGGTCATGAGAAGTTTCATTTGTAATAAATAATGGAAGCGTTGCTTCTTCCAATGGATCTTCCATTGTCCCGTGAACATTAAAAACAAAAGTCGTATTGTTTTCATACTCATGACCTTCAAGATCAGCTACCCTGTATTCTCTCTGTGCGAATACCGAAACTGCAAACAGGGTAAATACAGCGCTAAAAAATATTTTCTTCATTTTATTCTTATTTAATAATTACTTTTTTGGTCAGCACTTTATTGTCTGTCTGAATTTTCAGGATATAAGTACCGCTTGCAAGGCTGCTCAAATCCAATACAGATTTGTCAGATGAAATCCTGTTGACAGTCTTAACCAATCTTCCTGAAATATCATAGACATTTACATTGTCAATGTTTTTGCCACTGATCAGATTTAGAATTCCTGTAGTCGGGTTTGGATAAACATTTACATCAACAATCTGCTGGTCGCTTACACCCAAAGCTCCTTTTGAGAATGCTTTTGTAAATCCTTGACCATAGTCTCCGTCAGATTCGATCAGTACATTTCCGTTTCCGTCTGCAAGTGAAATTGAAGCACCGCCGTCATTTCCTGTATCCAGAATTCTCAAGCTGTAGCAGTCATCACCCGGCAGTTCGATATCAACCTCATAAGTCTGGTTGTTTCCGTATCCGTTCCCCTGCTTAATGGTTTGACCTGCAGCATTTTTGATAATCCATCTGGTCTGAACACCTTGGTTGTCTGTATTGATGGTCAGAACCAAGTTATTGGTTTGTGCATTTGGCGCACTCTGAAAATCCACAGAAACATTGTCGTTATCAGGATTTTGGTCATTATCCAAAATTGTGATTTCCAAATTATTGTTTGCCATCAGATTGAATTCAACTTCAGGCAGGTCGATGGTCGCTGTATGGAGTGAACTCAGGGAACCGGTCCAGTTATAGACATGGGCCTCGCCATTGATTTTGTATTCAATATCCATATCAGTGATTGTTTCTTCACCATTGTTTTGGATAGTTACAGTCGGAGCAATCACATTTGTACAGGTGCTGTCCACATTGCTGACAGACAGAATTGCTGCGTCATGTTCATATTCAAGACCAAGCAGTGCCGGGAAAGTTCCGTTACCGCTGATAATTTCCTGGTGGGTTTCTGTCATGAAAACCACAATTTCCATATCAGGAAGTATAGCCGGAATTCCGTTGTAATCTGCAGGTATGGTATAGGTATAAGTTTTGTCAACAAATGAACCGGCAGAAGTGGTGCTGATGGTTTCACCCCACTGGCCTGTAATCAGATCCACCAAACGGCGCATGTGAATGTAGTTGTTACCCTGACCGCCTCCTGATTGCGGGCCTTTGGTGTTGTTCTGAAGCAACGCTACATTCAGCAGGTTTGTTGACTCGGGACTTGCTCCTGTATAATAGGCTTCCACATGCACAGTCAGCAATCTTGTTTCAATGTCGATTGATGCTTCCACCGCCATATTCAGATAAGACGGCGTTCCGATAATTTCAAGTACAGCTGATTTCCAGTTGTTTCTGTTCATTGCAGTGGTTCCTGGAGTCCCCTGTGATTTTCCGGGAAATACGTGTCTGTTTACGGTTGCAGCAGGATATCCGGTCAATCCGGTCTGATTGGCAATTGCATTGCCCCAGGGTGTTCTGAAATCAGGCTGTCCGGTTCCGGGATTTGCAAGACTACCCTGATGGAGGTTGATCGCAAATGCATTGCCCGGATTTTGGGTCAGAATTTGCTCTGCAATCAAATGTCCTTCAGGACAATAAGGACAGTTAATCCCGGTAAATTCCTCAAGAATTGCCTTCTTGTTTTCGGGTGTTGTGCTCACGATCGTCTGACCGTAAGCTGCCAGAGGGAACAATCCAACCAGCAAAAGTTTGGTAAAAAAATGTTTCATAATGATGAAATTTTGTGTGTTGTTTTAATTAAGTTTTCAAATTTACTAAAATGTTTTTACTAATGAAAGTGTAAAGCCGGTATTTTCAGGGACATACCTGCAAACTCCGCCCACACATATCAGACCTCCGCGCTGGCGTCCGTAATTGACGGCGACTCTCGTAGATTCTTTGGAATAGCTGCCGCCCACCATATAATAGTGAAATCTCTTGTCTTTGTCGTCATTTCCGTAGTTGTAATTGTCACCTATATAGAAATTCCATTTTTGGTTCAGATTGTATTCAACCAGAGCAGCTGCCCAATTCTTTTTGTCTCTTTTTGTCTGAAGATGCTGCAATTCAAAACGAACCGAATTGTTTGAATTGAATTTATACAGAAAGTCTCCAACCACAACATTTGCAATAATGTGTGCATAATTTCCGCCCTCTACGATCGCCTTGTCATAATACTGATGCATATAGGTGATAATCGATGAAAATTTGGGAGTCCATTTTTTGTTGATTTCAAAATTTACATCATGAAAGAATTTACGTCCAAAATCAAAGAAATTGGTTTTGTAGGTCATGTCATTGTTAAATTCTGCATTCAGTCCGTTCCAATAAGATGCATTCACCGCCAGTTTGGTACCATACTGACCGCCCAAAGCTGTTCCCTTCTTGAAATTATAGAAAATATCTACCTGACCGCCAATTTCTCCGACTTCCTGTGTGGTGAAATCAATATTGGGCTGTGCCTGATACACATACATATTGGTCAAAAGATAATCATGCTGTTTTGTAAGTGCTGGCAAATAATTGACAATTGCTTCGTTGAATGAATTCAATGCCGGGTCGCTCATGTCCCGTTCTCCGTAAATCCCCATATTTTCAATTCTTCTGAAGGTTGTGTTAATACCAAAACCTTTGGCTGAATATCCGAGATTGAATAAGAATGCATTTCCGTCATAATACATTTCAGAAGGCTGTTCCCCGCTGATCAGCGGTCGCTCACCTTTATAAACATATTCGGCATTTGCATAAATACCGGAATTCCCCGAATAACCCAGTCTGAAAGAATAATTGCTGTAATTTTGAGGAAAATCGTCAATTGGGCCGGTATAATCTTCATTCTGCCCTACATAGCTGAAACCTGCGGTCACCGAATTGGAAAAGTTTTCACTGTTAAACAGTCGTATCAGATTGGTTTCAATATCCAATCCTCCCAAGGTACCTTCGGTTGTTTCAAATCCAAGTCTGTTTTTTCCAATCAGACCTTTGATGGTTGTAAAGTCATTTGGCGAATAAGCAACTCTGACTCCCTTGATTGCATTGTTGATACCGATCTGACGGTCTTCCCAGCTCCTGAGAATCAAACCGCTGCCGAACTGCTCATAAAAATAACCAGCGGTTATATCCAACTGTTCACCTTTATAATTGACATAATAAGTTGCAATTTTATTGTCGTTGAACCGGGGCGAATAACCTTCCAGCGCGGTCGGCAGATAAGCTTCATATTGAATACCCGCAGAAAATTTTCCGTAATTGTAATCCAGCCGTATGTAATTGTTGGAGCGGAAAGGGTCATTCGGCTGTTCAATTCCCAAATCATCATCGGACTGATACCATTGTGAGTTGGATTCGATTCCACCCGAAAAAGTTCCGCCGCCTGCTTCAATCTGTCCAAAAGCAGTTGTTGAAACCAAAAATACCGCTGTAAATGTTCCTAATATCTTTCTCATGTGTTTTTTAAATTAAATCTGATTAATTGGAGTGTTCTTTTATTTTCTCAAAAAAGCCGTCCTCTGCTCCGGGCTGGTACCCCAAATGCTGATACATGATCTCACCATTTCTCACAACCAGCGAAAACGGAGGAGTCGAAAAATTCAGCATCCTTTTCAATTCATTGTTGGTGTCGAGCAGAATATTGAAATCCCATCCTTTTCCGTTGACCATCGGACGCACTCTGCTCACGGTTTTTGAATCATCAATTGAGATTGCAAAGAATTTGACGCCGGTTTCTTCCACCCAGTCATCAATTACTTCATTGATTGCATTCAGTTCAAGCATACAGGGTCCGCACCAGGTTGCCCAAAATGAAATTGCAACCGGCCCTTCCTGACTCAGCGCATTGATATCAACTTTATTGCCTTCGAGATCGGTCAGCACCATATCCGGGAAACGGGATTCCTGACCAAATGAAAAAGAAACTACTGCCATAAAAAGCAGAACTGAAAATAATTTTTTTGCCATGATTATTTAATTGTGTGTTAATTTTGCGCTAAATTAGCAAATTTAGAATTTCTTTCTATGAAAATATTAAATAAACTAACACATCTTTTCATTTTAATGATTATGTCCGCCGGTCTGATGACCAGTTGCGGGACGGAGGAGGAAGTGGGCGATGCCTCACTTGAATTGGCTTTGAGCAGCAGCTCAGTTCCTGTTGGAAGCGAAATCAGCTTTCAGCTTATGTCGAGTATCGACGGTGATGTAAGTGCTTCAAGCACATTTTTTGTAAATGGCAACGAAATCAGCGGGAATACTTTTGTTCCGACCGAAGCCAGTGACCATAACGAAGTTTATGGTGTTTATGACGGTAAAACCAGCGCGGTCAAAACTTTTTCATCGACCGATGTTGTTCCGTCTGAATATACCCAAAAACTTTTGTTGGAGGATTATACCGGAACCTGGTGCGGATACTGTCCGAGGATGATTACTATCGCAAATTATCTTACAGACTACAGTCCAAACATCATTCCGGTCGCAATCCATACACCGGGTTCACCATCGGATCCGTGGCTATATGAACATGCTGTGGAAATGATGAGTTCTGCCGTTTACAATACAGGAGGAGCACCTGCCGGACAATTCAACCGAATTGTCAAAGTTGATCAAAATCAAATTGTAGCTCCCTGTCCAAATGATCGTCAGTTCTTCCATGATCAGGTTGATCCTTTCCTGAATCAAAATGCTCCGCTAGGATTGGCAATCAACTCTTCTTTGAGCGGAAATAATCTGACAATGAATGTTAAAGTTGGCTTTGCATCAGCCAATATCACAAATCCAAAATTGGTGGTTTACCTGATTGAAGACGGATTGACTCACAATCAGGCAAATTATTTCAGCGGTTCAACCATCGTAGATTGCGATCCCGCATACAACTATGCAGATATGCCGAATCCGATTCCAAACTTTCCGCAGGAACACGTACTGCTGAAAGCATATACCGATATTTACGGTGACGCAATTCCTCAGGATGCAGTAGCAGAAGGTTCTGTATGGTCGTGGGAAAGAACTTATCCGCTTCCGTCCACCGTAACAAATGCACAAAACCTTTCCATCGTTGCCTTTGTTCTTGGAAACGGAAATTCCATCCCGACAAACGGAGCGCTCAATGTACAAAGCGCAAAAGTCGGCACCCATCAGGATTTTGATTAATTCAAATAATTATAAAATACAAAAAGCCCGAAATGATTCGGGCTTTTTTTGTATTCAAAAAAAAATTAAATAATCTCAGTCAAAGAATGTTTTAATTTCAGATTGGCTGTGGTAATGTCTGTTCGGTGCTGATGGTACTAATTTTTATTTCGGACTGAAAATCCATCCGTTCAGAAATCGGGATATGGAAAGAAGAAGCCGCAAAAAGCGCAATCGCTGAATTTATTTTTCCGAATGATTTTTGATAAATTCAATCACTTTCAGCATTGCCAGTCTTGCAACCTGAAAGATGAAATCGTCTCTTTCGAGATACGGAAAAAAATATTTTTTTGTCAGAACCGAATTTCCGTCGGTCACCGCAATCCAAACCGTTCCCACCTCCTTTCCGTCCTCGCCCTTTGCCGGACCTGCCACACCGGTGGTTGAAACCGCAAGATTCGTATTCAGTTTTCTGACCGCAGATTTTGCCATTTCAGTTGCAACTTCGCTGCTGACAACCGTATGTTTTTCAATCAGTTCTTTTGGAATTTCGAGCAGTGATTCTTTGATTTCGATCGAATAGGAAATCACCGAACCTTTGTACCATCCGGAACTTCCGGGGACGGATGTAATCAGATGTGCAATCATTCCGCCGGTACAGCTTTCGGCGGTTGAAATCGTCAGTCCGGCTTCTTTCAGTTTGCTGCCGAGCACTTCTTCTGTGGCGCCGCAAACAGCAGAATCCAGATGATCTCCAAGCAACGGAATCAGCTTTTTGACTTCAGCATCAATCTGTTTCTGAAGTTTGATTTTGTCATTGTCTTTGCCGGTAATCCTGAGTTTCACCTTTCCCCTTTCGGGCAGATAGGCAAGATGCAGATTTCCGGGCAGTTGGTTTTCCCAATCCGAGATGGCAATTGCCAACTGGCTTTCGGGAAAATTTGAAACCGACAGAAAATGATGGATTACAAACGGAAGATCAAATTTCTTTTGAAGTTTGGGAATCACTTCGGTTTTGATCAGATTTTTCATTTCAAAAGGAACGCCCGGCAGATTGACAATTACACAATTGTCGTATTCCGTCCAGATTCCGGGTGCGGTTCCAAGCGGATTGCGAAGTGCGGACGACTTTTTGGGCAGCAGCGCCTGGTCATGATTCAGACCGTTCATCGGAAGGTTGATTTTTTCTAATCTTTTTTTCAGGTCTTCCAAAACCGAAGGATCGATTAGCATTTCGGAACCGATAAAATCTGCAAGCGCCTTTTTGGTCAGATCGTCATTTGTCGGGCCGAGTCCACCGGTCATAATGATCAGATCGCTGTCAGGACAGAGTTTCTGCAGGGTTTCAACAATCAGTGTATGCTGATCATGAATTGAAATGATCTCATCGACTTCCAGACCAATCCGATTCAACTGCTGCGCAATAAATGCTGAATTTGAATCCACTACCTGTCCAAAAAGGATTTCATCGCCAATGGTAACAATTCTGACTTTCATAATTTTATTCGGATCAAACCAACCGCTGTTGCGATTTAGTCAAAGTTAAGCAGATTCGGTGAATGTTTCGGCTAAATTCTTTCAGAAGGATAGTTTTTAGCTGTTTGATATTATCCAAGCCCTTTCTGTCATTCAGGCTTCTCTGAAAAAATAAATATCTCTTTGGGTTTTTGTCTAACTTTGACTTTTGGTTTTAATTTAATTTTATGCTCAGGTTTTTCCACTCTTTTTCGATTTTATGTCTATTCCTTATTTTTTCAAATGCGAATGCCCAAACCAAGGTTTACCAAGGCAGCTCAACCTTTAGCGGAGATATATTATGCACCGTTTCGGGCGGTAAACTCTACCAAGGTACGTCCACATTTAGCGGCGACATCATCAGCACCGTAAAAGGAAACCAAATTTACCGAGGCACTTCGTCGTTTAGCGGAGATGTTTTGTACACCGTTTCTGACGGCAAAGTTTACCAGGGAACATCCACCTTTAGCGGTGACATTTTGTTTACGGTCAGAGATAACAAAATCTACCAAGGCACTTCAACTTTCAGTGGCGACATCCTTGCCAATTTCAGAGAAGGAAAAGTGTACAAAGGAAATTCCGGTTTTTCCGGCGACGTGCTGTACAGCATACAAGGAACCGTTTCGCCCGAAGAATTTGTTGCCGTTTGGGTTGTTGTTACCAAAAATATTATTGAATAATTTTTCAAAAATAATGTGCCTGCCCCGCCCCGGCGGACACAGTGCACAACCCAAATATACTAAAAAGTCTTATCTTGCATTATGCAGGAACACAAAGGTTTGACCCAAAAAGACATTTTTGGCAGAGAACGCTCAAAATGGCAGAAATGTCACTTTCACAAAGGGTTTCTATCAAAAATTTTCAGTAAATCGTCAGAAGATATTTGACCCGACATACCATAATCTTAAGCAGATTTCAAGTATGGATAGAGTATGGATAAAGCATAGATAAAGCATAGATAGTGTATGAGGAGAGCGACTATGTTAATACTTTCTTAAAAAAAAAGCAAAATACCCCCGACATTTTTTATTATGCAAAGTCCGTTGAAATCAAAAAATATCAACCTTTTGAATTGGGATAATTATGAAAACACAAATAAAAATGTAAGTCCCCCATTTTTCCAACAGTTCAAAAATTAAATTTTTGATCAATTTTACCTGCGAAATTCATCCTTCTTTAAACTCGTTTTGCGCCGTGCCTCCAAAGAATTTGCCCCAAATGTCTCCAAACCGGCACAAAAATTCCTAAATCCGGCCTACTTTATCTCCACCCGAATTCCCTCAGAATGCGCACTCAATTCCGGTGCATACATATTTTGCAACGAAGTAATTCCGTTCGAGAAATTTCCGGCGTTGTTGGCACGAACATCGTATTCAAAAACATAAGTTCCTTTCGGCATATAATCGATGAAGAAATTGGTCGCAGCATCGCGCGTACTTTCATAATAGCCCAATCTTCCCTGACGTTTGTAGCTCGACAAAACATTTACCGGCTCAAATCCGCTCGCTCGCATATCTTTGATATGAACAAATTCCATTTCTCTGTCCGTTTGGATTTCCAATCGAACGGTGATTAAATCCCCGATTTGAATCGGTGTATTTTCTGTGATTTTAGTCAAAATCGGACCTTTGTCTGAATTCTTTTTGATGAACAATTCTTTTCTGAATTTCACACCGGTTTCTGCTGTGGTAATTTTGTCCAAATCTTCAAAATATTGCCAATAAACTGCGCCCCAAGCCACGCCCGGCGAAGTTTTCTCCACATTCACCGTTGCCATTTCCGGCTGGATTTCTTCTTTGTTCCAACTTGTTTTCACATAACCCGAACCGCTTTGTGGTGCTTTTTCAAGTGATTTCAAATCAAGGTCTTTTCCACCGATTTTCACCGAAATTCCTTCTTCGGAATTTGTCCAGTCTTTTCCGGTATTCATCAAGGCAAAAACCGCTTCTGTTGTGGCTTTTGTTGATTCCCATTGATTGGTTTGACGATTTTTGAGCAACCAGACTTTCATACTTTCCACGCTTTCTACATCGTTCAAAACTTCATCAAAAGCTTCGATTAAAACTGCTTGTGTTTCAATCGGTGCCTGGAACCAAGACCATCCGGCAACATTAGATTTCCAATACATGCCCATTTCATCGCTTTCGACCGAATTGTCTTTGATTGAATTTAACAATTTTTCGGCAGCTTCTTTTTTACCAAATCGATTGAAAATCAATGACAACATCGCTTGGGTTTGTAAATTTTGTTCGAATTTTTTATCGTCTAATTCTTTCAGGAAATAATCTTTGATTTGATTTCCTTTTTTGTCCAATGGAAATTCATCAAAAAAATAACTTCTCGCATACAAATATTGAATTCCGTTATACTCAGAAGGTTTCAATTCGTTGTTTTTCTGATATTTATCGAATTCTTTTTCCATTTCTTTGTCGATGAAACGAATGGCATTTTGAATTAATTTGTCTGTATCGATATTTAATTTTTCATCAGAATTGATTCCCATTGCTTTCAAATGTCCGAAACCGGAAACGATGTGCGTGGTGATGTATCGGCTTTCCTGACCGCCTTCGAACCAAGGAAATCCGCCCGAGCTGTATTGTTTTGCTTTCAGTTTTTGGAACGTGCTTTGCAATTCATTTTGCATTTGATTCAAATCAAACAAAACCGCAATCCGTTTCATTTGTTCTTCTTCGCTTTGCGCATCGCGCACCCAAGGCGTTTCTTCCAACAAAAGCGATTTCAATTCTTCATTTTGTTCCAATTTAGAAACCAATTCACCTTTGGCATTCCAATCATCAAAAACCGCTTTAATTTTCGGATTTGAATTGATGATGTGCTGCGAAATCAGATTTCCGTACAATCTCGCAAAAATTTGTTCCGAACATTCGTAAGGGAATTCACGCAGATAAGGCAAGGAAAAAATCGCGTACCAAATCGGATTGGTCGTCATTTCAAAAGTCAGTTTGAAATTGTCCAAAGTTTCCGATTGGTTATTTTTCAATTTGTCCAAAGTGAAAGTTTTGTTTTGATTTTCACGAACGTAAATCGGCATAGTTTCCGTTACCATCATTCGATTAGAAAGGACCGGCAAAGCGGATTCTTCGCCGTCCGAAAAATCGCCTGCAGAAGCCACAACCCGATAAACAATCGCCTGGTGTGTGGTCGGAATTTTCAAAGTCCAGGAAACATTTGTGCTGTTTCCTTTGGCAACCGAAATGTTCTGTGTAGCGTTTGTATTGCCAAATTCCACATCGACAGGCTGCATCGTAAATGCATCAAACAACATCAGTTTGGCTTGTCCTTTTAATTCATTTTCAGACAAATTGCTCACTTTTGATGAGAAAGTAATTTCGTCGCCTTCGCGCAAAAATCTCGGCGGATTCGGAACGACCATCAAATCTTTTTGGGTGCGAACAGTCGTTTCAAAATAACCTGTTCTCAAATCCGGCGTGTGCGCTGTCGCCATAAATTTCCAGGAAGTCAGACTTTCCGGCGTGGTAAACTGGATTTTCACATTTCCGTTTTCGTCCGTTCGTAAATTCGGATAGAAAAATGCGGTTTCCTGTAAAGCACGGCGGGCAACAATATTATCAAGGTTTGGATTTTCTTTTTCTAATTTTTCATAAGAAAAAGGCAAAACAATAGCAGAGTCTGGTATTTCCGCTATTCTCATATTGACTTTGCCTGATATTATTGCTTTTCCTTCTTCTGTTACAAATTTTGCTTTATTTGCAGACAAAGTATAATCAGCTTCTGGTTCAGCAATCATTTCAGCAGATTCAGTTTTTATTCCACCAACTAAAGTTACATTTCCTCTATAATAGTTATAATAACCTGATTCCCAACCAAATCCAAACCAATTCAATTCACTGAAAACCAAAGAAGTTTGCGGATAATAATATTTAAACGGATTAATCAAATCAGAAAACGAACTGATTCCAAAACTTTGATATGTATTCCACGGACGAAGCGAAGAATAATTATAATTCACGTTCATCGGGAAATCAATCGAATTCGATTTGAATTGATCCAAAGAAGCATCGTACATCGTGGCAAGCATTTCCGCTAAGAATTTGTCTTTGTCTTTTCCGCTCACAGTCAGCTCCCAAGTTTCTTTTTGTCCCGGTTGTAATTTATCGCGCAAAGTTGCGGCGGTAATTGTTAGCGAATTGTCTTCAAACGGCACATTGACCGTCAAAGTTCCGGATTTGGTGGTGTTAAATTTCCCGAAATAATAATGCAAAAACACATTTCCACGGTATTTTTCATCGATTGGAAAAGAGAATTGACTAACGCTTTTATCGAGTTTAATTTTTTCGGATTTTACGATTTTTCCATCCGATTCCAATTGAACCAAAACTTCTGAATTTTCTGTTGCCGAAGCTAAATTCAACACCGCAGTTTCGCCCGGTTTATAAGAATTTCGATTTAAATTAATTGTAAACAATTCGTTGTCAATCGGATTTGTTTTTTCATTTCGATAGAGATAAACCAATTTTTCGTTGGGAATGGTATCTTTTCCGTCCAAAATAAATCCGCGCAAAATATAATAACCTTCTTTCCAGTTTTTCGGATTGATTTTCAGCGATTTTGATTTTTCCGTATCGAAATTTTCATCCAAAACCGGATTTTCTTTTTGCCAGTTTTCTTTCAGATTTTCATCGCCATAAGGTTCATTCGGAAAATAATTCACGAATTCGTTTTTCGGATACAATTCATAATCGCCTTGTGGAAGCGGTGATTCGCGCAAAATCCTTTCCGGCGGATTGATTTTCGTTAAAGTGATTTTTCCTTTTGCCGGCGCAAATTGTCCGTTCAGATTATTGGTAACAATCGAAATCGAGTCCCATTTTGAAATTTCAATTTTTTCCGCCACCGGAATTTCCAGCATATAACGTAAATCCCCTACCGTAACCGATTGTTCAGACGAACGGGTTTCGCCGTTGATATCCGTGATGTCGGCAACCACGCGATAAGTGTAAGTTCTTGGATTTCGGGCACTGAGCAAAGCCGAAGTGCCGATGTTGCTGTTTCGGGTTGCTTCGACTCCGCTCTGCAACCGCTCAACAGCAGGTTTTGCCTCAAATTTAATTTCAAATTTTCCGTCTGCATCTGTTGTGGTTTCGCCTTGTGCGATTTCTTCGGCAGGTTCATTTTGTGGGAAATAACCACGTTTCCACCAAGGCCAATACGGATAAATCGCTTGTCTATAAACACGATAAACAACTTTCGCATTGTCGATGTTCGCACCGGAATAAGCCGTTGCTTTTCCTTTTGCGGTGATTTCTTCTTCTAATTTGAAAGTATCTTTTATATCATCAAACGCCACTTCAAAACGCGGACGTTTGTATTCTTCCACGCTGAAATAATAATTAGTACTATTTGTATCTCTGATGTAATATTGTCCTGTTAAACCCGCAGAAGGCAAAACGAATTCGCCGGAAACCGAACCGAATTCATTGGTTTTCAATTTCAAAGTAGAGATATCTTCGCCATTCACGTCATAAAGCGTGATTTCAATTGCTTCGTTTGGCAATACTTTTCGTTTGCCGTCGGGCGTTTCTTCGTAAGCAATCGCTTTGAAATAAACCGTTTGTCCGGGACGATAAATGGCGCGGTCGGTGAAGAATTTTGTGAGTGTTTTGTTTTTTTCTTTATTGTTGTAGTAACTTCTGTAATAATAATTTTGATAAGCAACTTCTTCGCCGTCAATTTTAAATTTCAAATAACGGTAATTTTCATTTGGATGATTGATGTCGGCCAAGCCAAATTCATTGGGTGTTAAGGTTCTAAGTTTTGATTCTTTGTTGTTTTTTGTTTCATAAACATTCACTTTTTTGCTGATCGGTTTTCCGCTTTGGCGTTCGGTTACCAAAATTTCATTTTCTCGGAAAACGATAGAATAAGCCGTAACATCTAAATTATAATATTTCAATTTTGTGTTTTCATTTAATTGAAAATCAGCATCATTCGAAACCAAAATTAAATATCGACCGGATTTCAAAGCATCCAATTTCGCCAAAGTGGAATGTTGCTGAAAATCGTCAAATGTTTTCAGGTTTAATTGGAATTCGTTTTCCTGCGGAAAAGTTTGGAAAATGGCGTTTAACTTTTGTTGTTTGTCTTTTTTTGCAGCATTTTGGAATTCATTTAAAGCTTTTGAATTTTCATTGAATTTTAAAACTTTAAAATACAATTTATCCAAATTTTTATGCGAAACCGCCATCGGCGTATTCAAATCAGGCGAAACGTATTTTTCAATTTGAATTTCAAAATCGGACGCGAGAATTTGTTTTTGCAAAGATTCAGCATCTTTAAAAATTGCAGATTTCGGGAATTTCGTTTGGATTTCATTCAAAGCCGACAAAGCTTTTTCTGTCCAGTTTTTCTTTTCTGCAAAGGCTTTTTCTTCTTCATTGGCAGCTTTATTCAAATAAAAATTCGCCATTTCAAACAAAATATAAGAAGTATAATTTGCGGAAGGATATTTTTTGGATAAATCGGTTAATCCAACCAAAAATTCATCAGAACTTGTATCAATTGTTTCAGCTTTCAACAATTCCAATTGATTGTACAAAAACGCATCCTGATTGTTTTTCTGTAAATGAAAAGCAGATAAATCTTTTAGAATTTGAAGGATTTTTTCTTTCTTTTCTTGGGTTGAATTTTGGTCAGAATTTTTTCGGTAATAATAATTATTTTCGGTTTGGAAGAAATCAATTGCACGGTGCGCCAATAAATCGTACAAAGTCGGGCGAAGCGATTCGGTTTCATCAACTTTATTCAAAATGTAATGCCAATTCGCAATTGGTTCTTTTTGTAAATCTTTCTGATTTTCAATGGATTTCAAATACAAATCGGACGATTTTTTCTGAAAAATTGATTCTGTCCAAAATCGAAAATCGTTTCCCGTGCTGTCTTCGGTTTCGGTTCTTTCGTTGATTTCCCATTGATGTTGGCGATAATATTGCTGAAATAATTCCGCCAACATTGATTGCAAAACCGATTTTTCTACACCTTTTGCTTCGTTTATTTCTTTTTCAAAATTATCCACAATTTGAATTTCAGTGTCTTCATCGTCAGAAGTAATGATTGCGATTTTGGACTGATACAACAAAGCGCGAATGATTTGTTGCGTGTTTTTGTCTTTTTTGGCTTGGTTGTAAATCGAATTTACAGCAGAAGAAGTGCTTTTCAGCAATCCGTCGGCTTCCTGTTTCTCAATATCATTCCACTTGGAATCATAATCATATTTTCTTTGAGACATGACCAAAATAAAACTTAAGGTGAGTATAAACGTAATCAGTTTTTTCATAAAATTGGTTTTATCAACTAAAGTGCCAATTTACAGAAAAGGAATTTAAAAGCGCTATAATTTTGAATATCAATTCCGTATAACTAAACCCAATCAACCGAAAACCAAACCGGTTCAAAAACAATCAGACTGCCGATTATCCGAAAAAATAGTTTTCAAAAAATTTCTGTCCGAACAATCTGCCAAAACAGCTAATGAGCCCAAATGAATTTCCGCACCGACTTCAGATGCATCCAAAGTCCGGATGCCGGAACAGATCATACTGTCTTTTTCTCTGCACTTTTACTCAAAACCATATAACCCAAAACCGCTGCAAGCACAGAAGCAGCAAAGATTCCTATTTTTGCCTGCGCGGTATATTCTTCATGAGTAAACGCCAATGAAGTTACAAAAAGAGACATTGTAAATCCAATTCCTGCAAGCAGACTGATTCCAAAAAGATTTCTGCCGGTCATTCCTTCCATTGGCGGTGCGAGTTTCAGTCTGACCATCAGCAGGGCTGAACCCATTACTCCGATCACTTTCCCGATCAGCAGCCCCAAACCTGTTCCCAGTGCCACGTTGGTGCTGAACAGATGATCGAGATCAAAATCGAGTGCAACACCTGCATTTGCCAATGCAAAAATCGGCAGCACCAAAAAAGTCACCCAGGGATGAAGCGCTTGTTCCAATCGTTGGAGCGGCGGAATCGCCTGATCGGTGTCTTTCTTGATTTCTTCCATAATCAACAGCTGTTCTTCGGTCAGATTCGGAATATCGTTTTTCGGATCAATCTTCAAAAATTCATTCAGATAATTTTTGATCCGTTTTACATAAGCAGCTTCTTTGATTCTGACATCCGCAGGAATCATAAACGCGGCAATCACAGCCGCAATGGTCGCATGCACACCCGAAAGCAGAAAAGCAAGCCAGACACCTCCGATGCCGAGAATTGCATAAAAAATCACGCTCCTCACTCCTGCCCTTGCGGCAATAAACATGCCCAAAGCAAAACCGAGTCCGATCGCCAGGTTCATAATTGAGATATCTGAAGAATAGAAAAATGCAATCACCATCACCGCTCCCAAATCATCGACTATTGCCAAAGCGGTCAAAAACACCTTTAATGAAATCGGAACTTTGTCTCCCAATGCATACAGAACCGCCAGAGCAAAAGCAATATCGGTCGCCATCGGAATTCCCCAGCCGTGCTGGACTTCTCCACTCGGATTGAACGCAAGATAGATTGCAGCTGGCACCATCATCCCTCCAATTGCAGCAACAATCGGAAGCATTGCCTTTCTCGGATTTTTGAGTTCGCCGCCCACAAATTCACGTTTGAGCTCCAACCCGACCACAAAAAAGAAAACCGCCATCAGTGCATCATTGATCCAGTGAAGCAGATCGAGATTCAGATAAGATTCACCCCTGAAGGTAAAACCAAGTTTGTATTCAAGAATTTCAAAATATTCAGATGCCCAGGATGAATTCGCCCAAATCAGCGCAACAATCACACTGATGACCAATACCAATCCTCCGGATCTGCCGCCGTGAATAAATTTCTGAATCGGGCTGATAAATCGGTCGATCGGATATTTTTTTATTTGATTGTCGGACATTCGGCATTTTTAAAAAATCGATGTAAAGTTAATCAAACAGCAATAAATTAATGGAATCAAAAGCAGAACTATCCGAAATCGAATTTTAAATGAGGTATTTATCACTTATTCACATCCCGTCTGAAGGTTTTTCTTCTTTTGTGCAAAGTCGGCCGATAGTCTGCCCACAAAGCCTGAACACTTTGGTTGTCGATTAGCTCGGGATTGGTCTCCAGATATTTGATATGATTTCTTTTGAAAGTTTCAAAAGCTTCTTTGAAAATAATTGAAGTAATTCCTTTTCGCTGATACGACGGATGAACACCAATCAGTACAAATTCACAGGTGTCATTATTCTTCTGGGACTGAAGCAGATGGTACCAGCCAAAAGGAAAAAGTTTTCCGTTTGCTTTCTGAAGCGCCTTTGCAAAAGTCGGCAATGTGATAGCAAATGCACAAAGTTTGTCTTCTCCGTCTTTGATAAATGTGATGTATTCGGGATTCAGAATTTTGGTATATTTCTTTGCATAAAATTCTTTCTGTTCTTTTGAAATCGGCACATAGGTATCGAGCACCTCGTGAGATTCATCGATCAGATCAAAAAGCGGTTTGATATAAGGCTCAATATCTTTTTTGTTTTTGAAATGAATCAGTTTCAGACCATAGCGTTCGGTAAGCATTTCGGAAAATCGATAAATTTTTTCGTCAATCGACTCTGGAACAATCAGTCTGAATTCAACCCATTCCTTTTCTTTGACAAATCCGAGCTGCTCAAGATGCTTCGGATAATAATCATAATTGTACAGCGCAATTGCAGTTCCAAGCTGATCAAATCCTTCGGTCAGCATACCGGCAGTTTCAAGGTTTGAAGCCCCCATCGGGCCTTCCGTAAAATCGAGGCCGTTTTCACGGGCAATTTCATCCACTTTTGAGAACAGTGCACGGCTGACTTCCAAGTCATCAATTACATCAAAATAACCAAATCTGATTTTTTTGATTTTTTGGGTTTCGACTTCGAAATGATTGATCATAATTGCAATTCTGCCCACTGCCTCTCCATTTCTGAAAGCCATAAAATAAAAAGGAGTAACATCTTTCAAAGTCGGATTTTTACCGGTATCCAGATTATTGACTTCATCTGAAATCAAAGGCGGAACAAAATAAGGATGGCCTTTGTAAAGATTCAATTGAAATTTCACAAAGTCCCTCAAACCGTCTCTCGTCTTTATTTCTCTGACTTCTATGTCCATACAGCCGGCAAAGATAATGTAACTACTGCTTTAATTCAAAGTCTTTTTCCAAATACATTTCTGTTCCGAAGCTTTCAAGTTCAGACGAGTTTTTAAACATTTTCCCGGTATTGAAAAGTTCAAATGCCGGCGCAGGCCTTCCGCCTCCTGTAATCTGTGAAATGGCAGCACCGAGCAGCGGATCATACTCGGTTCCCAATGGTGGCAGATATTCAAGATATGCAATCTCATTCACATCCGTATCTGGGTTGATTCCGGTAACGGGTGAAGCCTGGTTTTGTGAATTCTTCGCATCAAAAACAATCGGCTGCATCGCCCAATTGTGATTGGGATTAATTCCATCCGTTGATGAAGTATATTGGGTGGACGGAGAATCATACAGCGTAATTGAACCGACGGTTTTTCCGTAAGTCTTTCTTCCGATGGTTGTTACCTGTATATAAGGCCTCAGACTGTTGATCAGCATTTCGCTTGCAGACGCGGTTCCGGAGAGTGTGAGTACATAAATTTTATTCAGATTCAAATGATTGATTCCAAAAGTTCCGTTTTGGTTCATATCATTGTCATAAGAAGTTCCCTGGTTTTCAAATTTATAAACTGAATTGAAATCAGATCTTTTAGAATTAAAAGTCAAACGGGTAAAATCCTGCCCTTCAAACTGCCCCGTGATCATGCTGCCAAAATAGGCACAGGTCTGAACCGAACCGCCACCGTTGTATCTCAGATCTATAACCAAATCTGTAATGCCCTGAGCCTTCAGTTGACCGATTGCATTGTTCAGTTCGATATTGAAATTTGCCTGAAAAGCATTGTACATCAGATAACCGATTTTATGCCCGTTCTTTTCGATAATCGTATTGATAAAAATCGGATTTTCAAGTATATCGACCTTATTCAGAAAAACTTGAAGTGAGCTATCAAACAGCTGACCGTTTTGGATATAACCCATTCCAAAAGTAGCCGAAGATGCAGCCAGTAATTCGGTATAATTTGAATCATTGAGCTGTACACCGTTGATCCGTGTGAAGATATCTCCCCGTTTCAGTCCGGCATCGGATGCGGGTGTGCCGGGCAAGACATACTGAACATAACCGAATATCTGACTCGAACCCTGACTGACATAAACCAAACCGTATTTCATTCCAAAACTGTATTTCTGATTTGACAGCTGATTCTGAAGCTCATGATAATCACTGACAATCCAGGAGAAACGATCGGTATTTCCGTAATCAAAAAGCAGACTGTAAAACAAATCATCCGACTGTTTTGAATTCAGAAAATTCTGGTATTCGGTATCCGACTGAAAACGCTGATCGCCCAGATTCGGGACATCGGTCTGCCAATAATACCAGTGATTCATTGCCTTCCAGATAAAATCATTGACCGAAACGGACGGAGTTGAATTGTCATCATCATTGTTGCAGGAAATCAATCCGATAAGCAGAAATGCAACCAGCGGAATCAAAAGTATTTTCTTTGCCATTTTCAAAATATTTGTAATTTTAAAGGTATGAAAAATATTTGGTTGATCGGATTGATGGCTTTGCAGTTATTTCAAATTTCGTGCAGCAGCCTGGCAAAAAAAAGTCTCCCTGAAGTTTTGGCAGCCGAGTATGAATTAAAAAACCTCAACGGAACCGAGCAGGGATTTTCGGTTTTTATGGTGATTTCAAAAATTCAAAAAGATCAAAAAATAAAATCTATTATACTGAAAAACAAAAGGTTTGACTCAATCATCACCACCCGAATGACAGAAACCGAAGTCTTCATTGACCAGTTTTTTCCGGTAAATTCACAAATGATATCTGAATTTTCACCACCCTCAACTGACAACCGTACAGATGGAATAGTTTTTGAAATCAACGGGCAGGAATTTTATAAAGAAATTAATTTTAAACTAAAAACAGAAAGATGATATTTGACCCAATTTACCTGATAGTCATCGGTGTTCCATTTTTATTGAGCCTGTATGTCAGTTCAAAGCTGAAGAGTAAATTCAGACATTATTCAGAAGTTTATCTCGCCAATGGAATGAGCGGAAAAGAAATTGCAGAAAAAATGCTGTCAGACAACGGCATCCATGATGTAAAAGTGGTTTCTGTTCAGGGACAGCTGACCGACCATTACAATCCGGCCAACAAAACAGTGAATCTGTCAGAAGTGGTTTACCACGAAAGAAATGCGGCTGCAGCTGCAGTTGCGGCACACGAATGCGGTCATGCGGTTCAACACGCCAAGTCTTATGCCTGGCTTCAGATGCGTTCCAAAATGGTTCCGGCTGTCAATATTTCGAGTCACCTGCTCCAATGGGTGCTGATGGGCGGAATCGTACTTTATTTCTCATCCGGAAATTCAATCGTACTTTGGATTGGAATCGCACTGTTTGCAGTAACGACGCTGTTTGCATTTGTCACTTTGCCGGTTGAATATGATGCAAGCAATCGCGCACTTGCCTGGATGAAAGAAAAAAACATGGTGATGCCCAACGAATATGCAGGTGCTCAGGATTCGCTGAAATGGGCGGCAAGAACCTATCTGGTTGCTGCGCTTGGCTCGCTTGCACAGCTGCTTTATTTTGTGATGATTGCAATGAGAGGAAGAGATTGAGAACTGTCTGATCAGATCAAAAAAGAAAATCCCGCCATTACTGACGGGATTTTTCATTTAACTTTTTTGAATTAAATCCTGCTAAGGCTCAAGCCAGCTCCTCACATAATCCGAATCCTGGAAGGCAACCGCCTGTTCGGTAAGTTTCACCGGATGGAAGAAATCAACCATCACAGCCAGTTCCTTGGTTTCCTTCTGACCGACGCTCCGCTCGATTGCACCCGGATGAGGCCCGTGTGCAATTCCGCCGGGATGCAGTGTAAAATATCCTTTCTCAATATGATTTCTGCTCATAAAATCACCATCCACATAGTACAGAATTTCTTCGGTGTCTATATTGCTGTGATTGTAGGGTGCCGGAATAGACATCGGATGATAATCGTAAAGTCTCGGCACAAAAGAACAGACCACAAAGTTGGTTCCCTGGAATTGCTGGTGGATAGGAGGCGGCATATGAATTCTTCCGGTGATCGGCTCAAAATCAAAAATTGAAAATGCATACGGATAGAAATATCCGTCCCAGCCAACCACATCAAACGGATGAGTCGCATAAGTCACCGGATAAATTTTGCCCTGTTTTTTCACCTTCACCAAAAATTCTCCTTTTTGATTGATCGGTTCTCTGAATTCGGGCATTCTAAAATCTCTTTCACAAAATGGCGAATGCTCCAAAAACTGTCCGACCTTGTTTCTGTATCGGTCAGGTGTCCTGATGGATGAAAATGATTCTATATACAAAAGACGGTTGTCTTCATCGTCAAATTCAAACTGATAGATGGTTCCTCTCGGCACGACAAGATAATCACCGTATTTAAATTTCAAATCACCCAACAGCGTTTTTAAGGTTCCGCTTCCTTTGTGAATAAAGAAAAGCTCGTCGCAATGCCCGTTTTTGTAAAAATATCCGGTCATCGACTTTTTGGGTGCTGCAACACCGAGAACTGCATCGTCATTAAAAAAAATCGGTGATTTTGATTCTATGAAATCATCTGCCGGTTTGGCTTCAAAACCCTTTACCAGTCTGGGTGAAATATTTTTCTCAATAGCTGCTTTCGGACTGTCGTCAACCGGGTCTCCAATACTCAGTATCTGAGTGGGCCGATGGATGTGGTACAGCAGTGATGCGATTCCGTCAAAACCTTCGGTACCGAATAATTGTTCATAAATAAAATTCCCATGCTCATCTTTAAAGACAGTATGTCTTTTGTGCGGGATTTTCCCAAGTTTATAATAGCTCATTCTAAAAATTTTAGTTTTTAATTTATGCGAAATTCAAAAGAACCGCCAATGAATTCAAAAAATCACTGTCAGTTTCTAAATTTGCCTAAAATTAGAAATAATTGGGAAATAAGTCAAATAAGTTTCTTAAAAATTGCCAATTTTGACAAGCAGTTTTTGCCAGAAATTCATTTTGATTTTTACTCTGTCTATCTCCTGATCGAGCATTAAGATGAAATCCTTACTGAAACTCAATTTTCCGGCAAGTATATAATAACGGCAGGCTTCTGTATATTTACCTTTTGCTTCGGCTATTTTTCCTTTTTGATAAATCAACGCAGCATAATCCGCTCCTTTGATTTTCAACCCTTCTTCAATGATTTCTTCAGCCTCTTCAAAACGCTCAAACTTAATCAGCAGATAAGCATAATTCACATAGACAACCGGATAATCACCATTGCTGAATTTTATCGCCAGTTCATAATGTCTTTTTGCTTTTTCAAAATCTTCAAGCCCGGTTTCGTATATCCAGCCCAAATGATTATGCGCCCGACTGTACGCCGGGTCAATCAAAAGAATCTCTTCGAGTAGGTCTTTGGCAGAAGCTATATCACTCCCTTCTATTGCTCTGCCAACCTCCAGAAACAAATTTTCCACATCCTGCATTTTACAAATCTAAATATTTTTTAATTACAATTCAGCAACAAATATTACTTTTTTGAATTTTAATTTTCAATATTTTATGAATCTGAGACGCTATTTTTAAAACCCTGAGAGCTAAATTCTCAACTGCCGACTCTCTCCAAATAAGCCATATAAAACCCGTCAAATCCTGTCTGTGACGGGAACAGCTGCTTTTCTCCGATTAATTTGAACTCGGAATGATTTTCCAAAAAAGTACTGACCTGAAGGTTATTTTCCGACGGCAAAATCGAACAGGTAGCATAGACCAGGGCGCCGCCCTTTTTGACCATCTTTGAATAATCATTCAGAATTTTTTGCTGTTCCTTTTTGACCTTTTCAATAAATTCGGCCGAAAGCTTCCACTTCGAATCCGGATTTCGGCTCAAGACGCCCAAACCGCTGCAGGGTGCATCAATCAGCAGACGATCGGCAGAATTTTCAAGCCGTTTGATGACTTTGGTCGTGTCGATAACTTTGGTCTGAATATTCTGTGCGCCGTTTCTTTTTGCTCTTTTTTTCAATTCTTTCAATTTCCATTCGTGCAAATCCAGCGCAAAGATTTGGCCTTTGTTCTGAACAAGTGCCGAAAGATGAAGTGTTTTGCCGCCCGCTCCGGCACAGGCATCCACGATTCGCATTCCGGGTCTGACATTGAGAAAAGGCGCAATCATTTGTGAACCTGCATCCTGAATTTCAAACAGTCCTTCTTTGAAAGCTTCTGTTCTGAAAACATTTGTCTTCTCGGCCAGTTCAAGCGCATCAGGATAGTTCGGCAGTATATTGGTTTGAATGTTTTCCTCCTTCAGTCTTTTCTGAAGCATTTTTTTACTGGTCTTCAATGTATTCACTCTGATGACTGTTGGCGCAATCTGATTCATCTTTTCAATTTCTGTCTGCCATTTCTTTTCGCCCAGCTCACTCACGCCCAATTCATTCAGCCAGTCGGGAATTGATTCTCTGACTGCAAAATTGCTGTTGGTCGCCAAATGATTTCTTTTCAATACTTCTTTTGTACTGATTCCTTTGAATTCATCCCAATCCGGAAGTTTCACACCTTCCAGAACAAAGCGGGTACCGACAAACTCCCACAGATTTTCGGCGGCCACTGTTTTTCCCATCGAAGCTTCCAACATTCTTTTCCAGCGGACACAGTCGTAAACGGTTTCAGCTATAAACCCCCGATCCCGGCTGCCCCATCTCGGATTTGATTTCAGGATTCGCTCAATTTCCCTGTCGGCATATCTGCTGTTGAAAAAAATATTTTCCAAAGCCTCATTGATGCCTGCAAACAGATTTTTGTACGGAAGTATCTTCATTTTGCAAAACTAATGATTTGAAGCAACCGATTGACACGAATTAATATCTTGTTTTAATCTGATGAGGCTCATTTTTTATCCGGTTGAACAATCGTACCTTTATTTCAATTAAATAACCATAAAATCACATAGAAATGAAATCATTGGAAAACAAAGTTGCAATCATTACCGGCGGTGCTTCGGGTATAGGAAAAGCATGCGCCGAATTGTTTGTCAGGGAAGGCGCAAAAGTCTGTATAACAGACCTGAATGAAGAATTGGGCAACAAAGCAGCTACCGAACTCGGTGAAAATACAATGTTTCTGAAAGCAGATTCATCATTGGCTGAAGATAACAGAATGATTGTTCAGAAAACCGTTGAAAAATTTGGAGCACTTCATATCGCTGTGAACAATGCCGGAATCGGCGGCGAAGCAAATAAGGTTGCTGATTTGTCGCTTGAAGGTTGGAAAAAAGTAATTGACATCAATCTGAACGGTGTTTTTTACGGCATGCATTATCAAATCCCGGAAATCAAAAAGAATGGCGGAAGCATCGTTAATATGGCATCCATCCTCGGTTCTGTCGGATTTCCAAATTCATCCGCCTATGTGGCTGCAAAACACGGTGTGGTCGGACTGACAAAAACTGCTGCCTGGGAATACGGCACCGACAATGTACGAATCAATGCGGTCGGACCCGGTTTTATTAAAACACCTCTGGTGGACAATGGGCTTAATGCAGATACCAAAAAGTTTTTGGAAGGTCAGCATGCTTTTCGGCGATTGGGTGAGCCGAACGAAGTGGCTGAACTGGTTCTCTGGCTTGCATCCGACAAATCATCCTTTGCAACCGGAACCTATTACCCGATTGACGGAGGTTATCTGGCAAAATAAGTTTGGGCTTTGAATTACAGGACGAGTTCCTCAAAAAGTCTTTCGATTGTTTTTTCGAGATCTGCCGAAAATCCGGGATGCGGCCGCGAAGTCTGTATGCATGAGCTTCTTACAGCGGTCATCCACCTGAATCTTTCGGCAATCTCCATTTTTGCAATCGGCCCTCCGTTTGAATCTCCGTCTGCAATCAGTTCAAAAGATTTGAGATTGAGTTTTACTTCGTCGGGATCGAGTTTGCTTTGATAAGAATCAAATTTCTGCCGGTTAAAATAAGTTTTGACCAACAGTTTTTTTGCAGATTTTGAGTAGAGCAGAATTCCGGCATTGATGAATTCCTCTCTTTCAACCTTCGGAAATACCCGGATTACTGCGTATTCATATAAGATTCTGTCTTGCATCCAAAGCTTCTTTTACAAAATTCACCGAATGTTCTCTTCTGCTGATTATAAAATCGTGATAAACTTTCCTCAATTCTTCGGGCGTATGGTTCAAATCCCATTTCAGCCATTCGTCGGGAATCAGTTCCGTCAATTCGTTTACAAATTCATCGGTAATCAAAGGCTTCAGTTCTTCATCCGCTTTTTCAAGTGCTGAAGCTTCAGACAGCAGTATATGATCTTTGATAAATTTAAATTCACTGACCGATTGTTTTTCCCAATTTTCCCAACTGTGATGAAAATAAAAACTCGAACCGTGATCGATCAGCCACAGTTCTTTATGCCACATCAGCATATTTGTGTTTTTAAAAGTTCTGTCCACATTGGTGATAAATGCATCCAGCCAAACAATTTTTGATGCAGTTTCAGCATCGATTTTCATCACATTCGGATCATAATTGACCGCACCCGACAAAAAATGCAGCCCCAAATTGGTTCCCTGACTCAGTTTGAGCAAATCCTGAATTTCTTCATCGGCTTCGGTTCGTCCAAAAGCTTCATCGAGATGAAGAAAAATAATTTCGGGTACGTTCAGCCCGAGCTTTCTTGCAATCTCTCCGCCCAAAAGTTCTGCAATCACAGATTTTTCCCGATGACCCGAACCTTTGAATTTGACCACATATTTGAAATCGTCATCTGCCTCTGCCAAGGCAGGCAGCGATCCGCCCTCACGCAGCGGAAGTATGTAACGGCACAAATTGGCTTGTCTCAGTTTCATCCGGTTTAAAATAATTCCAAAATTCATAAAAAAAAACGAGTATGAAAAATTATAGATGATTTCAACCCAAACCAATTCTGAAAAATCTGTTTTATCGCTTATGAAAGCCTGAAAAAACAAGAATTTTTTATCTTTGAAGAAATCATTGAAAATGAAATTTAAATCCTTTGCGATATTAATTCTGATTTCCGTCTTTTTGAGTGCCTGCAAACAGACTGCTTTGGGCTATAACGATGTGCTGATCGGCTCTCAGGTTAGGATTTCCGAATTGATGGATACTATTTTTAATGAAAATACTTCGCCGGAAAAAATCACGGAATTAAGAAAGGAAATTGTGAACACCGCAAATCTTGGTCTGTCAAAAACACTGAATTCCAAAGCATTTGACGATGACAGTGAACTCAAAGATCAGGCGGTCAAATATTATTCTTTTGTCAGCAGTTATTTTTCGGATGAAAATCTGGACAGCATTTTTTATCTGCTGAATTCTGATGAAAGAATTGAAAAATTGGATTCAAACCGATTGTTTAACGTTCAAAGAGATTTGAATACGCTTTCAAAGTTTGAAGACGAACTGAAAGCAGCTCAAAGTAAATTTTCTGAAGCGCACAAACTCAATTTGACCGATTAAAAAAGTTATTTTTGCACAATGTTTATCATTATCTTTCCAAAATTATTTGTAAAAAACTTCAGAGGACTGACCATCTTTCCGTTTATTTTTTTGAAAGATAAGGTGACAAGGGAAAATCAGGTGGTAATTTTTCATGAAAGGATTCATTTGAGACAACAGTTGGAAATGCTCTGGATACTGTTTTTTCTGTGGTATCTGATTGAATTTCTGATTCGTTGGGTCAAATACAAAGATGCGCATCAGGCTTATATGAATATCTGCTTTGAAAGAGAAGCTTATTCAAACGAATCGAATTTTGATTATCTGAAAAAAAGGAGATTCTGGCAGTTTACAAAATATCTATGATCAGTTTTCCGGACATACAATCTGAAACCCAATTCCTGTTTGAAATGAACGGGCTCAGTGTCAGTGTTTTGAGAGAAGATTTGATTCGTCCGCTGATTTCGGGCAATAAATTCAGAAAATTAAAATACAATCTGAAGGCTTTCGAAGAAGGCAATTATAATGCGCTGCTGACATTTGGAGGTGCTTATTCAAATCATATTTTTGCAACAGCTGCTGCCGGAAAAGAATTTGGATTCAAAACCATCGGTGTGATTCGGGGTGAAGAAATTCAGAGCAAAATCGATGACAATCCGACTTTGAAATACGCAAAAGAATGCGGTATGAATTTCAAATTTGTCAGCCGCGAAAAATACAGGCAAAAGACAAATCCCGAATTTTTGGAGGAATTGAAAAACGAATTCGGGCAGCTTTATATTTTGCCCGAAGGCGGAACCAATGATTTGGCGGTCAAAGGCTGTGAAGAGATTTTGGGAAATCACACCAAAGAATTTGATTTTGTATGCTGTGCGGTCGGAACCGGCGGAACGATTTCGGGAATCATCAATTCTTCGGAAAATCATCAAAAAATTCTGGGATTTCCGGCTTTGAAGGATTCGGCTTTCCTAAAGGATGAAATAAAAAAATACTGTCGGCGTTCAAACTTTGAACTGATTGATGAATTTCATTTTGGCGGATTTGCAAAAACAAATGATGAACTTATAGATTTCATTAACAGCTTTAAAAAGAATTTCGGTTTAACTTTGGATCCGATTTATACCGCCAAGATGATGTTTGGAGTCATCGGGCTGATCAAAAGGGGAATTTTAAAAAAAGGAAGCCGTGTTTTGGTCATACACACAGGCGGTCTGCAGGGAATTGCTGCAATGAATCAAAGATTAAAAAGAAAAAATAAAACAGAGATCGAATGATGAAAAAGAATGCGGTTGCGATTTTTATATTTTTATCGGCAATCATTTTCGCCCAGGATTCAAAAAACATAGACTACATCAGAAGACACGCACGTCTGGCAGTAGAGGAAATGGAGTTGTACCGAATTCCGGCCAGCATTACACTTTCTCAGGGAATTCTGGAAACCGGCGGCGGACAGAGCAGATTGGCAGATATTGCCAACAATCATTTTGGAATCAAATGCAAAGCAGAGTGGACCGGCCCTGTAATCAGCCATACAGACAATGCACCCAACGAATGTTTCAGAGCCTACGGTTCGGTTCAGGAAAGTTATCGCGACCATTCAAAATTTCTGGCTGAACGGCCTTACTACAAAGATTTGTTCAAACTCAATATGACTGATTACAAAGCCTGGGCAAATGGTCTGAAAAAAGCGGGTTATGCAACCAATCCAAAATATCCGCAGCTGCTGATTTCAAGCATCGAAAGATACAATCTCGATCAGTTTGACCATCTCAAACCCGATCAGGTGGAAACAAAACTGATTGAATTGTACGGCCCGTCCAATATAGTTGCGCTTTCAAATTATTCGACCGATGAACCCGAAGAAACGCTTGCTGCTCATATTCCTTATGAAGAACCCAACAGTCAGCCGAGAACGGTTGAAACGGTAAATCGTCCGCTGAGTCCGGCACAAAGAGTAAAAAAACATCCGATCGGTGTGAATTATGTGGTTGCAAACGAAGGAGAAACCTTTAAAAGCATCGGGAAACTTTATAATTTGAGACCCAAAAGACTGGCAGAATACAATGAACTTCCGCTGAACGGAAAACTCAGACCGGGACAGCCGGTGTTTTTTGACAAAAAGAAAAACAAAGGAAAAGTCGCCAATTACAAAGTTCAGCAGGGTGATGATATGTATCTGATCGCCCAGAAAAATGGAATCAAAGTCAATAAATTATATAAACTGAACCGGATGAAACCGGGAGAACAGCCAAAACCCGGAACGGTGATGAATCTGAAAAAGAGGAAAAGAAAGTAAACCACTGTTTGGAAAGAAATATTTTATGATTTTGGTTAAAATTTCAGTCTGTAATTCCAAAATCTTTAACTTTAAGCAGAATTTCATTCAATTTTCAGATCATGAGAAATTTTTTACAATTCTTTTTTATACTGACTTTTTCATTTGTCTTTTCACAAAATCAGACCGAAGGAACTCTGCTGGACACGGATTACGAGCCGGTTTACTATCGGTTGGAAATGAATTTGAATCCGAATCAGGAAGATTTTTCGGGTACAACCACTGTACATTTCAACACCACGGACGAACTGTCGTTTTTCAGAATCAATGCAAGACAGAATTTGCACATTCAGTCAATCAGTTATCATCAAAACACCATCAGCAGTTATACCCGGGCAAATGATGTACTGAATATTACACTCCCCGAGATGCTTCCGGCCGGAAAACTTGATTCGATTTCAATCAGTTTTTCAGGAAGCGCAGCCACTTCAGCCGGTCTGACACTGGGTCAGCATGCAGGAGTGCCAATCATTGAAACCATAGCCGAACCCTGGCATGGATCAAGCTGGTGGGTTTGCAAAGACGATTTGATCGACAAAGTAACCAAACTGGATGTCTATGTGACCCATCCCGAAGAATTTAAGGCGGCTTCAAACGGTATGCTCAAATCGGTAACACCGGCCGGCAACGGAATGTCGGTTACCCACTGGCAGCACAATTATGCGATTCCGGTCTATCTAATCGGGATTGCGGTAACCAATTATGCGGAATACAACAATTCGGTAGTGATTGGCGGTACTACGGTTCCAATCATTAATTATCTGTATCCCGAAACCATGTCGAACTGGACCAATCAGCTGGATCAGGTTCCTTCTCATATTGAATTTTTGAGTGAGAAATTTGGTGAATACCCCTATAAAAACGAGAAATACGGTCATGCCCAATGGAACAGAGGCGGCGGTATGGAGCATTCCACCATGAGTTTTGTAGGTTCTTTTTCATTTGATCTGGTGGTTCATGAACTTGCACACATGTGGTTCGGAGACAAAGTTACCTGTGCGACCTGGCACGACATCTGGCTCAACGAAGGCTTTGCGGATTATTGTACCGGTCTGATGACAGAATTTTATGAAGGGGAACAGGATTTTAAATCATGGAAATCGGCAAGGGTTCAGGAAATTACACAGCTGAACGGAGGTTCGGTTTACAATCCCGATGCAGAAAACGAGAACAGAACTTTTAACAGCCGGCTGACTTACAAAAAAGGTTCAATGGTCGTTCACCTGATTCGTTATATGATGAATGATGACGAACTGTTTTATCAAACATTCAAAAACTGGCTGAACGATCCCGAATTTGCCTGGAGTTACGCTGATACCCAAGACCTGAAAAACTTTCTCGAAGCCGAAACCGGCAACGACTGGACCGATTATTTCAACGATTGGATTTACGGTGAAGGACATCCGATTTTTAATATTCTGGTTGACAAAACACCCGGCAGCAACGAGCTGACAGTCCATTTTAATCAGTCGGGTTCGCACAGTTCTGTTCCTTATTTTCATACACCATTTGAAATTGAATTCAGAGGAAGCGGCAATCAGAAAGAAATCAGAAGATTTGAAATCAGTGCGCAGCAGCAGAGTTTTGAAGTAAATGATCTTGGTTTTAATGTTACTTCATTTGTACCAAATCCGGGATCGGATGTGGTCTGCAAAATTGCAAGTTCGGTTTTGAATACGGATGAGCTTGATTTGAATTCGGAAATCAGGATTTATCCGAATCCGGTACACAATCTGCTGAATATTGAAAGCGGCGTTCAAATCAGGGAAATAGAAATTACCGATCTTTCGGGAAAAACGATTTATAAAAAATCTAAAATCAGTCAGAATCAATTCAAAGTTCAAACACAAAACTTCCCGAAAGGTGTTTATCTCATTCAAATTAAAACCGATAAAAAATTACAAACCAAAAAATTCATCAAAGAATAAAAATGTTTTTTAGTTCGTTTTGTTCAAACATACAAAACAAATGAGGGCACTTTTATTTTTGATTTTTGCAATAATCCGGACTTTGGGAATTTATGTGCTTCAGTATTTTGAAGACAGAAAATGGCAGACAATTTCGTTTGTCATCAGATAAATCAAATCAATGATGGTGGTGATGATTCATTTCAACTTCGGCAGAAGTATCGAGATGCGGGCTTATGTAGGGAATACCGAGGCTCAGTCCGCGCAGGATCAGCAACATACCGACCAGGATTGAAAGCACAACGGTAATTGGTTTGAGTTTTTTCTTGAGATCAAATTTCACATTGGTTTTCAAAACTGCAAGTGTCCAAAGTATGGGTGCGGTTCCGAATCCAAAAATCATCATTGCAAAAAATCCTTTGACCGGTCCGCCGCTTGCCAATGCGGCTGCCAATGCCATATAGACCATTCCGCAGGGAAGCAGTCCGTTGATAAATCCAAGCTGAAAAAAATGATGCCATTTGGGATTTTCTTTGATTTGATTAAAAACCGATTTGAAGTATTTTTGAAGCGGAAATCTTCCGATTCTTGGTTTCAGCAGCGGAAAAATGACCATCAGCAAAATCAAAATGCCGGCAAGAATTGAAATAAATCTTTGGGATTCGCCCCAAATCGCTTTCAGTCCGAGCAATCCGACTACAATTCCGAGTATGCCGTAAGCAAAAGATTTCCCGAAGAAATACAGAAATCCGGAACCAAATATCTTTCTGTTTTTTGGAAACGGAACCGCCATCACCAGCGGGCCGCACATGCCGAGACAGTGCAGGCTTCCGCCCAAACCGAGCAAAAACACAGAACCAAACAGCAGCCAATCCATTTCAAGAAATTTAAAACAATTTGAATTCCCTGTAATAATCTTTTCCGGACGAATTGAGTGAAATCTTCAAAATATAATTGTGACCGGGAGCGACTGTTGCCCGATCAAAAACGTAGATTCCGTCGCTGTTTTTTTGAAGTTTCTGGCGTGTATCCGATTTTGAATCAGAGAGACAAAAGAATTCTATGGTTCCGTTGTCAAGATTTGAACTCAGTTCTGAAGGAATCTGAACCGTCAGTTTGTTTCCATTCTTTTTAAAACTGAATTGGTTTCCAAACTGATTGGCAAGACTTTCTGCCTCCAGTTTTTTGTCATAATCTTTTTCAAGCTGGTAATAATCGCCTTCCACAGCCATTTCAAATTTGACCTGTGAAGTTTTCCATGAGAAATATATCATCCAGACCGCAAACAGCACAAAACCAACGATAATCAGATTGCCCGGATGTTTCAAAAATTTAATCATTTTTTTAATCTAAAAATTAATAACCACTCAAAAATGATACCTTTTTGGTCTGTATCACCTTGTTGTCCGACATAATCTGAACATGCAAATTCTCTTTTCTGCCTTTTATCTTATCCTTTGGAATTTTGATAAAGAAAGTTTCTTCCATGTGTTCACCGGTTCTCAGTGAATCCAGCGGCTGCCCCACATAGATGAGTTCTGCCTCATTTTCTTTTACTTCCAAATGGTAAGGAAGCGTTTTTGCGCTCTTGCTCACCAGTTTGATTTTGTACAGATTTGAAACCGTTCCGTCCGAATTTTCCTGATACAGTTGCCCCGGAACACGCATCACAGTTGAATCAAAAATCGAACGGCTGACGATCAATGCTGTAAATGCACCGGTCAGTACGATGAGCAGGGTGATCATCAGTTTTTTGCGCAAATCAAATGATTTCTCACCAACCGTATTGGTTTCCAACTGCTTTTCACTTGCAATCGTAATCAGTCCGGTCGGTTTTCCAACCCGTATCATCATATCATCGCAGGCATCCATGCAGGCGGTGCAGTTTACACATTCCATCTGAAGGCCATCGCGGATATCGATTCCGGTATGACAGACATTCACACACATTCCGCAGTCGATGCAGTCTCCGAGATTGTCGTTTCCTTTCCGTTTTCTGCCTCTCGGTTCTCCTCTGTTGAAATTGTAGGCAACCGCCATCGAATTTTTGTCCATCAGCACACTCTGCAATCTTCCGTACGGACAAATAATTGTACAGACAATTTCGCGCACATAAGCATAAACAAAATAGAAAACCGCTGTAAATGCGAGCAATGCAATAAATCCGACCAGATGCTGTCCCAATGGCGCTCTGATGATCTCGATCAATGCGTCAACTCCGATGATATAGGAAAGAAATGTATTTGCAATTACAAATGAAAGTCCAAAAAAGATGATGTGTTTCAATCCTCTTTTGATGTAATAACTTTTTGGTTTAACTTTTTGTTTCGCCATCTTCATCTGGACATGGGCCGGTCCCTCGATCCAGAATTCAATCTTTCGGAATATCATTTCCATAAAGATTGTCTGCGGGCAGACCCAGCCGCAAAAGACACGGCCGAACAGAAGTGTAAATACGATGATGAACACAATACCGAGCAACATTGCAATTGCCAGAATTACAAAATCCTGCGGCAGAAACAATTGTCCGAACAGACTGAATTTTCCTTCGGGTATGTTGAACAAAAAAATGGGATTGCCGTGAATTTTGATAAATGGCATCCCAAAAAACAAAATTATATAAAACCAACTGAGCCAGGTTCTGTATTTGTAGAACTTACCTCTTGGTTGGAAAGCATAAATCCATTTTCTTTTCCCTTCGTTATCTACGGTAGAAACTTTGTTACCGTAGTGCTCCGGTATAAAATACTCCTTTGTCGCCATCTTCAATCCCTAATTGTTTTATCTTTCTATCTTTTTCCGAGGCGGGATTAGAATGTCAAATCTTTCGGCTGCTATTCAGTCGCCTCTGTATATTTATCACCCTGAGGTTCTTTTCCGTTGGGCGGGTTGGTTCCGTGAAGCGATTTCACAAAACTTGCAAGCTGAGCCAACTGTTCGGGCGAGAAATCACCTTTCCATGATTTCATTCCTTTTTCGGGCACACCGTATTTAATTGTAAAAAACACATCGTTAATTCTTCCGCCGTGCAGCCAGTAATCATCGGTCAGATTTGGCCCGATTCCTCCTTCACCTGCTGCACCGTGACATGCAATACAGTTTTTTTCAAACAGTGCTTTTCCTTTTGCAATTCCGGCTTCGTCCTGCATGGTCACATTGTTTTCATCAATCAAACCGCCTGCAGTTCTCAAATATTCTTCCATTCTGATTTCCTCCATCTTCTGCGCCTGAGCCAGTTCTTTGACCTGATCCGGAATTCCGCCGGTGATGAAAAACCTGATCAGATAAACAATTGCAAATAATATGGTTCCTGCAAATGCCACATTCCACCAGGCAGGAATGCTATTGTCCAATTCACTGATTCCGTCATAATCATGGTGAAGATCGAGTTTTTCAATTTCCTCGGCAGTGTTATCTGCTCCGAATGCATTGATCACACGTTTCCACCATATTTTTTTGGGTACATAAGCTACACCCAGCGCTTTTGCTTCAGCTTCAGCTTCTTTTTCATTTTCATTGAACAGTTTCTTTTCAATCGGCAACAGATAAAATATCAAAGCCAACTCAATCAGAATCACCAAAATCCCAAACCAAATATCGCCCGGAATCTGACTGAGTACAGAAACTTCGGTCTCAGCTCCGGCTGCGGCTTCTGCATCCTGTGCATACACACCGCTAAACAAAAACTGGAATGAAATAAATAATAATGCAATCAGTGTCTTTGAATCATTTGCTGCTTTTCTCAACGCTCTTCTTGCTTTTGACACATAGGATGTACGCGCCATTGATGTGAGTTTGTAAATAAAATAAGCGAAAATTACAGCAAGAATGATAATCAGCCATCGCCATCCGTTAAATCCGTCGTCGGTTGCGGCAGGTGCTGCCGTCAGTTGAAGCGGTGTCAGCCCAAGCGGAAGGGCGGTTAAAATCGACAGTTTATTAAAATTTATAATCTTCATATCGCTTTGTTTTTTTATTTCAACGGAATATTTGCATTGTCATCCATCTTTTTCTTGCTTGCCGTAAAGGCGTAGAGTGCTGCAATCAGAAACACAACAGAAAAGATGACCAGTGAAATGATTGGATAGATATCCACATTTTCAATATCTCTTAAATAATTTGACAGTTTCATCTTTATTAATTTTCTGATTGTGTTACATTGTCGGCATCCAACTTCCTGATATCTGTACCCAGTCTCTGAAGATATGCTATCAGCGCAATAATCTCTTTGTCGGCTGTAGCTCCATTGATCTTCTGTTCATGCAGTTCTTTCGTAATCTGTTCTGCCTGTTTGTGATAATCTTCTATTGATTTTTCATCAAAACCTTCGGGATAAGGAACACCCAGTTTTTGAAGCGTTCTGATTTTTGAAGGCAGCAGTGCAAAGTTCGCCTTGTTGGCAAGCAGCCACGGATAATGCGGCATTAAACTTCCGGGACTGGTACTCTGCGGATCGTCCATGTGCATATAATGCCAGGAATGCGAATACTTTCCGCCGACCCTGTGCAAATCCGGACCGGTACGCTTGCTTCCCCACTGGAACGGATGGTCATAAATAAATTCACCTGCCTTTGAGTATTCACCGTATCTGGCAATTTCATCTCTGAACGGTCTGACCATCTGTGAATGACACAGATAACAGCCTTCACGAACATAAATATCCCGTCCCGTCAGTTCGAGCGGTGTATAAGGCTCAACTACCGAAATAACCGCGGCATCTTTCTCGACCAGCAGACTCGGTGTCAGTTCGACCAATCCTCCGATTCCGACTGCGACCAGACTCAATACAGTCAGCAGTATCGGTCTTCTTTCAATCACACGGTTATGCCAGTAAGTTTTATGATTTTCATCTTCAGGTTTTGGAAGCAGTCTGTAAGGAACAGCTTCTCCCAATTCGTTGCTTACAAACGAACCCTGTTTCATGGTTTTGTATAAGTTGACAGCTGCCAGTACGGCTCCTGTCAGATACAGAAGACCACCGATTCCTCTCAGTACATAAGCCGGCCATATATGGGTAACAGTTTCAAGGAACTGATATTTCAACTGTCCCGACTCGGTGAACTGTTTCCACATCAGACTTTGTGTAAATGCAGCCCAATAAAGCGGAATTGCATACAGCAGAATTCCAACGGTACCAATCAGGAAATGGGTATTAGCCATCTTTCTTGAAAACAGATTGGTATTCCACATTTTTGGAATCAGCCAGTACAGCATACCAAAAATCAGGAATCCGTTGAATCCGAGTGCCCCCACATGAACGTGTGCAACCGTCCAGTCTGTGAAGTGAGAAATTGCATTCAGTGATTTCAGCGACAACATCGGTCCCTCGAGTGTTGCCATACCGTAACAGGTCAGTGCAACGATAAACATTTTCAAAACCGGATTTTCCTTTACATCATTCCAGGCCCCTCTGATGGTGAACAGACCGTTGAGCATACCGCCCCAGCTCGGCAGAATCAGCATGATGCTGAATGCAGTACCGACTGCCTGAACCCATTGAGGCAAAGCAGTATAAAGCAGATGGTGAGGACCAGCCCAAATGTAAATAAAAATCAGCCCCCAAAAGTGGATGATACTCCATCGGTAGGAATAAATCGGACGATTGGACGCTTTGGGAACAAAATAATACATCAGCCCCAGCATGGGTGTGGTCAGGAAGAATGCAACCGCATTGTGACCGTACCACCACTGCACCAACGCATCTTTAACTCCTGCAAAAGCACTGTAACTATGGAAAAATGCATACGGAAGTGCAAATGAATTGACGATGTGCAGCATAGCAACCGCCACCCAGGTTCCGATAAAGAACCAGACCGCCACATAGATATGACGCTCTCTTCTTTTGAGCATGGTACCAATCATATTGATCCCGTAGATAACCCAGATAACTGCAATTGCAATGTCCAAAGGCCATTCGAGTTCTGCATACTCCTTACTCGAAGTATAACCCAAAGAAAGTGTAATTGCACCCAGTACGATGATCAGCTGCCACCCCCAAAGATGGATTTTACTCAACAGATCGCTGTACATACGGGTTTTCAATACCCTTTGAAAAACATAATAAGAAGCTGCAAATACCGCATTACCCACAAATGCAAAAATTACAGCATTGGTATGGATCGGACGCAGCCTGCCGAAAGTGATATAGGGAATACCGCCGTTAAGAGAAGGAAATGCAATCTCAAATGCTGCGATCACTCCAACCAACATACCTACGACTGCCCAGAAAATCGTAGCAATCCCAAATTGCTTTACAATTTTGTTGTCATAATAAAACTGTTCTTTTTGAATCATCCCTTTTAACTGTTTTTATTGTTCTTTTTTCTTTTCTTCAACTTTGTTTTCAAACAAAATACGGTGGGCAGGCGAGTAATCATCTTCGTACTGACCCGACTTCACATTCCAGATAAATACAACCAGAAACACCAGCGCTACTGATAGTGAGACACATAAAAGGAATATCATTATCTCCATTGCAGTAAATTGTGTATTAATTGTATCATCTGCTAAGTAATAAAGTTCGCATTTGCTCTCCTATGAGAATATCCATTCGCAAATATGACCTTAGTCAGTTTTTATTCTGCCCGCTGTCAGTCCGGTCGGTTTTGTCATCATCATTACGCCCATCCATGCAATCAGAATAATTCCGAGTGACGACATCGGCATAATGATAGCCGCAACCAAGGGTGACAGTTTGCCCGAAAGCGCAAATGCCAGTCCGATAAAATTAAATATCAGCGAATAACCAAAACCGATATTGATCATACGTTCTGCTCCTTTTGCCCATCTCATAAACCCGGGGAGAAATTTCAGTTTTGAAACATCCATAATTACATCACAGGATGGGCTGAATGCAAATGCCGATTTGACAACCGAAACCCCCACATCGCTCTGTTTGAGCGCTCCCGCATCATTCAATCCATCGCCGATCATCATTACCTTATGTTTTTCGGATTGCTTTTGTTTTACATAATTTAATTTATCTTCGGGATTCATCCCAAAATGCATTTTCTCCTGACCGCCAAAAAACTGACTCAACTGCTGTCTCGAAACTTTGTTATCGCCGCTGATCAGCGACAATTCATAATTTTCTGACAATTCTGAAAGCAATCTTTCAGTTCCCGGAATCAGACATATATTGAAATTGTATCTTGCTTTGATTTCACCGTCAACCGAAACATAAACCACAGTCTTTCCTCTGCTCTCTTCAGAATCGGCTCCTGTAAATTCAGCGCTCCCTATTCTGTATTCAACTCGGTCAATCACAGCTTTCAGCCCTTTTCCCGGAATCTCAGAAATCTCTGTTTTGAATCTTTTTTGAGGAATTTCAAAATAATAATCAACCAGCGCACGACTCAGCGGATGCAGACTTTGAGAAGCCAGAAAAAGTATTTTTGACAATTCACTGTCCGTCAGATATGAAAACTCCAATTCAAGGTTGGATGCATTGGGTTCGGTCAATGTGCCGGTTTTGTCAAATGCAACCAAATCTGCAGCTGCCATTTTTTCAATTACCGATGCATTTTTTAAATAAACACCAACCGCTGCAAATCTCTCCATCAGATAGCCGTTTGTAAATGACGCAGTCAGCAGAAGCGCACAAGGGCAGGCAATAATCAGAACCGCAGTTGCAGATTTCCATGCCAAATCAGAACTGCCCTGAAATTTCCAAAAAATAAATGCTCCCAGCGAAAGAAACAGTACTATGATTGAAAAATATTTGCTGATCAGTGTGACGCGACTCTCCCGGTCATCTTCGGTTTTCCTGAATGCATTGCTGTTCCACAGCTGCGTAAAACTGTTTTGGTTAAATGCTTTAACCGAAACGACCTCAATGGTTTCACCCACATTCCTTCCGCCGGCATATATCACTTCTGACTTTTCAATCGGTTCGACCTTGTCTTCGCCGGTCACAAAACTGTAATCAATTTTTGCAGCTCCTTTTGAAAGCAGACAATCGGTCGGAATCACTTCCTGATGATGAATCAGCAGACTGTCGTGTTCTTCAATGTCTTCGAGTTTAATCAGTTTCCGCTCTCCGTTTCTGATTCCGGTAACTGCAATCGGAAAATACGATCTGAAATCGCGGTTGAATTTTAAAGTTGTTCGACTTCGATTCTGTATGGTGCGGCCAAGCAGCATAAAAAATACGATGCCCGACATGCTGTCAAAAAAACCGGGACCGGTTTGAGTAAAAACTTCATAGAGACTTCTCAGCCAAGTTACTGCTATAGCAACTGCAATCGGTACGTCTATGTTCAGATACCTCTGTCTGATGCTGTAAAATGCATTTACAAAAAATTCGCTTGCACCATAAAAGACAACAGGAATTGAAAGAAAAACGCTGACCAGTTTGAATGCAAGTGCAAGTTTTGGCTGGCTTTCGGGATCGAGGCCCAAATATTCCGGAAATGCAATCATCATCAGATTTGCAAAACAGAATCCGGTAACACCGAGTTTCAGATAAGCTCTTTCTGAATTGTATTTGTCTGCTTCCTCTTTTTCATCGTTGATGTCGATGACCGGCTCATAACCAATGTGCGCAAGAAGTTCGGCAAGCTGCCTCAGACCAAGTCTGTTAATTTTGAAAGTAACTTTCAGCGTTTTCGAATTGAAATTTACCTGAGAATCAATGATATCCGAATTGATTTCAGAAAGATGCTCAAGCAGCCACAGACAGGAGCTGCAATGCATCTGAGGAAGGTAAAAAGATACCTGAGCCTGTTCTTTGCTTCTGAACAATAACAGTTTTTGAATGATTGATTCCTCATCCAGGAATGCAAATCTTTCTTTTGGAATACTTTGGATTTTTTGGCCGGGGCGATCATTCAGACAATAATATTCATCCATTTGATTGCTGTTGAGCAACTGATAGACACTCAGACAACCCTGACAGCAAAAGCTTTTCTCATCGAATTCGATTGATCCGCTTCTGCAATCATCCCCGCAGTGATAACAAAGCAATTCTGTCTTTGTTTCGGTCAGATTCATTCCTTTTTCGTTTTTCTGAGTACGAAAGAATTAAAAAGTTCTTCTTTTTGCTGAACAATATGCTCCCAAAGACAGCAGAGTTCGTCGAGCTGTTTATAGATTTGACCGATTTGTTCGTCAGTCAGTCCGGTTTCAATTTCTTTAAAATCAGATTCAAACTGTCTGATTTTTTTTCCAAGCCGGGCGGTCAGTTCCTTTATCTGGTTCACAGAAATCGGGAATTCAATCAGTCCGTCTTCTGAAAATGATTTTTCGAGAAACGGAAAAAGTATCAGTTTTTCTTTGTAAAATATCTGTTTGATTTCAGACTGAATGGTTTCGCTTCTGGTCAGCATTCTTTCCAAAATCGGATTTTCGACTTTCAACTCAATTTCAGAAATCAAAGTATCGCAATCATCAAAAAATTTTTGATAATCACTGTCCAAAATTTCAGCTGTCTTTTTTTTAAAATCTTCAACTGTCATAGATTCCTCCTTAACGTCCGCATAAGAGTCAATTATACCTATACAAAAGTCAGTTGAACTTTTGCATATAAAAATGATGTTGAAAATATAAAAATATGACTTTGGTCAGAATTGAAATCAGTCAAAAGAGTTGGCGATCCGCTTTAATTCCTGAATATCGGGTATGATAATTTTTTTTCCTTTGAGCATTACTGCTCCTTCTTTGTTGAAATCAGACAGAACTCTGATGATGGTTTCGGTTGCCGTACCGACAATATTTGCAATATCTTCGCGGGTGAATATGGCATCAATTGTTTTTTTGTCTTCTGTAAAACCATAGGTTTCCTGAATAAAAATCAATGCCTCGGCAGCTCTTTCTCTGACCGGTTTTTGAGCAAGATTGGTCAGATGGGTGTCTGCTCTTTTGAGATCATCAGAAAGCATTTTCAGAAGTTCAAATGCCAAATCGCTGTCTTCTTTAATAAATTTCAGAAACAATTCTCTTGGAATAAAACAGATATGACATTCTTCCAATGCGATTGCGCTGGCGTTGTAACCGGTTTCACTGAAAAGAGACCGGTAACCGAGCAAATCGCCCTGACGGTGAAGTCTCAGTATGTGATTTCGGCCGTCTTCACCTGCTTTGACCAATTTTACTTTTCCTGAATTCAGACAAAAAATTCCAAACGGACGGGTTCCTTCTTTAAAAATAAATTCGCCTTTTGAATATTTAGTATATGTCTTTTCACCAGTGAGTTCTTCCAACCTGCTCCCTTTGATCATACAGAAAATATTATGTGAGCTGTTTGGGCAATCGTTACAATTCGGACCTGATTTTATATTATTCATCGAACTCATTTTGTTAAGGAAGTTTCAAACCGATTGACAAAAATAGGGATTTTATATGATTTATGTTTTAATTTGAAGCTTAAATAAATGATGAAGATTTATGAATTAAGTCGTTCTTGAAAAATTTGACAATATTGGAAAGTTTGTAAAGATTTCATCTGAAGAAAATGAAGTATTTTTATGTATTTTTGAATATGGATTTACAGGATCAATTGAAGAAATTATTCCCGGAGCACATTCCTTCTGAACAAGAGATTGAAAAACCCGCTGATGATTTGTGGATGCAGGATGAACCGATTATCTGCAAATTTGAAAAGCGAAACGGAAAGCCGCATACCATACTGGAAGGTTATTCCGGTGCGGATAAAGATTTCAGAAAACTTGCAAAAGAAATCAAAAAGCTGCTGAGTGTGGGCGGCAGTTTTAAGGATGATAAAATTATCATTCAGGGAGATTATCGCGACAAAATCATGCAGTTTCTAAAGGATAAGGGATTCAAAGTAAAACGGGTTGGCGGATAACCGGATTCGGTTTTGTATTCTTAACTTCAATAATTTCCGGGCATAAAAAAGGGGGTTCAATTCAAGGCATTGTTGCGTTTCAAAAGGATTTAATTGCAGATGCTAATTAAACCCGGGTGGCAGAAAGGCAATTGACCAAAAACGACCCCCAAAAGAGAATAAAAAATATTATTCTGTACTTTCGAATTACAAACTTACAAAAATTCTTTAAAGATTAAAATACGCAGGCTCAAATTTGGATTAAACTACCGAAGATTCTTCGGATTTTTCTTCTTCATTTAATTCATTGGTAAATTCCAGTTTATAGATTCTGAACATCCAGATGGTCAGTGAAATAAAAATCGGACCAAAAATAATTCCGATAAACCCAAAAATATTTACACCGAGAATTACACCAAAGATCGTGATGAGCGGGTGAACATCGGCCATTACTTTTTGAAGCCAAAACCTGAGTATGTTGTCGGTCAGTCCCACAACGATAAAACCATAGGCAAGCAGAAGATATCCGTTTGTGGTTTCACCTGCAGCAAGCAGATAAAGAGAGGCCGGTACGTAAACGATGGCCGCCCCGACGACCGGAAGCATTGCCCCAAAAAATGTAATTAAAAACCAGCTGAACGTATCTTCGAGTCCGAAAATAATATATCCGACATAGGCTACCAATGCCTGAAAAAACGCAACCAGCGGGATGCCGACTGCATTTGAAATCACAAGGTCTCTCAGGTCTTTGTTCAGAATGGTCAGGTTTTCGGTTTTTAACGGTATGTTTTTATAAAACCAATTTTCCATTTTTTTATAATTCGTCAGCATAAAAAAGAGAATCAGATAGGCAACAGCAATCTGAATCACACCGTTGAGCGAAGTATTCAGAATTTCCTGAACTGCTTTTATAATCCATGCGGTCAGGTCTCCCAGATTGATTTCCTTCAGCAGATCCACACCCAATTTTTGATTGATCTGTTCGAGTCCTTTTTCAATTTTGTCCTGGATTTCAACTTTATTTTGAATCGCCACACCCACTTTGGCGGTGAGCATATTGATCAGAAAGATAAGCGGTGTGATGATGACTGCAAAACTGCCAATCATCAGGATGAGTACAGCGAGCATTTTGTTCATTCTCCATTTGATGGTCATCCATCTGAGCGGATGTATCATAAGTACATAAAGACAGAAGGCGCCAAGCATTCCGGGAAAAAACTGCCACAAGTTTGCAATCACTACAAGCAGCAGCACAATGGAGACAACAATAAACAGAATTTGTCTCAGGGTGCTGTTGGGAATTAATTTTTCCATACTCAGTATTTATTGAATTCAAAAGTAAATAAAATTTAAACAAAAAGTTCTACAGCGGATATCTTATACATTATACAAAAAAATCCCCAGCAGTTCTTGTTGAGGATTTTATAAAAGACTGGCGGCTACCTAAGCAGTCACGTGTACGCCTGTGGCGTATCGGCGCTGGCAGGCGGGATCGGAAGTAGGTGAGCACCCGAAAAATATGTCAGATTTATTAAAAGCCTTTAAGGAAAAACTGGGAAGAATTACAATATACAGTTAT